>Ga0123352_10002938_pt1 | contig 24218 bp, 22 predicted proteins | sample TergutLab28metaG_FD_89700 | JGI IMG/M metagenome (GOLD analysis project Ga0123352, IMG submission 89700) | Labiotermes labralis P1 segment gut microbial communities from Petit-Saut dam, French Guiana - Lab288 P1 | ecosystem: Host-associated > Arthropoda: Insects > Digestive system > Gut ...
ACTCAATTACCATAGATGAGGCACGGCGTGACAAGCTTTGCTTTGCTATTCGCAATAGAATTGAGCAGCTTGATGTCCATGTCAAAACAAAAGAACGCTCATATGAGGCTCGATAAAATAGTCGTACAATTTTCAAGGTGTTTATCCAAGTGATGAGCACCTTATTTTTATCGCACACTTGCACTGCGAAATATATGCAGTGTAATTTTGCAATACAACAAAATAGAGGACATTAATACTTAATATTGCGTTTTACACGGCGGTTACCTTCGATTTAAACTTGTAAGTACTGTTTACAAGTTGCTTCCTCGGTAAGTTCACCTTCGTTACATATTCGTTTCGTCAATATGATTATATTTTGCTACCAGAACAATTACTTCAATGCAGATAGTTCAAAAACTATACACCCTAGTGGGTGTGTGCGGCCTTGCCTGTCTGCCGGGGACGGCTTGCCGCTCCCCCCAAACCCCCACGGCTAACAATCGGAAGATTTGCTCTATGGTGCCTACGTCAGTCATCCGCATTTTCCCATCATGCGCTTCCATTTTCAACTGGTAACAATCCGTTACCAGTTGAAAATTCGCACCCTCTTTTATCATGCGACTTTTCATGTTTTTCCAATATTTTCTAGCAGTCTGATAGTCGTTATCTATGATAACACGGTGCACCGCACAAGTACGCTTACCGCTACCGGTAACGGTACTCCATTCTTTAACGCTAACCTTGTAACTATTTAATCCTGCCTGATTTCTAATTATGTCGAATTCGCCACAATTAAACTTTGTTTTCGTTTTCCGGCAGAGTTTCGCAAAACACTCTTTCATAAATTGTATCTGCACTAAATAGGAAAAAAACCATTTACATCAACGCCGACATTAACCGCCCTCTTATCCCAATGTTCCGATTTCCGGAGCATCATATTCTTCCAATCGAGCTATGGGCAAGATTCACCTTAATTCGGAATGTAATAGTTTACTATATTTTGGTAGTAATCTTGGAACGACCGGCATGTTTCTAGTAAGTAGCCCTTTTCGTTTGGATACTCCCTTAGTCCGCGATAGTAGAATAGTTTTTGCTCATCTCTCACAATAAATGGCATTATGCCATTAGCTAAACATTCCTTAAACATGATTAGCCTGCCAACACGCCCATTTCCGTCTTGAAATGGGTGGATGCTTTCAAACCTATAGTGAAAGTCAACGATGTCTTCAAAGTTTATCTTGCCGCTCCCACTGTAGCTAGTGATGAGGTTTCTCATGTCCTCGGACACTTTTTCGGGCAAGCTTGTTTCAGCATCACCTACAGTATTTGGCAAGGCTTTATATTCACCAACATTAAACCAGTCTTTTCTTTCGTCTGACGTGCTCCTTTTCAGAATACGATGATATTCTTTTATCATATCCTCCGAAAGAGGTTCTTTGGCATTCTCAAGCATATAGTCAAAGCACAAAAAGTGATTATTAGTTTCTATAATATCATCAACATTGATCGCTTCATTTTGCACGGCACTGAGCGTGTGTGTTTCATAAATATAACGTGTTTGTTCTTCCGACAATCGGCTTCCTTCTATGCGATTTGTATTATATGCAAATAGAATTTGTGTGCGATGATATATGCCACCTTTGTGCTTCATTTGTTTTTCTTCTTGTAAGCGATTTAACAACAACTGCACTCACCTCTTTTTTGTAATCGTCCTTTGCTCTTATTATACCACATGAAATATATTGCTCGGCGGTGCGGTGGCAGAGTGCAAACAACCATTATCTATTTGTGGACGACAACCCTGTTTCACGGATTTCATTTAATTCACTTGCCGTCATAAGTCCTGCATTATACAATTTTAAGTATTCCTGTGATGCAGTCGAATCGAAAATTAATAAATCGTCTGTGTTTAGTGTAACCGGAACTCCATAATCAAACAACACTCTTATCTGATGAGATTCATAACCTTTTGAGTTACCTAAAAGAATATTGCTCGTAGGGCATATATTTAACTGTACTTTGTGTTTTGCCAGCCAGTTCATTACTTTGGGTGATTCTACTGCTTTAATGCCATGTTGTATTTGGTCAAGTTCCAACTCCTCTGCATATCGCATGACTTCATCAGCCCCATTGAACTCGCCAACATGTGCCTTAACAGTTAAATCATATCTTTTAGCTGTACGGCTCATAGCAATCATATTATCCATTGACAGTAAATCTAAGCAGTTGTTTATATCTATTCCACTAAACCAGTTTATAGGTAAAATCTCATTGAGTTTATCAATATCACTAGGGTTGCACAAGGTTAAATCGGGCAAAAAAATAGTATCAGGTGCGAAAGTTTTATGCAGACCATCCATTATTGCGATAAAAATCTTCAGTTCGCCTAGCCAATAAGCTTCTGCAACACTGCAACTCAATGCTAAGACTGATATATTATCTGCTTTTGCTTGAATGAAAGAAGCTGCAATTCTTTGGATCCATCCGTTTTTATCAGGAAAGTGGCATTTTATATTATCATTAAACCACATATCCATTGCCAATAAAGAACTAAGTGGTTCAGTCAATCGAACTATATTAATACCCAACATATTTTCAATATATGCAGGATTGCCCCCGCGTCCTGCGTGGTTATGTAAGTCACTTTTTGGTACACTTTGAATTTCCCGAATCGAACTATTCTCTAGTGCTTGAATGAATTTTGATTTGTCCATTTTTTAGCGTCCTTAATCAACAGAAGAATCGTAAATTACATTTGTTTCGTATCCTCCACTGTCGACAAACAAGTATTCCGTTTCTGGCCATTCTTTTGTAAAAGATTTTTCAGAAATCATAATAAAGGCCTTACTTTCTGATACTCCGATGTCTCTTGCAGGTTTTTAATAACATCATCCTTTTTTCCTCTTGCTGCTGCGTACTTCAATATCTGCGAGTAGTTGACGGCATATAACTCGGTAGCATTATTGTAAATATTGCCTAGTTCGCTATCTTGATACTGACCATAAATATCTGCATCACACACCAAGTCCACAAGAATCTTCTCGATTGGTGCCAGCCGTACATTGTTCTTTTTTGGCATCGTCGGGTTTACAGACAGTTCCGGTCTAATCAAAATCGGTTGATTTGAATCTACATAACGTTCAATCCGAGGGAAATCGTTTTTTCTATATGCAAGCAGATTTTCTTTACGCAGTGTTGAAACAACAGCATTAACTGCCGTCTTCTTAACCTCTATGTTTATTACCGAAGAAAATGGTTGTAGTACCATTAGTTCTCCCAGAGAGCTTGTATCAGTCAAAGTTATTTCAAGATATTTGAGATTATTTGACAATAAATTACAGGCTTTCTCTGCGGTGGCACTTATAGATTGCGTGAACCTTTTTTTGTATGCGATCAGGTATACTCCGCGCCCCACTCGAACTGCCTTGTCTTCTTTGATAAGCTGGTTTATTTTCCATATAATTGTTTTGCGTGATATACCGGAATATGACATCATGACTGAAGATGATATATCATCAATCGTACAATATTTCCCACTCCATTCTGCTATGATTATATCTTCCATAGTAACCTCGTGCAAATTATCGCATATTATCGCAAAATATCTACGATAATTTGCATTGTACATTCATAATTGATTAATGTCAAGACTTTATCCAAAATGATGTTTATCCGAAATGACTGCTATATTCTTTTTCATCAATAACTACATCTTCATACCGCCTTACTCATACCGCTCGCACTTGTGCCGCCGGTGTGGGTCAACAATTTTTAATTATATTCACTTTGATATTTACCGTCAAGGAGAGTCCGGTAAACTTTTTTTTAACGTGAATTTTCATAAGAATGGAGTGTTTTCAAGTTATCTTTAATTAATCGCAGGTATCACTTCCGTTGTCGACTCGTATCGTCAATCCACTGTACTAAATCATTATTCGACAATTCTCCGACATGGCAAGCATCGCGTTTGTTTAATGCTTGTTTTTTCCATTCATCGAAATCCGACCAATCCATGTATCCTTCCTGCGCTCGCTTGTACATCCGGTTATATGCTTGTCGGTATATTTTCAATACCGGATTTGCATTTCGCTTTTCCAGAAAAACAAGATTAGCGCCGACTTCAGAGCATGGGCGGATTTGTCCCGACATAATGCGTTCACAGTAGAGTGCGTTCTTGCGTCTTACCGGTAGAATAGTTTTCCGCAGCTTTGACATCGTTTATACTTCACATTCCGCAAAATTACTTGCATAGATAAATATGCATGGGTGATGTGCTTGGCTCTGTGGATAGAGGTACGGAGCATACAGTCATAACGGAGAGCCGCCACACGGACGGCAAGCTGTGGGGTCAGATACGTCACAAAATGCCGTTGCTTGACAACGGGTGGATCTCGTTAGAGTATACTACAAAAATATCATAGATACATAAACAATGCCCTCTGCCGTTATTAAGCGGTGTGGGGGCATTGTTTCTTTTTATCAAAGAATTTCACTCGGCAGATTACACGAGGCATTCTGGGGCGTTCTGGAGTGTTGCAACACTATCTTTGTGGCAGCTTTATCTTTGGTATTTTGTCCAGACAATGATTTCGTTATATTGTAACTGTGATGATAATATTTTGTAGAAATTTGGTAGATAATAACGCATTACGTTATTTTGGTTTTTCTATACTTATATATATTCTTTGAATATATATAAGTATAGAAAGTCTGATTTTGTCGTAAGCGCGAGAAACCACTCTTTAGGGAAGTCCTAAAGAGAGGCTATTCTCACTTCCGTATTAAACTAAACGGATGTACCAGTACAAACACTCCATCAACGATATATACCTTTGCAGAATTCGTCTGGTACTGTTTTGGTGGAGATAAGCGGGATCGAACCGCTGACCTCTTGACTGCCAGTCAAGCGCTCTCCAACAGTACATAGTAAACCACCCCAAACTTTTACGGATAGTTCTTTTTGATAATAACTGCAAATGCTTGATATTACAAGCCTTTTCAAAAAACAAACAACAACCAAATGGCATTATATCTTTAAACCCACATTAAAATTAGCCTCAATTATTGTTATTAATTTCATAACACTCCTGACCAAAAACACGAGCACTTGGATGGCACGATAAAGGCACTCGAATGGCATTAAAAAACCACGTGAATGGCAGTCATTTCCGTCTCCCTCAATCAACTCTTATCATGGCTTTGAAAAATAAAAGTTCTGCAAGGCGAGAAAGTTGTTGCTGAAGATAATTCATTTGGCTTTACTGATTACAGATATAGCTCACGCCAGTATTTATACAGTTTATTCCATGGATCAAGCTTGTGTTTTCTACTATTTGGCAGCATCTTGTCAGTTTTTACTGCATGACTTCCCATGTCCCGATTTTCCTACCGCCTTGACGAACAACAATCATTTTATCAATAAGAACCTTGATTTCTCTCTGTATAGTTCTTTCGCTCAACCCTGAAAACTGCGCCATTTGAGAGATGGTGACACTGTTGTTCTCTTTCATAATGGCGATTATCTTTGCTTGATTTTTATTCACGTCATCTTTCACGCCATTTATCACGTCATCTTTCACGCCATTTATCACGTCATCTTTTGAGGTTTTAGTAGCAAAATGGCCTAAGTCAAAGCCCTCGTGCATTTTTATTGTAACTTGCATATACTCACGACCTTGACTTGTTTTAAATTCCGGCGGTGGTGAGCCGTTTCTTTCAAGCGCACTTAGTATTTTCTGTATACCTGTTGACATTTTCTCTGACAAGTCAATTTCCTTGAAAAACTCACCAATGCGCCTGTTTCTATAACGCCTGCTTATGGCTTTGCCGTTTTTCAAATCGTCCATATCTATATATAACTCAGGTCCTGGGTGGTTTATGATAATAATGCGGTCGATATAAATACGCACTTCAACCGGCTCCCGTATTTGATACGACTTGTGAAATACTGCGTTAACAAGAGCTTCTTCAATGGCATCGTATGGATAGCTATAAAATCTGTCAGCTTCAGCCCTGTCAGGAAATTTAACAACCTTTTCCTCAATCACCATTGTCCTAATGTATGAAAGGGCTTCCCTAACTTGGTTTTGAATCGGGCCGGTGAACGTCTTTTCCGTAAAGTCATCAGAGCCTTCTCTTTCATGAGATCTGAAAAACACCACATCAATTTGGGCGCACGGAAAAAACTTCTCAGGTTTTTCGCAGAACATCAGAATTCCAATGTTTTTGATGTCGATACCTGTATCTGTGGCGTTGGCGACTTCGAGCGCAAGAAGCGTATCTTCTATAGTTCTTGTATTGATACCGTTTGCAAGAGAGCTCTCGCTATCTCTTAGGAAATCCTCAAGGTAGCCCCGCCGAATATCCGAAACTTTAGCATCACGATTAACTCTGTCGTCAAAGGGTACAGAGTTGAACTTGTTATATAGCTCAAACATCTCAGAGCCTTTAGCGGTAGTCTTGACGCTTGCAGGTTTTATCCAATACTCAAGTTGTTTTTTCTTATCGAAAACATTCACAGGTGCTTGGTAAGGGCCGGCATCTCCACCGCTGCACCATAGATAAATCAGATGCTTATTCTGATACTCCACAAGCTCGATTTGCAGTGTATAGTTAGGAGTTATCAACCTACAATATTGAACCAATTCTTGTTGTGTTTTGTCTAGCGAAGTAACAGGCAGTCCTTCAGGTGGAAGAATCGGCAACCCATTTTCTTCAGCGATGCCTATCACAACGTAACCGCCGTTGACATTGCCCCAATCGTTGGCATAAGCACAGATGGTTTGTACAACATCGTTTGGGTTCCAACTTTTTTTGTACTCAACACGGTCGCTTTCAACTACGCGCCCTTTAAGCAAGGTTTCCAGTTTAAGCGGTATCATTTGTCCACCTCCTGTACTTCAGCAGTGATTATAGGTTCAATTTCCACTATACGCTTTTCTACTTTCATAGTGCGAGGCGCAATTGGATTTAACTTATAAGTTGATGCGGATGTAAACTTCGTAGCCCCGGAATTTTTCGAAAGGTTATTTTGCTTCCATACTTCATATCCGAAGGGTTCAAGAATAGTTTTGACCATAAGCCCAATAGCTTGTTTAGTAAATGAGTCGTCAAGCGTATTCATATGTTCTTTGTTGGTGTCTGCAAAAAAATGCTCTATATTGGAAACAACGGGTGTAATAGCAGGCTTCTTTGCTTCACAAGCATCAATAAGCTGTATCAAAACATAACTCTTTGATAAAAAGTCGAACACATTTTGCATATCATCATCATGCTCAAACTTCCTGCAAATCGGATTTTGCTTTATAAAATCATCAAATGTCGCTAGCATAAATTGCACCTCACTCAAAAGTAATTCAGATATTTAATATAGCATATTCGAATCGAGGGGTCAATGACGCTATCACACTAAAACACCTAAAAGCGCAATGTTTTTAAGTCTTTTCAAAAAGCAAACAGCAACTGAATGGCAGCCACTTTTATTATCAATATCAACTACATAATACAAAACAATTCGAGCTATTATGCAGGAAACAAAAGCTAATCAAATTGAACAGTTCAAGATTCCGTTGAAACGGCTGAGTAAATATTTCGCTCCCGCCACACCACATCAGAAAATCGAAGAGACCCTTATAAAAGGCTTGGAGCTGCTACGACAACGAGAACGTAGCCGAAGTGGTGATGCACGTTAAACTTATTATTTTATTAAAGCGCATCGGGCAAAGGCAAATGTGCGATTGCATGATAACTTTGTGGGTAAATCGCACATTTGAGTTCCAGCGCTGTAATGTTTAATATTAGGACACATTGATTGCGAACCTTATCGGCATGTGCCGATAATATTATGGGTTTTAATCATTAAGTTTTAATGAAGTATGCCCGAAATTAAAGTACCGATAGACTCACAACATCAGTCTATTCGATATCTTTCTTGCGCTCCACCCCATACCACGCGCCCATCTAAGGGTGTACTCCCTTGAGTCAGGGTCGGATTCACTTAGGGCTTCGTCCTGCTCATCCGATTCGTACAGTATTCGTAACATGTCTATGAAGCCTCTAAATCCTCCTACATCATCAACAAGGTGCATACCATCTTGTTGAATGCAAACTGGTCTGTGTTTCTCTATTACAGTAGATTGAGCTTCTACCAGTTCTTCTTCGGTGATTACCCCATCTTCTATCAGGTCATCGCAGTCTTTAACACGAGTGATTTCGACAGTCCAACCATCACCATAATCGTAATGATAAAACAACTTATCCGTTACAGGTTTGACTTCCGGCTCTTCCACTTTTCCGTATCCTTTGTACTGACGTTTTATCATTTTTCTTCCGAGATCGTCTGCTCCGAGTGTTTTTTCACCCTCGTGAACCAATATCGAAGACAATATAAGGCGCTCTAATAAATCACTCGTACCGTCTTCCATAACAATCGAGTTATTCATTTCCTCAAGCGTCAAATCAATCACCGGAGCATGCTTAATAATCCTATCTTTTCTGCTTTTATTTTTGTTCTTAAAGTCGAATGGTTCGTAGACAGCCATGTTAGAATGGTACTCCACGAAATCATTGAATTCAGCAGTTGCTATATCGTATTGTTCATACCACCCCAGGTATCGATACGGACCGGTGTATTTCTTTCTGAGCCATGTCTTTATGCTGCCATGCTCGTAATCATCATCGCCATATCTCGCTTCCCACACGTTATCGGGGTATACTGTCTGAAATAGCACTCCAATTAGGCTGCCCCAGCCGCGGACTGAATTATTCGTAAGTTTTTCGTATACCTCGTCTGGCAGATGAAAGGAGTGCAAGTGACCGTTTTGCCAGCCATAGAGCCTTAGAATTGCGTAATGAAGAGCATGAAGTGTCATGTCGTGCGGAATTAGTATATCGCGTTCAATCGAGTTTCCTGTAGACGACCTACCGTGTTTTCTTAGCAAACGTTGCTCGTTTTCGCTCAATCTCTCACTATGTAGCTTAAGATGAATCCGGATTGGTTCGCCTATTACTCTTTCAGAGTTTTTTTCCTTATCAAATAAGCCCATGTTCAAGTTGGACAGAGTCTGCATTTTATGACTCCTATCTCCATCATTTGTATGTTTGAAAAGTACAGAATTCATGCGAGCTTGCTCGTTTCTTTTTCGATAATTCTCGCTACGCACCGCTTCCTGCGATTTTTCGGAAAGATTGTATATGTTTTTTTCGTAGGGAAGCCATGCGGAAACACGTTTTGTGGTAGTATTCATTTTTTTTGCGATTTCTTCAACGGTGTAGCCTTTGCAACGCAGATGGTACACCTCGTCGCTAAATCGTGTTGAGTATGAGCCATATGTGATAAGTGCCTTCCTCACTTTGGCATATGCAAATCCTAGCTCGTGAGCTGTTCTGTGCAGAGATCCGGTCATTTGATATGTTGCATGTATCTCTCTTAATAGTTCATCGTCCATTTGTAATTGCTCCTTCATTTTCGCTTTTTCGTGTCAATCCACGTTCACGGCTTAAAGCATATCACACTCCTCTGCATCGTGTCAACCCACGTGCGAAGTTTTGTTGCAACACCTTCGAGAACATGCAAGCCTAATACTTTCATTCCGCCAGCTTTAGTAATTGTCAGTTATAATAACCGGATGCATTTTAGCTGTTGCCAGACTCAATGCAATTCAACAAGACGATAACTCCGTTCAGACTGTTCCCACAGAATACACCCTCTGATATTCGCTCACAAAGCGACTATATTTACCAATACTGGATAATTCATGCATGTTTATGTTCATCTGAATTAACATCTTTTCAGCCTTTTTTCTTTCAAGAAACTCAATCTCAACTTCGTAGTCGCATTTACCAAGATATAAATTTTTATCTAACGAAATAATCATTTCGTCCAACTCGTAATCAACACGTTCGGTTGTCAGGCAACCAATATACTCAAAATTGACATGCGTTGACGAAAGCATAGATAGATCAAGGGGTAAAATTTTTGACGGAATAACAGACATAAGACCTGTTACCACTTTTTCATATTCCCTGCATGACTTTTCAAATCCGTCAAAGCTCTTATCATGTTTAAACTGTAAAATACATTGATTACCTAATTGCCTTATCCTCAGTGTGTTTCCCATGGAGTTGAGTGTAAAATCTCGCGTGTCGTAATAATGATTTAGTTGTATTGTTCTTGATGGTATTAGCATTTCATCGAGAATATATCTGCTGCGATCAAAGGTTTCTTTTGAAGCTAAAACTTTTACTTCATGTTCAATCATAGCGATAACCACCCTCCCGTTATAATACTGCGCTTGTGCGCTCCACAACTCATAATATTCCCCACTTTCAGCTTCCGAAAGATCATCATGGCTTCCCTGTTGTATTACCTCGCACTCGTAGAAAACAGTGATGTCATCACATATAGTGACAAGATGAAAGCCTTTGGAGAAATAAAGACTGCCGTTTTGTCGCCCACTTCTTCAAAAGAAATTATCATACATCATAAAAATCATTTCTATATTGAACAATGCAGTCCTTGCCCCAATATCTGCTCAGCAAGTCAGATATAACCTTTGAAATCTTGTCCTTTCTCTGCTTAAGGTCAAACAATACGACCGTGACTTCAATACTACTTTTGATTTTATATCTCCAAACTCCTACTACTTGTCCGCAGTGAATTATGCTCGCCTCAATAATTCCTGACTTAATCCATAGCATTCTCGAATATGCCGGATCAATAATCCAGTCTTTGTGAGCATATGCTAGATATAAATTATCAAATCTCGCAGTAATTAGGTATTCATTTTCGAGCCCACCGCACTCCTTCTCATACTCTCCTTCTATGCACAACAAAGACCCATCCCTAACTAAGTCGTTTCCATAGGTATTAATAAGGTGCTGTGACGACGTCGTGTTTATTCCTAGCCAATGAGCAAAATCAGCACTTGTCGCTGGGCCATATTGAGTGAAGTAAAGATTAATTATATATTGCAATGTTTCGTCTATGCCTTTAGAAGTAAATTTGGGAATGCAATTTGCATTCATGAAAATCGTTTTCATGTTTTCGCACGCAGGTACTAAAGCTCCGTATGAGAACAAATCTATAAAGATTCCTCCCCAACTATCAATAAGAATCGAATCAACGCCTATCTCTATCAAGTCAGCTCTGGTGATGACTTTTTTTTCTTGACAAACAGAAATAGCCTTTTCAATATTTGCTCTATATTTATCAGCATCAACTCTGAGCCATTTTTTTCGAAACCAATTACCAAGAAATTGGTTCAGTGCAGAAACAAACGGCAAGGTCAATATTGGGTACAAATGAAGTGTGTTCCGTTGCCCCCAGAGGCGCATTACATCAAGGTTGCCAAGCATTTTTTTATATTCATTTACTGTCATCTGTTTATCTCGAATTGCCATTGACAATCCAGCACTCGGAATATGCTGTGCTTGAATTCCGAACGCGTTGTTAATATAGTCTGACGAACTGAAGCTCTTTTCGATTCTTCGACGCCTTAACTCATTTTTATCCATAGTTATCAATCCAGAAACTCCATAGACGAAACTTATGTAGAAACATCTGTTTCGTTATCGGACCTTTCATATCGAAAGTGTTGGCATAGCATACTAAATAAAGTGCGATTTTTCTCTAAATCCATGTATAATTGCGGAGGAGTAAAATTATATTGCTCTTTAAGCCACTCCAGATGTAGCGCTTCGCCTTCCATGTGGGAAACAATTGGGATTTGCTACCAAATTATTATATAGATCCTTTCTACTCATACCGGCCTTTAATGATTTTACAATATAGTCATGATAGATATTCATACCGCTGCGGAATTGTTTCTGGCAAAGTGCCATAAAGTCTCCACCAATATATTTTCCCACATTCGAACGACTGATGCGTAAAGTTTTCGCTATTTCACGGTTACTGAGACCCGCTGCATGAAATTCGTTGACAGATTCGTAAATTTGCACTTGTTTTTCGTCCAGTCTCAAAATGTTATCCACAGTTGAGTGTCCCTTTTTTACTTGATTCAGTAGTAGTTTCTGATAACTCTATTGATTCGTTGTCAGTACCGGGATGTCTTGGTATCTTTGTTGTTACCGGCATTATTGTATTTAGCGACTTCTTGATAACTTCCAATAAATTCTGATGAAGATGGAACCTGTCGGCTATTTGCATTGCATCAGGTAGCATCTCTTGAATAGCTGTTGCATAGGATGATGCTCTATCCCCCGTTACTGCTTTCACATGCTGATTGTTTCTGAGCCAGTCCTTTAATGTTGCACCATCTCGGCCATCAAGTATTGCCAATGGTTTATGTGTTGCTTCATCTATTATGATTGTTCCATACCTATGACGTTTTTTGAAAGCGAAGTCATCAACACCGATCACTGCTCCGCAGACTGGTTCTTCTTGCATTTGATGGCGTTTGGTCAGTAACCGAATGATTGTGTCACCACTTATCTTGATATTCATTTTAGCACAGATACGAGCACTACCTTCACAGCTCGTTTCCATTGCCAGTGTACAAATAAAGTCTGCACATCGCTCTGTCATTCGGCTATATGTGTTTAAGAACCCATCATATGACTCTACTATTGTTGTAACAATGCAATGTTCATTTAAGCATTTATATTCTCGGGTGTTTACTAAAAGCTGAACGTTTTTACCAAGTATAGGTAAATCTTGTACAGTCCGTTCATACGTGCCATGATAATCAGTTAGAATGCTCTCGCAACTGGGGCATCTACATTCCTTTGTTACTGATTTGAGTCGAATGATTATCCTGTCAGCAGTTTCAACTATGTCTGTTATCTTCAGGTACTCTTCCGGGTAAAATTTGCTTAACAATAGTTTGTTTTTCTGTAATTATTCAGAAGGTCTATCAAAGAAGAATTGCGGCTCACCAGCAATAGCATGTCTGATAGCGTCATAAGCATTTTTGCCATGTTTCTTCACAGAGCCGACATAGGACATGATTTTCATGTAGTTTTCAGCACCACCCAAACTGCGGAAGCAACCTGAGACCTTGGTTTTGGTTTTAATCATACGAATATCTCTCTCGGCAAGATTATTATCGAATGGTACAGCAAAGTTATTGATGAATAGGCAAATTGATGCCTTGCGAGTGTCAAGTCGCTCGATAAGAGAAAGTGTTTTACCTTTTGTCTTACGCCCTCGTTTTTTTACTGTATCTTCATTCTCTAGTGGAGACGGATTTTCAGAATATCCCTGATTGATTATTGTGTCATATCTCCGGTCGAATTTTTGAAGTTTTTCATCGCTAAGATTATCTTCTCTCGCTTCGATTGCTTTTTCTTTCGCTGTTTTCATATCAAGTAGAAGTTCTATGAACTCAGTAGCCCATTTTTGATCCGGGTGACGCTCCTGTGCAGCTACCAGTTCTCTCAGCAGATGGGCACAACAGAGTGCGTGCAACATAGATGGATATTTCCAGTATGGACGCCAACAATCGTGAACGCCAACCCCATAAAACCGGGGCAACACCCCTCCGGCATCCATTCCCACCTGACCCCTTTTCGAATTTATTGTCAGGTGCGTAAACAACAGGTTAGAAGCAGTATGCACCCAATGTTTTATCCCGTTTACTGACGTTCCCGTTTCATCGAAATGGCTCACAGCAGATGACGTTACTTTCTGACGGATTAACTCAACAATCCCTGTCAGACCGTCGGCACACCTGGAGACCATGTTTACGATTGTTCCGGTGGAAAGCGGGATACCGAATACGCCGGATAAGAGTTCATGGGTTCGCTTCACGCTGACAGCACCAACAGTATTTATTGCTACAGCCAGTGCCTGCAGATTCTCGCCGTACTGCACGGGTGCCTTGATGTCTTTCGGAAATTGACCTTTGTGGGACATCCCGTTCTTGGGGCAGACGACAACAAGGGCTTGGTGAGCAGTGACTTTCACAGTTACCACGGCATCAACCACTTTTCTTGTTTCTCCAACGCCAGCTTGGCTCACGCAGACATCGTAGTTGGGGCATCCAAGGCAGATTGATGGCGCATGGAGGAAAATCTCATCGGGTTCTGCGGTAACGTCGAAGTGTGAGCCAGGATGTCCGGGCTGACCACCAGCTTTCTTGCCGGATGGCTTGCTAAGATTTTTAGATGCCGGCTTGCCGAACTCATCGCTTGATGGAGGCTTGGAACTGTTCCTCGAATTCTTGCCCAATTGTTCGGTTAACTCTTTTATCCTTTGGTTTAGTTCATCTATTGTCTCCCGCAAACTGATGATGATCTGGTGCGACTCGGCTACAGTCACGTTTAAACTGCCGATGATGTTATGAAGCGCAGCATTTGTTTTGGTTAGCTCTTTGAGCTTCATCTCTAATTCATTGCGAGTCATCCTAATCACCTTCTCCCTCTTTGCATCTATAGTTGTATTATACTGCAATTGCTGGGATAAAGCGAATTTTGATGATGTGGGCATTGTTGAATATGACTGTGGATAACTTTCAATATTGTGGGTAACATCTGAGGGTTGTAGTGTATAAATTCGATGTCTTGTATGAGGTTATGTAAAATATGCCATTAGATTAATCTTTTGCCGCTCAGTGTGGATAAAATTTATTATATTCTTTGATGTCGGCGTTTTGACAATCGTTTTGGCATCATTTTGCGTAAGCGTAAAACCAGATGACGTAAAGGCATAAAAGCCACAAGTGAAGAATTCTCAGGAATATTCATTGTACTTTTCTATCAGGCTATTGAATAATGCATCGGGATCGTGTTTGCTTTGGTTAAGTAACGTGAAGCTTACTACGCCTTCATAATCGCTAATGCCAATAAACGTGATTCTTTCGACGTCAGTCTTGTCTAATGCACATGTACAATGAAAAACATTATTGCGGTTGCTCCCCAGTTTATTGATAAAGTCTTGATATGTTCCCGCATTTTTATCTGTGACTGCATCTCCAATATACATATCCTTCGGAAAAATATACTCATTATCAATTTCTTGAGGATCATTGTTCACCACAGAACACTCGCATTTCACGAACATACCACATGTAAGGATGACGTAGGCCAGCTTTTTTGAATCGCAACCTTTTGTGCTGAATATTTGCGGGGCAGAAGCCATTTTACTCACTTCTATTTCCTCCTGTTAGCCATATTTTGAAGCTTGAACGTCGTAGCGCTAAGTTGGTAAAATCTATACAAACGCCATGCGAATCGACAGACACCGGTGCGTCATGCTAATGTTTTCGACTTATGATGAGTTCACTGAAGCATACTTGGCACGAAGCTTTTGTAGCGCATTATGCAATGGTCCCTTTTTACTTGAATACTTTGGTTTCTCCGGCTTGATATTTGAAGCCTTTGCCGGAACCTTGCAGTAATCAGGTATACACTCCCCCCAAGGTAGCAGTAACTCTAAATCAGCGGTAGTAGCGGTAGGCAGCTTCTCTAACAGGAATTCCAGATAGCTACGGGGATTCAAGTTGTTTTCTCTGGCGGTTTCAATAAGCGAGAAGTAAATCGAACTTGATTCGGCACCATTAGGAGTGTTTGAAAATAGCCATTGTTTCCGACCTTGTACAAAGGGTTTTATTGAGCGCTCCGCACGGTTGTTTGAAAGTTCGAGCCGCCCATCGAGATATATGTTTTCCAAGTACATGCGTTGCGAAATTGAATAATCGATAGCTTTTCCAAGCAACGTTTTTGGAGGTGCCTGCAATGAATCGATCCACTCAAAATAGTCATCGGAAACAGGCTTGCTCTGCTTTAGACGTTGCCCGAACCGCTGCTCAGGTGTCATTTCGGAGTATTCATGCTCGAATGCGAAAAGCAGGTTGATATATACAAGACCGCGCTCCGCATTTGAGCCATCGCGCCCAGCAACAGGAATGGATTCATACAATTCTTCCCATGCCCGCCTCGCATGAGACCAGCAGCCAACTACGATTATATCGTCCGACAAATCGTGGTATGCTTCATAACCGTCTGTATGTAAATACCCTTTAAATCCCTTGAGGAACTCCTTCGGGTGGTCCCAGCTTCGTGTCATTTGGTACTCGTAAATGACTATTTGGTGTCCGGCGCAGCCGCTTGTTCGGTATAGCCACTCGTATGACTTTGTTTTTGCAGCCCTCCCCGGCTCATGTAGTACTTGCAGCGATGTTTCGTCTGCATGTTGGACGGTTTCCTTCAGCAAATGTACCTTTAGAAGTGAATAGATTGCAATCAGGTAGTTCAATGCGCAATATATCAGCCAGTTCGACATCACCTGCCTTGAAAGCACAACACCGTCGTGATTCAGACCTTTTTCGATTTGATATAGCGGTATCCTGTTGAAATATTTTTGTGTTGCGATGTGAGCCACTGCCGAAGGCGAAGCCAATGAGCCTTTCATAAGCGGTTCTGGTACTTTCGCTCTTATGATTTGCTTGCCGTTGTTTTTTTCGCACTCTCTGCTGATGCACTCATAGGCATCTACAGTATGCTCTGCGTTAACCACCTTCGCTGGGACAATCTTGAGTTCGTTACGCACTACGGTGGTTCCCATATGGCTCATCGTGTCGCCGCATTCGGGGCAGATGCACTCTGACTCAGGTAGCTCATGATGTATGGTTTCCTTTGGCAGCCCGTCTAAATCTTCCTTGCGCTTGCCGACACGCTTCTTGCGCTTGTACGCAATTTCCTCATATGTAGGTTCCGGCAATGATGGGTCTGCCTGATCTTCCGCCTCATTGAAGAAGTTCTCGAACTTGAGCTGATCGGGACTCCGCTCGCTAGATGAGCCAAACTGCCTTCGTTGTGCCAAAGCGAACTGTTCTTCATAGTGCTTGATAAGGGCATCCTTAGCTTCTGCCGCATTCTGCAATTCCTCAATCAGTTTTGATTGCTTTTCGATTAGCTCCGACTGTATGTTACGATATTCCAGCAGTTCTTCAATCAGTTCTGACTGTTTCTCAATTATTCCGGACTGCTCGGCAACCACTGCAGCAAGCTCATCCTTCTGTTCGGAATGCTCTGCAATGACAGCTTTGAGTGATTGAATTTCCTGCTCCAACTCGGAGATTTTCTTCATCAAATCCATACTTTGATTATATCACAAAAACATAGAAATCGCAAGCATTAACAACGATTTTCGGGATAATTTTCATGATGTTTTTCGGCTGAAAATGTCAGTCCGTTTCAGCTTAAGTTCGACACGTGTCCCGCCCAAAAGATATGCCAATTCTTCACCTGTTAATGTCATCATTGCATCTTCGCCCGGAGCAGGCCAGCGGAAATGCCCCTTCTCTAATCTTTTAAAATGAAGCCAAAATCCATCGCCATCAAATTCGAGGATTTTTATACGGTTACGGGTGCGGTTACAGAACACAAACAATGCATCATCATATGGGTTTTGCTTCAAGCAGTACTCAACTATTGAGGACAAGCCGTTTATGGACTTTCGCATGTCGGTCGCCCCGCACGCTAAAAATACACGCTTACCGTCCAACATCAACATGGCTACATTACCTCCCGCAACAGTACTACTAACTTGTCCACAGGGTACTCGCCGCCCGCTGTTATCTTCACACCGGAAACTTCGACACTGAGGTGGCTGTGACCGCTCGTTGTCGGTGACAGCACGGATTGCAGAGGTGTCTTTACCTCTATAAATCCCGGTGGTGTCAAGCCTGCCAGATTTTTTTGTGTGTTTGCTAACTCTTCGCAAGCCACTTCCCGCAACTTTTTTTGCCAATAGTAGTATCGGTGTTCCGGAATCCCTGCGTCTTTGCAGTATTCCCTAATCTTCAATCCGCTTTCTTTGCGCGCTTGAAGTATGCATGCCCATTCCGATAGTCGGTATTCTTTGGTTACCTCTTTTGATTTCATTTACAACAACCTCGCTTTCGTCTCGATTTTCTGATACAAGTTTTTCGAGATATTCAAAGTTATTGTACCATCCTGCGAAGGTTTTTTATGTACGTTGTCTGGTTTTACGCTTAGCATTTTGCATTGAAATTTCTCCGTTTTAAACAATGATTTTTTTCTGCAATGCACTCTGAGGCAGTACCTACTGAATAATTACGTTTTTCTTTTTCATACGGCACCAACTCTCGCATGTAGTTATGCACTTATTATACTAGGTTTACGCTAACTATTCAAGAAAATTAAACGGATTTTTGCGGAAGAACCCTTAGCAAGCGGAATATACATAATTCTGCTTCGCGATATTTTTTCAATAATTCAGATATGTATTTTTCTGAGTAGCCTGTCTTCGATGATATATCGATACGTCTTTTGCTAGACTGGATACTAATACGCAATAACAATTGTTTCATACTGCATTAATTGCTTCAAGGAGACAATCGACTTTACTTCCTGCTTAAAATTATGGATACTATTTGCAGATATATATCAGCATTATTCTAGTAAATGATTTGACTGCTTTAAAAAAAGAACAAACTGATGCTCATGTTTTAGGATTTCCAAGAGCTGCTCATATATAGACAAGCTCTTCTTTACGTTGTAATATTTTAGTGACTTAGATGCAGCAATAGACCACATTTTATATAACAATAATGATGTTTCTTCTAGCTTTACTTGATTATCAAATACATTTGGATTTTCTTCAAACCATTTATGAATTAATTTCCAAGCATTACGTATCGAACAAAGTCTCCACGCTAATATACCTCCTACATAGGTATGGGGGAAAGCTTTTGACCGCTCTGTAACATCAATTGGCTCCCTAAAACAGTTAATTAATTGTGTAATTCCTTCATTTCCGGAAAAAACATTCTCTGTGTTGCTATTTTGAAAATATTTTAGATGATAATTTCGCAACATTTCCTTTATATATGATTTTACACAATTCTCATCAAGCATATCACCATTCTTGAACTCAATTTTACTTATGACAAGCATTTTTTTAAAGACTTCGTCTAGAATAGATCTTTTTACCATGCCAACTTCTTTATTCTCTTGGTATGGTACGAAATTATCCCTATGCAAACTCGCTTTATGTTCGAAATAATAGTAATGTTCGCTATCATATCCTAAAATCAAAAAAGCATGCCCTCTTTTGAACTCAGAGATATTGTATTCAGGGTCATACTCTCGAATGAAGGGCAACAACGGAACTATAGTTTGTACAATCGCATAACCGTCTTGATCGATCATATCGATTACCGCATCAATCGAGTTGTCATCACTTTCTGAAAACGACACAAAATCATTCCAGTGGTCGTATGACTGGCGCACATCAATAAAGTTGTTATGTTCATCCAGTTCGACCGAATAAAGCAAGTTATTGATCATGGAAAGCATAAATTTACTTTTATGCTCCTTATATCTCAAATTAATAAGCACATATGTAATTAATGGAAAACAATTAATTAGTAAGTCAAAATTTTCATCTTCTATGCCTGAATCCAAAGATAGAATTAAACCGTTCATATAATACCCACTTCTTTCATAAAATTATTACAAATGCAATTACTAAGCTTCGCTGTATATGTAGTCATTGAGAAAAGCCAAATTCGCTAGCTACTTTGGTGATGCTTCTTTCGGTCTTTAAAGATGTGCGGATCATTTCGTATTTCACTTGGACAATGTCTTTTTTATCGAAGAACGAGGGCGAATTGAATATGTCTGCAGATACTTTTTCGTGTTTCCTGTTGAAGTGTTTGAAATGGATATATTTGGCTATACCTACTGCTCACTTGTAACCGGTCAAGTAAAATGCAACAAAAATGGCCATTTAGAATACAGCATTTTCGGACATCAGGAATGCAGCACTGGTCACCGCTGCTAAATTGCGTAATACTTAGTTTTCTACGAACCTAAATCAAGTTTTAAGAAAGCGCTCTCTATGATTAGCTTGTTGTCATCAAACTCTAATGACACTTCTAAGCCTGGTGAGTAAGTCCCTAACGGTAGACTGTATCGGTTACCTTCAAAAAATATTGTATTGCTTTTATGTACTTGTCTTGTTACAATGTTGTCACAGTATTTTACTGAAGAGGGTACCGGTTTGAGAAATAGTCTTTCTTGTTCAAAGACTTCTGCCGGTATCTTCTTTGTTGTTTCGTGGAGTTTTGCATTACCTGTCCTATCAAGCCAATCCTCAAATTCTTCGTTCCAGTGGTCTATTCCGCAGAAGTTTCGATTCTTTGCAAAATTACCTTTGAAGTATTTTACAACCGCCTCAATACGTCCCTTCTTTCAGGGTCATTTCCACGACATAGGTAAACTTCAAAACCCCTTGATTTACGGAACGATTCAAACTCTTTAGTGAATATTATGTCCCCGTAATTCTCATCTACCGCAAGCAAGCGATCCTGGTCGAATACCAACTCTTTCGGCATACCGGTCATGTATTCAAAACAGGTATCGATAGCTTGTATGAATTGAGTTGATGTTAATGCTTTGGTGTACCATACTCCATATTTGTATCTGGAGTTAGATAATACCGCTGCAACACAGTACAATTTGACACGTCGGCGATTGTAGTTATCATCCACCCACTTTTCTCCGATATCTATTTTCATCTGTTTGCCCATTGGTGGATCTGTAATAGCTTCATATTGCCGTAGATTCTCTTTCAGTTTCGGAATTGAATACTTCTTCCGTATTCCATTAACGTACCGGCGTACCGTGCGATCCCCAACCTCGACTTGATAATGCTCTTTGAGCCAATCGTGGATCTGAGCCGCTGTCATATCCGGGTGTGTTCTGAGCCAATCTGCTATGACGCCTTCATACAAATCGAGATTACGCTGTCTTTCTACCTTTAGTACGTTTTCTTCAAATTCTTCTGATGTCATCGATAAGTACTTGTCCACTGTCCGGAAATTCATGCCTTGCTTCTCGGCAATTTGACGTTTGCTGAATCCTGCATTCTTCATGCTGTGTATTGCGTAGTACATTAGCCACCTCTTCAAATTCTTTTCTCCTTTGAAATGTTTTTGGTGTCATTTAACACTTTATCATTTCTCAGGATTTTGTGTTGTAGTCGGTGACCGTTTTTGCTGCACTTACTGTCCGTTTTCGCTGCATTCCTGATGTCCGTTTTTGATGTATTTTATTTTACCATTTACATCGCACCTAGCCGCATCTTTTTCATGGTGTCAATCGTAGCCTGATTAACCATCAATGCCACCCCCTCTGCGGGAGTAGTCGGCACCACGCGTTATGCCCTCTTGTATATTCCGAGCCGAAAAGGTATACTCAAATAATTGATTTATTTGCGTTGTTACAGCAATTATTGGTATCAAAAAAGCTAGAGAAGTTGCAAATTTGACAAGGCGACCCGCAGGTGGGCGGGTGCAGAGATTAAAAGAAATCAACTATGTTGACAGGGGTGGGGAGCCTGGGGCTGTTTATTGATTATTCTCGTGCGGCGGAGCGCAGTCTGTATTAACGTCCCTCTCCAAGGACAATATGCTACGCTTTAAAAAGAATGACGCTATCAATTGTATGCATTACTTAAAGATTCTTCTGAGCCAAACACCTCGTTTTTTGCATATAAAGAATCTTTAAACACAGTATACTCGCATGAATCCATGTTTTTCATATTTTCTCCACTAATGTTGAGGTTTTTAACAATGCAATTATTAAAAGAAGTAATACATTTCTTAATATTTTCCATACTCATACCGCTGCGTAACATTTTCAATATCCCTATGTAATCAAAATTATATTGCGGCATCCAGATAGATTCTTTTATCTCCGAAAAAGATTGTTCGATGTAGTCCTGAGCTGTCCTTGAGTCCATTGTTGCATGAGACCATGTGTAATGCCTGCCATTCAAATCATAACTATACGCATTTTCATGAATCGATGTCATATGGTCATAGTACCATAAATGGATTCTATAGAAGTCAGGACAATAATCTCTGATAAAAGCTATGCTCTTCTGTACACTTATATCTGTTTCTCCAGGAAAACCAAAAATAAAGGAGGCAAATGTAGCAATTCCTGCGTCCTTCAATAGTTTCATCCCCTTGACATAATCAGCAACAGAAACATTCTTATTCATGTTGTCTAAAATACCCTGATCCGCAGATTCAATACCTAAAAACACACCATCGCATCCACTTTCTCGCATTAAGCTTACAGCTTCGCAATCTAAAAATTGACATCTGATGAATGCGTTCCATCGAAATGTACAGTTATTCCGTATTTTCATTCTGAGTATATCCTTGAACCTCACATTTGGAACATTAAATGAATCGTCAATTATATTCACACTTTCAACACCATAATCATTCAATATTGCAAACAGATCATCTACACCTTGATTAAAGCGCAAAGTTTCATATGCACCTTGATGTTTCGGAAAAGCGCAATATGCACAAGAGAAAGGACAAGACCGTGCAGTTCGTATCGACACGTGCTTACCTATATGGTTACGAAACAATTCCCATCGTATGGGACTTTCTGAGAGCGGTCGACCATCATATTCCACATGTGTAAAGGAAAATTGTTTTTCAGATTTAAATATTAGGTTGGGGATATTATTAATGTTACTCCCGTTTTTGATGCATTGAATCAGGGATGCAAGCGTATGTTCACCTTGTGTTGAGTTAATCCAGTAATCTGCACCAATCATATTAAATACATTTTCATTATGCTTTTGAGAATATGTTGAGCATTCTCCTGTTATAAAAGGACCCCCAACAATTATAAGGGCATCGTTTCGCATTGATCTTATAAAACGAACTATTTCTATAATTGGCTGTGCCGATATATATAATGTGGTTGTGATGGCATATACTATTGCATTATTATCTTCAATTACATTAGCAAGTTTTTGCTTGTCCCTTTGAAAATCAATAATGTAATCAAATGATAAACCTGTCTCGTGTAAGTACGAAGCAATAGATGCAATTGTAAGGCTAAAGTCACCATATACGCTGAATTGATTATCACCACTATCACCCGATATACTGTTGATTAACATCGGCATTGTATGTGGTCTGTCATTATACAAAACGAAATTCATTCTTAAATCTCTATAGTTTTCAGAAGTCATTCCAAAAAAGCGCAAGCTTTTCTCATAGAATGTAAAATCACCCTCATTATGACCAATTAAAAAGCAATCTACCTTGTTCATTATTCAACCCACTTTTATGTATAATTTTTAATAAACTTTTTGATCGTTTTACACTAGGGTAAGACTGTACATATTTTGGATTCTCCGTTTTCATTAATGTTACTTTAGTGCAATTACTCTATTGCAAAGCCTTATAGACGAGTCTCTGTGTGCAACAGTAATTATAGTCTTATTGCGTTTTCCGGCGAATCCGGTGTATATTCCGAGCCGAAAAGTCCACGTTGCCGCAGTAATAAGTCCATGCTCACGGTGAAATAAGTCCACTTAAACGGAAGCAAGTCCACACCAATTTCTGACAATTCCCCTGTCAAGAGAAGGGTGGAGATTTGCGAAGCAAATACTACCCGACCTTGACAGCGCAACGCTTTAAACAATAGTGTCTGGGTTAGTGACCACTTGTGGGCATTAACCCTTGGATACAGAATTGAGACATTTGCTGGAAATTAAAGCAAAAATACAACGATGGACTCGTTTTCGTGCAGATGGGCTTGTCGGAGCGGAATCTCCATCCGGACGGCAAAACCGGAATTATGCTGCGAAATACGCACTTATCCTTAGAAACATTTCGTATAGCATCTTGTACAATGTTTTCACTGTATTGATCAAGAGCACTTGTTGCTTCATCGAATATAAATATATCAACATCACGTAAAAATAATCTTGCAACCGCAGTTGTTTTGATATCTTCTGTGCTGTCTGTATATTCCGCTTGCTAAGACCACAATGCACGGTTAAATAGTGCATACGTCACGGATTGAGAGTGCGTGAACATCGGGAAGAGTGCATCTGACAGCATAAGCATCATCATTGCTGTAGCTTTCGGTTGTGGCAAGTGCGGAAAACCTGAGTTATTCCACACTTTCCACAACTCTACGGATATAATATGTTGTTGCTAGAATGTAAGCGAACGGAATTCTAATGATTCTTTGCCTTTGTACAGCTTAACCATGTGATTATTGTAGCGTTCACTCTCCATGGGGTCATCGCCATCGCAGTATTCTGATACAAACTTCTTGTAAGCGGCGTAGTCATAATAGCTGCCATGCAAGTCAGATAATGATTCTCCCCTTATCGTTTCTCCTAAGTCCTTTGGAAGATGCCAGCTAAGCAAATGCCTGAGACGGACTACCTCGGAAGCGAGATGCTGGATATCGTATATGAGATG
>Ga0123352_10002939_pt1 | contig 24216 bp, 8 predicted proteins | sample TergutLab28metaG_FD_89700 | JGI IMG/M metagenome (GOLD analysis project Ga0123352, IMG submission 89700) | Labiotermes labralis P1 segment gut microbial communities from Petit-Saut dam, French Guiana - Lab288 P1 | ecosystem: Host-associated > Arthropoda: Insects > Digestive system > Gut ...
TGTGCATGCAGGACGCAGTGGAATGTAAATATGATACACATTTTTGTCTAAAAACCTGAAAGAAATAAGTCACTTCAGATCCAGATCTAGATAGAAGGATAACGTTCGAATGAACTTTGGGAGAGCAGAATATGAGGATGTGGTCAGAATTTAATTAGTGTAGTGAATTGTGACGCCTTACTATAATTCGGAAATGGAAATTATTGTCCTATAAAAGACGAAAAGTTTATTTGCAGCTGTATCATTTGCAGGTTACCAACAAGGAGTCGCTCCGTCTAGTTTGTTAACGCAGTAAGCGATTTTATTCTTTACGCAGGAGACCCAAGAAAAGCGTCGTTATGCAGGTACCTGAATATACACGTATAGCTTGAAAATGATTGTTTAGTCCGGGTGTGTTGAAATAAGCTGTGACGTGCAAATTACGTTCCATGAGTAATATTGAATATGTTCCTATGAAATTATATGAAGTGAAAAATTCGTACAAAGCTACACATTGCTGAATAATTTATGTTTGATTAATAGGTCATAAAATTAAAATTGTACGCTATGAATAAAATACAGTTTATGCACAAAGCATTGTGCAAACGGGCGTATAATGGTAATGAGATACACTGCATTCGTTTCGAGATTTCAGTTGGATAACATTAATTATAATAGGACTGTAATCAAAATTTTAAATTAAATTATCCCTAATTTTCACATTAGCTGATTTCACTATTAAAGTGTCAGTATAGTAATTATACACATTGTTAAAAGAATTATCAGAGTAATGTAATAATTTTAATTTGGACGTATTAGCTATAATAATTTGTGGCCGAAATTTTGTTTCGAACCGGTTTTGTTGTCAGTACTTGTATATGTGATGGGACTGCTAAGTGTCAAGACGGATTGTTCGAAGCTGCCTGAAAACAGTAGAACAAGCAGTAATTATAGGACACAATCAAAGCACATGCACTCTCGTAAACCTACAGAGGGGAGATGTTGTCAAGAGAGTCGCAGCAGGACAGTGCTCCTAACAACAGTATGTTTCCAATCCCCGCTGCGAGCAACAGCCAAAGAGACTGTGTTCAAGGATCTCACTCACGGGGATTCTTGAACAGAAACGAGAGGTTCCAATAGTACGAAGTACGAAACACATTTTCCAAAAATCTAGAAGCCAGAAGGCTGGCACGAAGCAAGGTACATACTGAGGATCCACAAACATTAGTCGCCACCTTATGAAATTCAGTCGTCACGGCGACCCAAGGCCAGGGATTTGTGCACATCTGCTCCATCCATCCTTAAATTCGAAGCTAGGAGTAGAGAGTCAGCTACTGACAATGTCTTTAAACCGTCTGCAAATAAATACAGTACCTAACTTCAAACATTATATAATGGAATATATTCCGTCTATACACAGCTATATAACAGTACAGTAAAAGGTAAAGTGATCCCGTTACAGGCCTGGTGTGGCCCAGAGGGTTGGTAGAAGTATAGCTCTACTCTTCCATGACCGGGGCACTAGAAGGGAGTGAGTGGTCAGCAGCACGCCCCGGCCGCACTTTAACCCCGGGAAAGACCCGGTACCCATTTTACAGGAGGCTCGGTGGGCCCCAGGACCGGTCTGGAATCCCCACCGGGATTCGATCCCGGACCGTTCAGCCCGTAGTCAGTCGCTATACCGACTGAGCTACCCGGTCCACATATAACAGTAGAGTGATATTTATATATACTCAGATCACATTATGGCAACATGTTTCGGCTGTAAGACGGTCATCATCAGGCCAATAAAGAACTTTTTTAAGGTAAAACAAAGTGAGCACTCAATGGGATCCCATTTCGTTTACAGTAGAAGTTAAAACAGCGTATGGCAAAACTCTTATTAGAACTAAACCATTAAAATAGAATAGTAATTAGAAGTAAATTAATTCGCAGTCAAATTGCTATGGTGTTGCGGGCCTCTATAGAGACCGTCTTACGGTCGAAAAATGTTGCCATAATGTGATTTGAGTTTATATAGATATCACTGTACTGTTATATAGTTGTGTATAGACGGAATATATAACATTATATAATTTTGTTAATACACAACGGGATGGCCTCTGTCAAATTTATAATTTCAAACAACTTTCAACACAATATGTGTTAATTGATATAATTTAATGCAACAAAACCGTACTTAAGCAACGTAAGTGGATGGGTTCATTAACTGCACAGCGCAAGAGCAATTGAAACAAGAGGAAGCTACGTCGACCCCCGATAACTTTACAGAATCAGATGGTTCTGAATCGTGGAATGCCGTCTCACATATTCGCACATTTTCAGAGCAAGACGAAGAAGGCAAGACTACACGAAGTTAAAACTCGAAGTCGAAACAGCGGAGAACAGAAGAAATATTTGCGCGCGCATTTTTGAAATAGAACCCCGGTCCTTAGACAGTCGTTTGCCTAAATGAGATATTCCATTTCCTCACAGCGGTACTAGCAGTGGCAAGAACAAGTGAACGCTCTTCGTATAGTGACTAACAGCGCGTCAGTTTGTGAAATCTCAGTTTGTTAGAGAAAAATAGTACCAATCCAACAAAACACCGAGATTCTGTACATGTTGTAGTAGTATGTAATATAGTACGGCCACATTCCTTTTCTCTAATTGCAACTCGGAATTTTTATTCATAGTTAATTAACAATAATACACTTTAGTTCCTGTGCATGGACTGAGACAAAGCTAATTAAGCTAAAACTTGTGCTACGAATTGAACCAAGTAGTACACATTTTTGTGCTCATTGCACTCAAGTTTTCAGTAGTCGCTCCCCCCTTCTCACTGCATAGTCCTATAAATTAAGAAAATTTAATCAAGTGGCGGACAAAAACACAGCCAATATATAAGATTTACTCTTTGTTCATTTAAATTGAATGTCGCACCACACCCTGTACACCATAATATATCTCACGCTTTACTTCGGTATACCATGAGATCATGTATGCTAACTGGAAGTAATCTTATTTAGAATTACATGAAAAACACGCTTCATGAACGGCATATGAATGATATTACGATAAGAAAGTAAAATTCTTCTCTTAATGCCATGAAGGCATAATCTTGGCCCTTTATTAAACTCGACACTAGACAGGAGTGAGCGGTGTTCACGCTTTGAGCGCCGAACTGCCTGGAGAGAAGCCCACGTAATCCACGGAATAAAACTCTGGATGGGCTTCAGAGGTGGTCTGGATATTTTATCAGCTATTCCTCTGAAGACGAACACCAGCTGCAAAAGGGTACTTGCAACACATATTAATATTTAATTTGAAAAAAAAATAGTGAAAAAGTAATTTGTATGAAAGTGGTAAGCTTCAAAACCTTGTAATTTTTCCCACTTAAAATTCGTGGTTTTGTATGTCTGCACCAACCGAATAATGTACATAAATTCAACAGACGGCTACATATGCTGGGTCTGCTGGTGGTGGCAGGGTGAGTATTATGATGCGTGAAATGATCGGACAGTTATTCTGATTGATCATTTTAATTTACACTATAATAGAGACGCAGCTACAAAAATGATCTATTGGAAATTTATTGGCGCATATGGGGAACTAACTCAGTAATTAGTAATATCACACTTGGTTACCTACAAATTAACACATTATAAATAGCGAAGTGATTGATCAGTTTGGTCGTACCGAGCAGTTAGAAATCCTGCCTAGTATTCTGGGATTCCAGCTTTAGAATCGGACGCAGGACGTCCTGCCTTTCATTGCGGTTTTCCTCTCACTACCAGCACATACCTAGACAGTGCTTCAAATTATAAAAGGCCGCTTTGTTCCTTCCTTGTTGTAATTGTACTTCATAGTTCATTAACATTCAATAATTCGACACTATTCAGCGAAATCTAATGAGTATATCGCTAACTTACCAAGGGATAAATAAATGAAGTAGATTTCTCGGTTGTTGCATCGATCTTTCTTGCCACAGAAAACCATTAACATCCTTCTTGCACACCATCTGCAATTTCTCCAAAGATATATGAATACTTCAATACAATGCTGCCGCAGGGCATTAGAGAAAGACAAAGTAGCCTAACTGTTAAAAAAATTTACCAACAGATAACACGAGTATCTCAATTATAAGAGTTTTTCGGTCATGTAGGTGCTTTATTTGAAATAATTCTTAGTACCTCCAGTGCAACTGCTTAAAGATGTATTCCACTCACACGAAACTACTACACTATACCTCGTATTGCAGCGATTTGGATGTTGGAAACGTTAAATCTCGGTTTTGTATCGCTTTGTCACGGGATGAAATCCTGTGCCCATATTTTATTCTGTTTTATTATCACTCAATATATCGCCATTACTTCACTCAGGGCCGCCGAGAGCGGGTTCGGTGCCCGGTAAAAAAAAATTGGGTCCACCAAAAAGGGTGGGCGAGATAAAATCATTTACACTAAGTCGGTAAAACTAACTCGGAGTTGCAGAGTGACTTGGGCTTTGTCTGAAGGGCTTAATTGGTACAATATAATGATTATATTATTATGATTATTATTATTATCTAGAAATACAAGAACATGTAAAACATAGTCGGGACCCGGGCCCCGATAATTTGTACCGGCTCCCTCTCCCCTCCCGTCTCGTTGGCAATGACTTCACTAATTCTAAATTTTCAGTCACTCAAATACTATATTCAGTTACAAGCAGTACAGTCTAATGCAATGTGAAATATGTTTTCAGAACATCTGGCTTACCATTTCGTGAAGGGTCAGCACACTTTGAAAATTTCCGCAGCTCCACACTTTCTCAGTTTTATTGCAACATTTCGAAAATTTCAATCCTGGGAGAAAACTTCATTTATGTGGCTAATATTGTTAATAACAAACACATTTTGCGTATCATGCCAGAAAATTTTCAATCAGAAATTTAGATTAATGGGTTAGTTTCTATTATTCAAAGCACTTTCCCTTGCATGCGGTCCACCTTCTTCCCGAGACCGATAAAAATTAACCTCCATGTAAAGCTGTTTTCCAGTTTCTACATCGCAGAACTGGCCTCCCCGGTAGGGCACCTAACGTGATTGCGTATTATTTTATGCTGTGAACTACATTTTATTTATACCGTTTGGCTGTTTGAAGCACTTCATTATTCTGGTCCAGTGCCTTACGCTTAGCACTATTTTGTGTCTACAAACGCGTTTCCGTGTTACCCCGCGACACTGTCAGTGTGTTCTGACGGTGACGCATGGTTAAGTTCATTTAGCGTACGTTACAAATTAGCGAAAGTGAAAGCAGTGGACCAGAAAAATAAAGTACATATTATGCTGTGCCAGCGAGAATCTGCTGTGTATTATACAAGTTAACCTATAGTAATGTACTATGATTTTTGTACTAAATTGGTAAAGTCGGAATTAGGCTTTTGAAAGGAGAAATATTTATGCCTTACATTTTATACAAGTGTTGAAATAGAACATTTGACAAAAAACGGATTTTATTTACACGTATGCAAATAGTAATTATAGCTTATTTGTGCCATATCCAGTGCCACAATATCTTGACTCTTCTAAGTTCAGAAGTGTAAAGACGACACACACACACCACACACACAGACACAAAGCACACACACACACACACACACAGACACAAAGCACACACACACACACCACACACACAGTTACACACACACAGAAAAACAAACAAACACACACAGAGATACAGCACACACACACACACACACACACACAGTCACACATCACACACACAGACATACACATATTCTATTCATCACTTAAAGACTTTCTTAAGAGACCCACTAAAAATAGGAAATTGAGGAATTATTTAGATTCCATTCCCCCCTCCCCCCTCTAAAAACACGATGCTCCAAATAGATTGTGTTTTCTGCTGTATTCTAAAAACAACACTAAAAGTCCATTGTTACGAATTTCGTAGGCGTTTCCCCAGTTGTCATGTGCGTACAGGCAGAGAAAGAAGAGAAAAAGGGACGGAGAGACTGTTGTTCTGCACATGAAGCATAATGCAAGACTCGGCCTGCACTTTCTAAACGAACCTAGACACGATTATTTTAGACTTAAGCAACGTTGTAAAAACCTTACAATAAGAACCAACAGGATGCAATATCTACTTTCAATTTATTTCAATAATTAACCTCTACATGTTTCGAGCAGGCTTACTGCTCACCATCAGGAGGTACTACTGTGTATATACAGCAGCTCGTATATGTCATGCTTTTATGTTGACCTCCTCATGATGAGCAGTAAGTCTGCTCGAGACACGTAAAGGTTAATTATTGAAATAAATTGAAAGTAAATAATGCATCCTGTTGGTTCTCACTGCACGTATACAATATATCACGATGCACGGTCAACAAACCATTAAATGTGTAAAAACCGCAGATCTGAATTAAAGAGAGTCCATCAGCACCCGTTCTAAACATTTAAAGAGAAAACATTTGAAGTTCAACAGAAGTTCTTTAAAAGAGCATATTGATATGTATTAGGCGTTTAACTCGTACAGCGAACCTACTGCATACAGCAAGTAGTGTGAAGTAACGTTGAGTCTGTTGCATGCAGCTATATCGGAAGGGATTGGCTGTAGATTCTGCTATATCCTGTACCATTCAATTTAATTAAACGGGTGTTACTTTCTTTACAGAGTAAATACCTTAGACCTCTAACTCTACTGCAAATTCTTTTGCTCTTTGACCATTTGTATGGACTTCGCTGGCACTTAAAATTCTTTTCAAAACCTTCCCCACGTTATCGGATTTCACACACACGTAACCTCTTTTCGAAAGACAAATGCTAACCAACTCAAAGCGTACCGGTAACAACAGGGGCAGGCTTTGGCGTTACGCACGACTCTTTTACAAAGAGATAATTTATTGATTGGAAGTTTTAATGCCATATAAGGAATGCCAACTACTTTTCAGGTTGTATTACGCTGATTTTAATGGTCCTGAAGCATAAGAACAGTTGATAGGGATTAAAGATTGTAGTCACTGGCTAGATAGAAATTCTAGAAATATATTATTAAAATAATTAATAGTAGGCCTAACGGTCTTGTCAGCAAACACTTCCCAAAACTTTTTCTGTGTAAATAATCATTAATAATTCTGCATCAACAGAGGGAACAACTACTCCATTAGCATCTTATGAATGCAGACTGATAAGCATACCCGATTAGAAAGAATGCAAGTTTCCACTAATTCCCATCGCCTATGTGATTATCACATTGTTTATTTTAGGAATACCGAAAGTTTATTTCCATACTTAAAACAGCCGTCCAGTTTCCCTATTTGCAGCCAGAAAAATTCTCTCCAAAATATTCGGTCATGTTTCTTTAAGACCATCTTACGTTGCCACGTACCTAAGCCTAGCCATTCCAAGCAGCCTCCTTCAAACCAACAAATTAAATTTTGTGAGTGAAGAGTCCGCAGAATTTTAGGCATTACGTGTTTCCGTATGTTACAGCATGTTCTAATGATGGGGTTAGAACTGTCTGAAATGACGAAACTTTTTACCTGGAGAAGGTTGTCGAGTAATTTAACACATGCAAACTCAATGGCACAGAAACTACAATTCACGGCCCCAGTTACGTGCTGCAGTCACAAATTTCAACAACCCTTAACATGAATTTATGTTAAAAAAAACCTTGAAAACCCGTGCTTGTTATTAGGAACTTGTCAGGGCCATTCAGAAACGTGTGTCGACATGTTACAAGGTGTTAGAGGTTGAGTTTCACTTTCAATCTTGTATCTCGTCCAAATGAAACAGACAAAGCATTATCTTGATTACGTTCACGTAACGCATGTGACAGAACAAGGTGCTTCTTAATGTGCGTGATACCCGTTTTGTCAATACAATTCGCAACTATTCAACAACCAGTCTATACACAACACTTAATTTATTACAGTAATTATTATAGTAAAGTTTTGTGTAGAGGGTGATTGTTTTATTGTTACATATGAGGTGCTTTAATTAATAATCTGTTTATAAAAGCAAAGGTAAGGCAATCCCTGTACAGGCCTGGACAGGCCGTAAGATTTCCGGGGGTTGAGACACCTAGATTTCGTGACAATCGGCACGTGGAGTTGGCATGGTTGTCAGCGCTACGCACCTGACATCCTTACCCCTAGGAAATATTCCAAGTACTCATTTCTGTCAGAGGCTGAGGAAACTCCAGAGCCATAGTGCGGCCGGAAGGATTACTGTGGTTATAACTGGTGTTTATAAAATTAAAAAAAAATCATTTGGAGAAGAAATTCTATTCATAAAAAAAATTAAATATAAAATTGTAAGGACTTGACACCTTGGCTATGTGCTTAGAACTTCTAATTTTTATTCTGGATATTCCCTATTCGTATCAAGATCCCGATCAGCCACTGCACTGATCCACTTTTCTCAGCCTTTACAATAATTAGCCGGTATAAACGAGTTGACTTCAGACGGATCATGACCTTCCAGGTGCCAATTCTTCCGATTCCTTCATTCAGTGACAGCCTCCTATTCAACGCTCTACAAAATCTATTTCAGAAAGCGTCATTAAGGAAAGCGATACGTTAAATCTGAAAGTTAACAGTGTACTTGAACTTAAGGACCACGCCACTAAGGCTAATGGAAAAGTGGGACTGGAGTTCCAAACAATTTGCAACGTCGGCATTAGATGGGGCTGACTCACTTTATTGTCGGAGAAAGAGCTCGCTCTGCTCATCAATTAGGACTCTGGGTGGGGGCCAGACCGGTCTGAAAGTGGTAGAAAAGAGAAAAAATAGACCTCATTGGGGATCGAAATGCAGGCATTTCACAACGCAGTCAGTCACTTTAGTTGCTTTTCTACGCAGATTAGAAACGGAGGTTAAATAAACAAAATTACACCAACATTTTGTGATTAATGTCGACCATCTTAATATAGAGGTTTACATGAATGGCGCCTTTGTAATGATTAAAGGAAGCTAACACTTTTTTGTGGACGAGTCAGAATGCGTGCACTGCCGTATCTCTTCTACAAAATCTCGCAATTCTAAGTCTATTAGAGAAATGGGGGAAAAAATCTGTTACTTGCCAGGAGTTTTAAATTATTTCATTTGTAATAATGTTAATGTAAATGACGGTAGAAGAGGATCACCTCTTCGACGAAGTCAGTAAATTGCAAACATCGGATTTTAACTGCTTCACTCTTCTCGAATTTATCCTAACCCACTGCACTAAGGTGTCAGAATTCTCTGCCATATTTTTCACGCGTCTAACATAAATCAACCTTTCCTAAGCCAACAAATTTATTGACCACTTGCAATATTTAAACAATTTAAACAAGGAAATTCGCAGAAGTAGGCATATAGGGAGTTTAAGCAATAGGATGTGTAAAAAAAAATTCTGGGCAATGGCACAATGCCTGATTATCTTCGTGTCTTTCGGTCTATGTGGTTCGGATTGTTACATTTGTCAAATATAAATATAACAACAAATTTTCGTAGTGATATTGTCCATAACCGAAGTCATGCTAGCATAATGTCATGCAAAATTTTCATGCGTGTTCATAACCTACAACCATACAAATTTCACTTAAAATATCTCACTACGTTCATATATTTCTCGCGGTCACAGTTTTGTTCTACATACAAATGTACTCTAATAGAAGCTGCATATCATTTGCTTATCTGCAGTGTTACTCATATCAATACAATTCATTAACCTAAGTGGTCCCAGAGCGCTTAAACCTCTGACATACGCGTGGTCAACGTGCTTGTTAATTGTAATACGTACAGTTAAAGTCAGGAAAAGCCTAACGCAACGATGTTCAGAATATTTTGTCTTCCCATATGCTACCAAAAAATATACAGGTTAAAGAGTGCAGAACTATAATTTTGCATGTTGAAAATCATAGTATCTCACATTACGGGAACTAGGCTGAGGATGTTCGACATTGGGGTGTTAAGAAACATATGTAGACAAAGGCGGTAAGAACTAAAAGGAGACCGGAGAAAACTGCAGAGTGAGAGCCTTGCGATTTTTACTCCTAGCAAAATATTATTTGTCTAGCCAAAGCAAGAAAAATGAGATGGGAAAAGTCTATAATACTTATGAGGGAAAAGAGAAATGCACACGACGTTTCGGTGGGAAAACTGAAGCTCAGAGACCACTTGGAAGACGTCGGTGTAGATAGGAGTGTAATACTAAATTGGATATCCAAGCAGCTAGTTTGGAGGAGTTGACTGATCTCGCTCGGGACGCGGAAAAGCGGCGGGCTTTTGTGAATACGGCAATGAAACTACAGGGTACATACAACGCGTAGAATTTCGTGACCAGCTGAGAAAATAAAAGAGTCTCGCGGACAGTTCCCATTCAAACCTTGAGTTAGTAAGATATAAATAACGGTGGACACGTAGGGATATTTCTACCCTTAGTTCGTACTATGTTTCACGTGTTTCTCCGCTGATTTAACGATATTCCGGCAGTGGTGGGGTCAAACACACTGAAGGATAATAAAAACGATGCAACAAGTGTTTCCGTATACAATAAGGAGATTAGACTATTAATGTTTATGTTACGAAATAACGTCCCAAGACTGAGAGGGTACTTTAGGCCTACGGTAACTTATATAATAAAAGTAGCCGGTAGTCACTCTAAAGATTTACTTAATTAACACCATGTCATCACGAATCGCCAGAGACTATTTAAACATAGCTAATACTGCGAAAATGCGTAGTCATATTTATTCTAAGGAACATATTCTTGGGCACTGGCAAGGTCTTTTTATTTAGAGTCCAAATGTGAAACGTATGTATAAGTTAAATAAAATTCATAAGGTAAAAGTTAAAGCAGTCCCGTTACAGGCCGAGAATGGCCCAAAAGATTCCGAGAAATTAAGGTTCCCAGATTTCATGACAACGGCACAGGATGGTGGTAAGGTTGTCAGCCTTACGCACCGGCCGCCTTTACCCCCAGGAAATATTCCTGATACTCATTTCTTTTCGAGGCTGAATCGATCCCAGGGCCATAGTTCGATCGGAAGGATTATGTCCATGAAAAATTCCAATGATACCAGCCGGAATCGAACCAGCGACCTTTCGATTTGCAGCGCAGTACCATAACCACTGCGCTACCGTGGTCCCCAAAGAAAATTTATACTCGATATAATTCCATAAACTTTATGTCTGGCTAAAGAATTACAGGCTTCTGATGGACCAAGAATTTTATAATAAGATATATTTCATATTTTCCCCTTAACTGAAATGTACGTTGGTAAATTTCATATATCTTTGCTTCGGTCCACTTTATTTCCCACTGTACTAAACAATGTAATGTCATTGAAGCAGAATCTGCAAGCAATTAAGACAAGTCCATGTCAATTCGAGACTCACAATTTCTATTAAGGTTAGTGCAGTAAAAAGGGAAGGTAGATGTATAGTTAATGGTAGGCTATTAATGTTATTCCAGTAAATTTAATACGAAAACCGAGTTGCCAGTTTGGCACTCATATTTTAAATATTGCATGAAAATATTATATCAGGCAAGGATATACGAACTTTACATCTTAGGTTTTGCCACCATTCCCGATGTGAAAAATTAAATAACTGGTAAATACAACAAGCTGAATAGTTATTTGACGCTTATTGATTAGTTCTAGTAGGTAATGTATGATTAAATAATGTAGCCACGTACTGTCAAACTCAAACGAATTAAATAAGCCAGCACAAAAATAGCACCTTTTTGAAAAAAATGTGAATTTCAAAGTATGAAGTGTCGTACTGCATCTGTGGAGTGTGCTTATAAGTTTTTACTCTGAATGACCGAAAAGACTGAAGCAGACTTACCATGGTAACAGGGCTGATGGAACCAAAACTGCGAATGTAGAGTTCACAGTACACAGTGGTAGCGTTATCTGTAAACACAAGAATATTAACATTGTTGTGTGCCACAACCATGAGTACACATAACTAAAAATGGGCGTCGTGCGGGGGGGGGGTGTTCTTGTGGTAAGTGACTTGGGTCAAAGGTAGAGGTATTGTGTCACGATCTTTTACTCTTACTACTACTAATTCTACTACTACTACCACTTCTACTATTACTACCACAACAACAACAACAACAACAACAACTAATAATAATAATCTCACCACCACCATCAATATAATAATAATAATAATATTACTTGTGATAAAATATTGAGTTTTATTACAAGCATAATATGTGTGTGTGTGTGTTTAGTCGGACCTCTTTTACCTAAACATTGTAGGTGCAGAATGTTATTGTGGAACCTGATCACACTCAGAGAAACATACAAATTCGATATAACTCCCCTGGACAAGGGATCGGTCAGTCGCAGAGGTCTCTACCTGCACAACACACAACATTCAGAAAAAAATCCATGACCCTGTTGGGATTTGAATCCGCAATACCCGCAATCAAGCCACCGCAGAATTACGCCTTACACCGCGTAGCCACCGGTATAGACAGAAAGGTTATGTCTGGGTTAAATACAGACGGATGTGAGAGTGAGAAAGGGTAAAATATAGACATGACCAGAGAGCAGGTAGGTTAAAGGGATAAACCTTGTCTATGGAAAAAAATACATATGAAGTATGACTCCATTTTGGATGCTGGTTAAATAAAATATGTGTTGAATACACAGACAGGAAAGATAAAGGAAGACAATAAGGAAATCGAAGTAGAACGTACGGAATTACTAATGCTACGAACTAATCCAAAAAAGAATGTTTGAAGAATATGTTTAAAGGTTGTACGGAGTTACCTTAGAAAGACAGTGAAAACGTACATGTAGGCATTCCAACAGACTCAGAGGGCAAAATATTTCAATAAGGCCTATTGACAAAAACATAAAGCTTTTTATTTGTCCAAATATTTAATACGTTTACTGGTGACATGAAAAATTAGTGGCAAAATTCCTTAACAGTAGTAGAATTTACGTTAAAAAGCAAAGTAATACGGTACGTAATATCAGCCATAAAAAGGTCTAAGACAAGTCACGATCAACATTTTGTAATAAATAAGTCGAAGAATTAAGTGCTTCTTAATACCTAGAGTATAATATGAATCTTAAACACTTTAAAGGTTTTTATGTGAAATTTATAACTTTCTATATATCCACCTCAGCAGAGAAAGTACAAACGCTCTACAGATATATAATGGCTGCACCAATACTGCTGCATCATTCCCAGAAGACATTGTGGAACGTTACAGAAGTGAAAACTTTCGAACCTAAAGCCCAAATATTACCCATAACTCTAAGACAGTTTATCTATTAGCAGATAATGCCAATTCTGAAATTCGAATATAAACCAACCATAGTAATGAATATTGTGATCGTTTGGTTTATGCCATAGTGAGTTCCCGTCGATGGTCATCAACATTTGCACAGACAGCGACATGAATTTCGGCATCCGTGGGGATAAGAGTTTTATTTCTCTCCAAATTCGCACCGGCCTACAAGAATATCAAAACACAAAGACCACAATATGAATATTATCGCCATGAACATGTCTTACGAAGCCCATGTTTATTCATATATTGTGTAATGGAGAATGCAGTATCAGGAGAATATATATGATATAATGACATGTTATTTACACCATATTTTTCTCAAATAACTACGTTAAACCATTCATTGCTTCAATTATCCGATATTTTTAATCTTGCAGATAAGAGTTACCCAAAATCAGGGCAGCGGCCCAACTCCTGGATATTGTCCCCCGTGGGCAGTTAAAAAAGTCGATGAAACTGAACAGTAAGTGATTTTGAATGACTGGACGCCACAAATATACAACTAAGACAGTCTCCAGCTGACTAACAGAGACCAATAACGAACGTTAATGCAAAGTTTCGTGCTCTCGCGATTTAACTATCGGCTTCAGGATGCAAATTGTTAAAATCCAGAACTGATTAATTAGAATTTCACAGTTCTTTACTAATTATTAACTTGAACTAAAAGGTACAGGTCTCAAAGTCGTGTAAAAGAAGAAGCCTAGTACCAGGTATGTAACCCTTTCACCACTTCGAGACTGAAATTCATTGAAATAATAAACAAAACTTTAGTTTCAGTTTCATACAGATCACAGCGCACGTTCCTTCGAAAGAAGAGGAGATTAAGGCTGGCCAGGAAAATAACAGGCATTTGTTGAGAGAATCATACGAAACATAAACACACTGTGTGGACGGAATGTAGAAGATTCAGCGTTACAGCATTTCGTACATGTAATTGTCTTCACTGGGCCTTAAAAGTTTCATTTAACGAGGTGTGTTCGTATAACTATTGTTGCCGTCGAAAAGTAGTAGGAATATATTAAAAATTGTGTGTTAAACACTTTATTATCCAACTAATGCACAATATATAATACGTAGATACAATTAAAATTATGAATTATTTAAAAGTGCTCCAACATGTTTCGGATCACAGAGGATCCATCATAAGGGAGCCTTGTACAGTGCTTGGCTAAAAGTTACTAATATGATTCTATCGTGTCCGTTGACATGGACAAGTTCCGTGTTATGGCAGCATATTCTGACTGTAATTAGATAATACAAGGGCGGTCTGTTTTAGAGACAAATTAACAGCCAAAACAGCATAAAATGGATATAATAAAGTACAACATAGGATTTATCCCGTTGTGCGTGTGTGTAGTTCACTGTATATGAAGACACTGTCTTACGGAATGCTCGGTAGGTCACGTGGTATGTGGGCTAGGTTAAAAAGCGGGTCAGTGTCAGTAACCTGCTGTTCGGAGATTAATATATTTTGTTTGTGATGTATGTGCATGAACAGGGCTTCCCAGCAATTCATTTTCGTGCCTTTTCTACACGGTTTTAATAGCTTCAATGTTTCTTCCGCTGGGTCGAATTCATGCCTATTGACCAAAATGTGCATGGCTTATGCTGATGTGGGGTTATTGTTTGTTACGTAACGAAGCTGTTCCTTATGTCTTACGGTTATCAACCTTCTTGACTGTCCTATGCAAGTCTTATTGCACGTATTACATTTAAGCTGATATGTTCCCAAGTCGAATATATCAGCTTAAATGTAATACGTGCAATAACACTTGTACAGGACAGTCAGTTTGGAGGGTTTGAACCCCCCAACCCCCCCCCCTCGGTACGCCACTGTCGGTCACCAAACCCGGGTTCTGCTGCACTGAGAACATTACACACCAAATGCCACTGGTACGTACTTATGGGTTAGCCAGGGTCTGTGCAGTATTTGTTATAATATAAATAATAGGTGCCATTTAAGGCCAATCAATTTTTAATAGAGGTTCGATCATATACTCGCATTACGTCCATGCACCATTCACTAGGCATTTTTGCGGTGACTAAATAAAATAAGAAGTGACAGGAGGGATGTGTAGCAAGCATGGCATAGCAGATGTACCTTCATACTGAAGATGAAAATCTGAAATGAAATGTGTGATTGGAAAACTTCGGTGTGGATGTGAAGAGGAGTATACAAAATAGACGCGAAAGAAAGAGAACACAAGAACGTGGGTTGGATTTATCACGATTAGTTGACAGTTTTTACCGAAATGGCAAAGAATGACTGAGACTTAAAATTTATGGCAGAGGTCACCGCTTTGTCCCGTGCCATGTTTCAGACACTCAGATGACCGTTTCTCAGCTTGGCGCCTGAGGTTTTGTCCCAGATAACTGTGTGATATTTATGGTAAGCGAAACGGCTTTGGAGCAAGTTATTCAAGTTTCTTTGCTGTTCCCTTGACATTCATCATTCCACCACTGCTCCCTACTCAACTATCAATATCGTCTGCGATATGCAATAAACCGAACAGAGCAACACATTATCACTGTTTCGATACTGAAGTTTAAGGACGTAATCTCTCTGATCTGCCACTTGTTTGGCCATAGAAAAACGTTAATATGAAGTTGTATGCCTGTGTAATTTTTTTCCTAAGTGCTTACGATTCTGGTACTTCAAAAGAGAAATCTTGTTTGGTGTTGCTAATCCTAAAATTATAACAAAAGCCGTAACATGTTCAGCTGCTGGAGTATCAACTAGACTACAAAGGAAAATCCTACAAATCCCATATGTAACTGCGGTTTACACAGGCAACCGTTTGATAAGCTCTTGTACGTTACAGGCCTTGAGGGACGGATCGATATAATCGTAAACATGAAACCACGTGGAAAAGCAGCCTACAGAATAATCATAATGATAACAACGGCATAGAAGTTTTGGTTATCGGCGGAGAAATGCTGCTGTCTTATTAATGTCCTGTAAATTGAGTGTTCTAATTTTGTAATATGATCCTCACAAAATATTTACACCACTGAAAGCAGCTTCATTAAATTAGAGTAGACAGATTGGCAGAATAAATGGTGGGGGTATGTATACTTTTTCTACAATGGTCAACAATAAAATAACAACTGAAACAAGCATTCAACTTGTTTTTTTTTTGCCGTCTTTTTGTTCTATCATAATTGGTGTTCATGACAACCAGCGACAAAGACAAAAAAGACAATTTCGTGCTTAGACTTAGACATAGTAATCCCAAGGTCACATAGGATTTTAGTAAGTTCTTTTATGAATCCAGTTACGACGACCATATTAAGACTTAACAATACAAAATCCTTTAACTGAAATTCGCACATCCTCGGAAAGGAGTTTAAAGTAGCCATAAATTCTAACGCGACCCAATAAAAGTTTAGCATTTTCAGAGATTAAAAAACTAGTAAATAAAAAGACGGGCAAGATAGGAATAACATAATTTTGAGGGTTATTTCCTTAACCACTATTGCCGTGAAAAAGCAATAAGTGTTACATATTCTGAATGTGTGTCTGTAGCCTCAGTTGTCCACCATGAAAAGGGCACGCGTTACTTTTATTGCCATCTGTGACCCATCGGGCTGTACAATATTTTTCCACATTTTCTCATAAACGCCAAAATTTTCGGAAAAAGGAGTTATTGGAACAATATGTGTGCTTTGATTTTCTCTACAAATTTTATCCCAAACATTTCCTACCCTAAGGAGAATTCAGCGAGTTACTGTCGCAAATTTACATTCATAGGAATTTACATATAGTACCGGTTATTCTTGCCAGACTTCAATAAAAATTAACTTCTCCCAACAGATTTTTGAAAAGTAATCAAATATCAAATTTTATGAAAATCCGCCGAATTTTATGCGTATGGATGGGCAGACGGATGGACGGAAGGACGGACAGACAGATATGATGAAACTGATAGTCACTTTTTACAATTTTGCGAAAGCGCCTAAAAATATGTGGCAACCTCCTAGCTGCATACTCGCATCCATCAACACCATTCTTCAACTAGCTGCGATTGCTCGATTACTCATCCTTCTCTTCCATTAGTCGTTCAAGTGACAGTAAAGAAGTACTGACAACTCCGTCTCTGATTGATAGAGATAGCAGCATTTCTCTCTAGGTAGAAGAGTACGGGATTTCCGCTAAAAAAAAGCTGATAGCAGTGTATATTCGGTTACAGCATGATAGCTCAGTTACAACTTAAAATATTATCACTTTAAGTAATGAATAAGAGATAAAAGTCTCAACACATTTTCTGTAATTTTGAGCTAATTCATATTTCTCCACCCCGAAATCCAATAGATATTTATAGATTTTTACGTTTTGTTGACCGTGCATCCTAATATAATGATAGTCTTTTTTTATCAACTTGATGCACAAGTTCTTTATTTTAATACATTTATTATACTCCTCTACATGTTTCGAGCACTATTATGCTCATCCTCAGGAGGACAATTGTATTAGTACAGCATCTGGTATCGTCACTCTCTTTGGATATCTGTTCAGTACACAGGTTACGAGAGCAGTCCTTTCGTTACTATTTATTGACACAGTTACAAATCTTCATGTTTGCACCGCGCATCAATGGTAATTAAGCATTTTATATCCAACTAATGCACAATATATAATTTGTAGATACAATTAAAATTATAAAATATTTAAAAGTGCTCCAACATGTTTCGGATCACAGAGGATCCGTCATCAGGGAGCCTTGTACAGTGCTTGGCTAATAATTAAAATCGTGTTCGTTGGCATGGAAAAGGTCGGTGTTATGGCAGCATATTCTGACCCGTTGTGTGTGTGTGTGTGTGTGTAGTTCAATGTACAGGAAGGCACATAGTGCCTTCCTATACAGTGATCGTCTGTGATCCGAAAAATGTTGGAGACTTTTAAATATCTTATAATTTTAATTGTATCTACAAATTATATATTGTCCATTAGTTGGATAGTAAAGTGTTTAACAGTTATAAATGTTTGCACCTGACCTCTTCCAGCTTATTGTGATCACGAAGTCCGAAAGCCCATATCTTTTTATTCTGTAACTTTACACCATGTAGAATGTTGGTTTTGACTTCTCGGAGGACGGTACTTCTTCCTAATCCACTCAAGTCCATTTTTCTCCATTTAGTGGACCCACTAAATAGGTTTCATGATATTGGTTTTACCTGCTGACGGAAGCGCAGCCATGTTCCGAGACGTCACGCACATTGAATATGCCTAGTCACTGGACCTATTATTATTATTATTATTACAGTAAATTATTCGACATTAACATTTAGAAACCACAAGGATTAAAAATATTGACAAGGGCGAATTCCTTTTGTGTGCTTGAAGGTAATTCTTCTTGACTATTATTATTATGATTATTATTATTCACATAATCAACATCATCTCCTTTATGCAGGGTATTTATTCTTATATTTCTGAGTCAAACTATGTCCGTAGGGAATACAGTGTTGCAGCTGTTCTGTTGTTACTATTCATGGTGTTTATATCGTTAGTTCCAGCGTTGAATCTATTGTATTCTTACCTTAGTACTTTCCGAAGTGTGTGTGCATTATTATTATTATGTAAATATGAAGACATATGTAGAAAAACAACCACTTTTGAAAGCAAACATTATTTAGTTGACTCTACCGGTTACAAATTGCAGACCCTTCTTTTTTGTATTAGAATTCATTAGAACCTGAGAGTAGGCCTATTTCATTTGGGTTTCGAGTTAGTGCCCAAACTTGCATTGCCTGTTATTATTTGTTTTAGATTTGTTTATGTAATTGTGTCGTATTGTGTATTTGTGTATTCGTGCTGGTTTTTAAATCGGCTGTGCAGTTTTAAACCTGTAATTTAATTAACTGAAAGAAAGAGATTTCGTGAAATTATGTGACGATATTAAATTTCCATCAACGTACTTTTCATATTAAATTATGTACCGGATGCATTGCAATCGATTTCTGACCAGGACGGACAGGTTCAACTGAATTCACAGCAGACAATGGAGAGAAAACACCATAGAAATCGCTTTCAGGCGTAGTAGACAACAGGTGTGTTTGACAGCCGACGAGAAGAAACTGGAGCTCCTGTCGGCAATTCTAACCCTACGCATCGCAGATTTCTTGTTTAACACTTGTCTTCTTCGTAGTTTTACGCCGTATTTCACATCTCTGAGGAAAAGGAAAGTTAAGAAATAAACTGTTGTTCTGCGGAATGAATGAATGAGACGAAACTGTTCCGACCTGATGCTTCTGATGCCTTCGGTTTGAGCTGCTCTGAAAATCGTAAATGAGGTTTTTGTTTATCATGTCATGCAGGAATCTGTTCGTGGAAAAATTGATTTTAAATGCCATAAAAGATTAAACAATGCTAAAGTTTCTATTAATTTGTTTCTACAGAAAATAAGAAGAAACAAAAGATATATAATTCTCATAATTACGTTCATTGGGTGGTCATTTCTTGCGTTGCTGATGGACGGTACGTGCAGTACAAAGGTACCGAATGCAGATTGTAACAGCAAGATTAGAGCAAAGTGAAAAGAAATGGAAAGGAAAAGTTCAGGACACTTTAGAGGTAACTATTCCAGTACACAGGGAGGAGGAGTGGGAATAACTGCTGGTAATTTCAGTCAGAATCCAACGCTGTCAGCGACAAAGGCTCCTCATTTTCATCATGTAACTAAGTTATCTTCACGATTAAGTACTACTCACGAAGGTATATGCAGGAAGTACAGTCCTTTTATTCGTAATGTGAGTATTTGATATTGGTAAGTGGTTACTACAGGATATGGTCTCCTTACTTCAGGGCAGAGTCCGCGATATCCAATAGTAAGGACGCTGGCTGGCATTGAATGAAGACGAGTAAATGTCTAACGATAACAAAACAGGTACGACAACGAATTCATGATTTTAAGCGGTCAAAATGATAAAAACCCTTAACGTTGTGGTAACGCTCACCAACGCTTCTTTATACGCAAATATCACTTGAATGTTATTCAGGCTTAATGACAACATAAGCAAATAGGCCCATTTCTTTCATATTGTTTCCGTACGTGCTACAACAAAGTACTTGGTACTGCTGAACGTCATTAGAACGATACACATAAAGAATCTCTTCTTTGCTTCGTATTGTTCGGTCCCTAAACAAGGAAGTCAGTACAGTAACTCAGAATCGGCCTCGATCACTTCCCCTGACTTCTCCTCCAACTCACCTCTTGCTAATTTGCTGCCTTTAATATTAAGACGTACTTTTCCGGAGTTCAGTGTACTGTTGTTATGTGATCGAAGAAAGAATCGTCATTACGTCATTCTGAATAAGGTTTCACATACGAGGTCCGAAAATAAAGTAAAGAGATTAATTTTCTCCTTGCTGTACTGGCAATACTGCAGCACGCTAATACAGACAGCCTTTGACCCTGGTCCTTCCTCCATCTCCACTTGCAGTGGCATGGCTTTGCAATGCCTCGGTGTGGGGTAGGTGCGTGACATGTCAGGAGGTATTTGTGAAGCTTGTCATGGAAATGGAAGCACGGAACATCGCGCACCGAAATGTAGACCATCTTTTTTTATGTTCAACTCGGTGACAGTGCCACCACAACTTATGGAAAACTTCAGCAGTCCTTTGGAGAGCAAAAGCCTTTCGCTGGCACAAAATATTTTCTGAAGGCTCAACCCTTATTGAAGATGAGCAGCGCAACGGACGACCATCAGAAACACGGATAGGGGACAACACAGCACGGGTAAGAGAACTTGTTCGATCTGATCGAAGATTAACAGTCAAAATGATTACTGATGAGGTGAACATGAACTGGGAAACCGTTCTTTCGATACTGACTGAAGAATTGGGGATGAGAAAAATTTGTGCCAAAATGGTGTCCAGGAATCTCACAGAACAAAAGCGGGATGCGCGGTTGAGCGCAGTTTTTGACAACCAAATGCATTACGGTGATGCTGCAGCCTCCTTAGTCACCTGATCTCGCACTTTACTACTTCAAAAAGTAAAACTGGCAGTGAAAGGACACCATTTTGAGTCAACAGCAGCATCCAGAGTTCCGGAACGCAGACCTTCAAAGACATCCCACAAACTGCGTTCCAGGAATGCTACAAACATTGGCAGCAACTTTGGAAAAGTTGTGTGCAGGCACAAGGGATGTTTTTTGAAGGTGAACATGTTGTAGTTGATGAATAAATAAAATAAAACATTTTTTGTAACCAGTACCATTACTTTATTGTCAGACCTCCTATTCTAGACGTCAAGCAGCCGTATTTGCTTGACTATGTGCTGTTTGTGGCTTCAAAAGTAAAATTAAGTGAACACGCTTGCGAGCTAGTAATAGTGGCAATTATTATTGTTCGGTAGATTGGGGCTTCGTCTGTCGGAACCGCGACAGCTAATGATACCATTATCCATTTCGAGGATGATAGGTGAATGAGTATGGAGGACTGTCCGAATGGAAGAATTTAGAAGACAGCACTGAATAACACAGAAATACGTTTTTTATCTCAGTATTTAACCAACTTGATGCACAAAATTTGTTTCACAATAAGATTTATTTCATGCCTCTACATGTTTCGAGCACATGTGCTCGAAACATGTAGAGGAATGAAATAAAATTTATTGTGAAACAAATTTTGTGCATGAAGTTGGTTAAATACTGAGATAATTATACTGAGATGCACGGTCAACAAAACGTCAAAACAGAAATGCGTGTCTCATTGCCTCCTTCTTCAAATATGAAATCCCATAAAAATTGTCGTGGATATGAACCCTGGTTTTTGCGGTGAAAATTCCGGGACTAAATACTGAAGCAATAGTAGGCGAAAACGAAAAGTTAAAAAAAGCATAAAATTAAGCGATACGAAGCACGTTTAAGAATTTAAAATATTATAAAAAATAATTAGTATTAAAACTATCTTGAATAAACGAATTTAATGAAAAACAGCTGCTATAATAATAACAATAATAATAATAGCTAATTATAAGTAGCATCCGAAGAAAGAAATTTTGCAGTAGGTCAATATTAGTGACAGCTGGGTACTGGGTGCATATATATCAAGATTGTGGAAGTAGCAGAAAAAATATTTCTAATGAGTTGGCTTTTATATGCGCTGCGTGACCAGATTATGAAGGAAAACAGACATCTGAAAAAAATATATACCCTAAAAGAAACTGAATATTATAAAAAAAACTCTCTATACAGCACGCACACAAAGAACACGGCTAAAAAATTGATCAGAACACTACGAGTCACTGTGACGAAGGCATCAGGACACACAAGTAGATGCGAAGAGCAGATCACTCATAGAGTGTTTAGTAACAAGGAGTGAAGACTATTCCAGAATAGCTTATGATGATGATAATGGTTATAGTTACAGAATATTGCAATAATAGAAATGTTAAGTAGGGAGGCATTTGCATTTTTACCGTACCGTAAGTATCCTGCAGCAATTCGTCAGGCAGCTCCACGCCCCGACGTATCCTGCTTCCTTTCAGTTAACTAGTCGACGTAGAAATGTTCTCTGGGGTAGCTAACTTGTGTGTTCAAACAGCTGCCCGCGTCAATGCTTCAGTCCATAATTAGAGGCTATTCAGTAAAGCTTTGCAATACGATTATCTTATCCGGCCAATAGAGTCCCTTCCATAGTTTATTAGTGATAAACGATCCTTCTTACAAACTCTTGCAAGCAAGAGCGTGGTACAAAATGGCTGATGGACTTGACTACAGCTTGTGTTGAAACTTATGAAACAAGAGGTCTCTAATAGCCCCTTACAGAGTGATAGTTATCTGTTCAAAATTTGTAACTAATTTCCACCTCTCGTCTGAGGAGATGAATTATTCGTGCAGCTTGGGGAGTTTGGGCGATAGATCGATGGAAAGGGAGTTCTATGGTCTGCCATATCAATCACAGGAGATCCGAAACGAGAGAGGGCCAACAGTTGGAAAGTTCATTCTTGGCAGTGACAAAAGTGAAAAACTCTGTCACAATGATTTTACTGGGTACAGCGCTGAAAGAAACGGGGACGGTCTCACTGTTTCGGAGTGACAGTGTTTATGGTTTAAAATTTCAGCCTTCTCAACGCACACATTTTCAGGACTTAAACATTATTCACAGTCCTATTAGCCAAGAAAAAGAATTCATTCACCACCCCAAAAACCGTGGAATTCATTAGAGTGTCATAAGTTATTATTAAATTTGAAACTTTAAAATCGTAATTAACCCTTTACCTGCTAACGTGGAGAATATGGTGAGCTTCTAATAATGCTAGCAGATGGCAGGTGGGAATGAACTCGGCGTTTAAAGGGTTATTTATCACCCAATCAAGAAATATGAGGATCTGTTGATATACATGATTCTCACGATTAAGCTCGAAACTAGATTAGGAAGCACTATAAGTTTCAAAAACTAACAAAACTGAGGAAGGCATTCTGGTTTCCTTTGGAGAGGGAATTTAATATTATCAGCATCACATTCGTTATCATCACAGCCTGATAATAATCAGCCATTAACATCTCAATAACCAGTAAACAACTTTATTATATCCTAACATACTTGTAAATTGCTTCTCTACGGCAATAGAACAAATGGATTGACGAGCTGAACACTTGAAGCCCGTTTTCCTGCTAAAGTGATGTGTACTCCAACAGCCACTGTCACTTTGATTTATGAACGGCTATTTATTTAATTACAGACTGTGTACAGGCCACGTTTGTGGGGTATTGTCCCAACGATTCGCATCGTCGCCATGTTTGCAGTGCTTGACTCACTAATAACATGCTGACACAACCCACAGGCAAGTTCACAGTCCACCTTCATACCAAAATCGGTGTATCTAGCGCAAATCCTTCCTTAGTTACCATCGTCAATGTGAGGGGTAAAAGGAACTTCGTAGGCTTTCATGTTACTTTACGGTTTGTACAAACAAGAATAACTATATTTATGACAGATTTAAA
>Ga0123352_10002940_pt1 | contig 24214 bp, 24 predicted proteins | sample TergutLab28metaG_FD_89700 | JGI IMG/M metagenome (GOLD analysis project Ga0123352, IMG submission 89700) | Labiotermes labralis P1 segment gut microbial communities from Petit-Saut dam, French Guiana - Lab288 P1 | ecosystem: Host-associated > Arthropoda: Insects > Digestive system > Gut ...
CTTAAAATTAGCACTTACTGGCGATTAAAAGCAAAAATCCATCAAGATAGTTTTGAAAAAACAGCAGAAACAGTGAGAGACTTGTTAAACGATGCGACCACTCGCCAGCTTGCTAAGGGTGGCAACATTGCATCATTGCTTTCTGGTGGGTTGGATTCAAGTGCGATTACCGCACTTTCAAAAGTTAAGCATACATTTTCTGTAGATTACGTTGGAGACAAACCAAGTGAAGATACTGAATTTGCAGAACACATGGTAGATTTCTTAGGATTAAACCACCGTAATATAATTTTAGGCAGTGATGAACTCGCCGATGGTTTAACCGCCGCGATGGAAGCGCGGGGCTTGCCGGGTATGGCAGATGTAGACTCTGCACTTTTATTATTTTTAAACAGGATTAACGAAAGTGCTGAGAATTTTCAAGTTGTATTTTCAGGAGAAGGCGCAGATGAAATATTTGGTGGTTATCCGTGGTATCAGGATGAAGAACGGCTTTTTGCAGACACATTTCCATGGGCTCAAAACGTGGAATACCGTGCAAGCTTTATAAGTCCCGGCATAATAAAAAATCCGGAACAATATACAAAAATTTGCTTTGATAAGGCAATACGTGCGGCAAATACATTGTATGACGATGACAACACAGAAAAACGAATACGCCAAATGTACAATTTAAATCTTGGCTGGTTTTTGCAAACATTAGCAAGCCGTGTCGATTCAATGTCTTCTATCGCAAAGCTTTCTGTTCGTATGCCATTTTTAGATTATCGATTGGTAGAATATATGTACAACGTGCCTTGGAAATTTAAAAATTGCGGAAATCAGGAAAAAGGACTTCTACGCATAGCACTTAAAGAGCTTTTACCGGAAAAAATATTAACACGCAAAAAAAGCCCATTTCCAAAAACCTATAACCCCGGTTACACCAGACGAGTCGAAGACATGCTAAAAACTATCTTAAACGATAACAACGCGCCCTTATTTGAAATTGTATCAAAACAGGCTCTAGCCAACCTTTTAGAAAACTACAGCAGCAAAACAAATTGGTATGGTCAACTTATGACATATCCTCAAACAATTGCATATTTCTTACAGATAAATGCATGGATGAAATCCTTTGACGTAAAAATTTCAAATTAATTAACAAATAATTATAAATAAAATACAAATTTTACAAATAACTTCTTGCGAACCGTGCCGAATATGGTAGAATAGAAAAAATATAGCTTGCAAAAACTATTTGCGTGCACAGCACGCACCCGCAGCGAAAGCGAAGGAAGCGTAGCTGCGCTTTGGGGCAGAGCCCCATTATAATGGAGGGATATAGTATGATAGACTTCAAGGATGAAATAATCAAATACAAGCCAATTTTAACTGTGGAAGAAGTAGAAGATAGCATAAAAGATGAAGTGAGTGACATCATGGATTTACTGCAATACATTTCAGGCAAAACGTCTAAAGATAGGGTGTAAGGGTATGGATTGTCCAAATTGTGGAATTGTCATTGAAGATGGCAATAAATGCCCAAGCTGTAAAGTTGACGCGGTATTATACAGTCGTATTGTACGCATATCAGAAAAACTCTATAACCAAGGTTTAGAACGGTTACATGCTTCTGATCTTACACATGGTATTGAGGCATTAAACAAAAGCATTGCTATCGATAAAAATAATATAACCGCGCGTAATTTGCTCGGCTTAGCATTACTGGAAATTGGTCATACAGGTGAGGCTATAAGACAGTGGGTAATAAGCACTTCTCAACAAGAAGCCGATAACGTGGCAAGCGACTATCTAAATATTGTTAACAAAAACGCGCGCACATTAGAAAAACACAACGATGCTATATCTATGTACAATATTGCCCTTGGTCATATAAAACAAAAAAGTGACGACTTGGCAATAATCCAGCTAAAACGGGCTGTAGAAAACAGTCCTAAATTTGTTGACGCACTCAATTTACTGGCACTCTGCTATTTAATACAAAATGAAAAAGACCGTGCGCTATCCATAGTAGAACGGGCATTAAATGTTGATGCTAGGAACCCTATCGCACTTAATTACTACAGTATTTTAAGTCCCGGCAAGGGTAAGGCTGCGCGTTTTACCTCTGCTCCTTCACAAAAATTTACTGCGGCACCAAGCAGTAACGTATCATTTAAACCTATAGGCATGACAGATAAAAAATCAACTGATTTCCACATTGCAGAAATTCTCTCATTTGTTATCGGTGCGGTTATTGCCGCGGCGGTTGTATATTTCTTGTTTTTACCTGCAATGACAAGGGATCATGATAGTGAATTAGCTCGTGCCGCCCAGGAAGTAGTTCAGGCAGAAGAAGCACATCAGGAAGAAATTCAAGCTATAATGGAAAGAAAAGCAAGGCTTGAAGCCATTATTATCGACCACGAAGCAGTAATCCAAACCATGCAGCAAGCCTCTGAATTACAAGACCGAATTAACAGCGTACATCAAGCACACTGGCTGTATCAAGAAGATCAGCTCCAAGACGCAATTGCAATACTAGACAACTTAAATACAGATGGGTTGCCGTTTGATATTCTCAGTCGCATAGAAGCAATATACGAAGGTTCATATCCACGTTTAGCTACGCTATATTTCAATGAAGGCCAAGCTGCATTTAATGCCGAAGATTATGCCAAAGCACTTGTAGATCTTGAGCGCACTTTCCGCTTTATGGCGGAAGACACCTCCAACCAATGGCGAGAACTATTATTTATGCTAGGTTCCCTTTACTACAGAGCCGAACGTTTTAATGATGCATTGGAAAAATTAACTCCATTACGCGACAACTTCCCCAACCACCGCCCTCAAACCGTGAGAAGTATGTTTAACAGCATTGAGGAGCAGTCATAAACTTTTTGCAAATTACTCCGTAAATATTTATATAAGTCATAAACTTAAAAGTATTTGTGCGCACAGCGCACACTCGTAGCGAACGCGGAGGAAGCGTAATCGGGCTTTGCCCGATGAAGCGGCGGGGGTTGGGTACGTCCTGCAAAGCAGGTGTTGCGTAAGCAACAGGCCGGCCAGCAAGCAAAGCTTGCGAGAGGGCCGCGCCCCATTTAAAAGGAGGAGTTATTTTATGAAATCAATTTTTGGACTAGAACAAAATCTTGCAGCAGCACTCAGTTACGTTTTTGCTTTTTTCTCAGGCATTGCGGTACTGGTAATGGAAAGGGAAAATAAATTTGTGCGTTTTCACGCCCTGCAATCTACACTTTGGTTTTTGTTCTTACTAATACTACGCTGGGCCATTTCCTTACTAACTGGTATACCGTTTCTTGGTTGGATCTTGGGTATAGTACTTTTCCCACTATCTATTGCTATTGGTATCGTAGGCTTTGCAAGCTGGATTTTACTCATGTTTAAAGCAAGCCAGGGTGAAATGTTTAAAATTCCTATTATTGGCGATGTAGTTTGGTCACAAATTAATAAGTAAAACGAATGGGCACAGGAAAAAATCAATTTCTGTGCCCATATTTTATTATTAACATTTCCACACCAAATTCCGGTGATATGAGGCCTGTTTTTATTTTTACATCTGTTTCTTGGCAATCTGTTAGTGCGTTCAAAAGCCTTTCTAATGTAAATTTAAATCCAAGTGCCTCTGAAACCATAAAATCTCGCAAGTTAAGTTCCTTTGCCGTTTGTAAAATAGTCATACCTTTCTCTTTTGCTGCTTTTGATAAAAGCATAATACGAAATTGACGTATTATCATTGACAGTACCATAATTGGAGATTCCTTCATTATCAGCATATTTCTATACATAGAAAGTGCATCTGACACGCGTCCACTACACATTGCTTTAGTTAGGTCGAAAATGCGGCTTTCCAAAGTTTGAGTACATATTGCTAAAATATCTTCTGCAATTATGTGTTCACTTTCTCCGCAATATGCAATTAACTTAGCCATTTCCTGGGAAATTAAATGCATGTCTATACCAACACTGCGCACAAATTGGTGTGCTACATCAGGCATCATTGTTTTGCCATGTTCCCGGGCAAGCCTTGTTACCCAAGTTACTAGTGTATTTGGGGCCGGGGTAGTGCAATCCAAAGCGATACCTACCTTCGATATTTGCTTAAACAAACGACTGCGACGATCAACTTCTGTTTCTATAAAAATTATTGTTGTCTCTTTTGGTATTTTAGGCAAAAATTCGGCCATCACTTCCGAATCTTCTTTGCGGCCGGTTGCAAAAAGGCGAGAGTCACGTACATATATCACTCTTCGCTCTGTAAAAAAAGAGACGGCCTGTGCAGCCATTGTAATTTCTCGCGCCGGAATGGTACCATCAAAGTTATCGGCATAACCTGAATCCGAAATGGCGGCATTTTCTATTGTCTTTGCATAATGCGACACTAAAAACCTCTCTGCGCCATACAAAAGATAAGCAGTTTTAAAATTACCACTCTTTAAATCACTAAGCAATTTTTTTTGTTCCATAAAGGGTATCCTTTCAGATGTTTTTATGTTATATTTTTGAATGAAGGCTTGAACCAAAAATCAGCCCTAGGGAGGTATTTAGTGCTAAAACGTACAGTAATTAAATTAAGTGGTGAAGCAATTGGAGCAGCAGACAGCGAATATGGCTATAACGATTCTGTTGTTGATGCTATAGTAAAACAAATCATAGATGTTGTGCAAGCAGGAACTGAAGTAGCGTTGGTTATAGGAGGTGGGAATCTTTGGCGCGGTTTGCAAGCCAGACCTGATATGGACAGGGTAAAAGCTGACCAAATTGGCATGCTTGCAACGGTTATGAACGCCGTTTACCTTGAAGATGCATTTAAAAGACATGGTAAAAAAGCAAAAGTTGTAACCCCAATGGTTTTTGGCAATATCACAACCTTGTACGATAAAGATCACGCACTAGACTTTATGTCCGAAGGCACCGTACTAATTAATGCTGCCGGGCTTGGACATCCAATGTTTTCTACAGATACTATAACCGCCCTTAGAGCTGCAGAACTTGAAGCCGACTGCGTTTTATACGCAAAAAATATTGACGGCGTATATGATAGTGATCCTAGAAAAAATTCAGCCGCACGCAAATACAAAACCTTAAACTATCGTACCGCAATTTCAAATAATTTAAAAGCGGCAGATTTAACTGCAATGCTTTTGGCAAGCGATGCGGAAATATCATCATATGTATTTGGATTAGATAAACCAAATAGCATCATTGATGCTTGCGCATATCCAGAAATACAAAATATACATGGCACATATATAAGTACAGATATGGAGGATGAATTTTATGAATAGTAAACCTTTTGAAGACCGTATGAAAAAAACAATCTCTGTCCTTGAAGAAGAATTTGCAACCATTCGGGTAGGGCGTGCAAATCCACGGGTATTAGACCGCCTGACTGTAGATTACTTTGGCACAGAAACACCACTAAATCAAGTAGGTAACGTTAGTGTACCAGAGCCACGCATGCTGCAAATTGCACCTTGGGATGCAAGCACCTTAAAGGGTATAGAAAAAGCAATTTTAGCATCGGATTTAGGTATTACTCCAACAAATGACGGTAAAGTAATTCGCCTAGTTTTCCCAGAACTAACCGAAGATAGGCGCAAACAGCTGGCTAAAGACACTAAGAAAAAAGGCGAAGACGCAAAAGTATCCATACGCAATATCAGACGCGATGCTAATGAGACATTCAAAAAAGCCGAGAAAAAAAGTGAAATTACCGAAGATGATTTAAAACGTCTTGAAAAAGAATCTCAAACCTTAACAGACAAATATGTAGCAGAGATTGACAAGATAGTTGATACAAAATCAAAAGAAATTATGACGGTTTAAATTCGTTAAAAATGAGGTGTGAGTGTGTTTAAACGCACCATAACAACAATAGTAGGCTTACCTATATTGATTTTTTTAGTGTATTCTGGCGGGCTGTTAACTACAATACTTTCTACGGTGGCCGCTATAATGGGCCTGCGCGAACTATATATTGCATTATCAGGTAAACATAAACCTATTCATTTTCTCGGTTATATATTTACCATTATATACTTTGTGGCAATTTATTTATTTGGTTCAGGATATACGCAAATTATTGCATTAACCATATTCATAATTATGGCACAAACCTGTCTAGTCGTTTTTTACAAAAAATTAACGCTCAAGGAATGTATAGGAACTGTTTATGGCTTTCTATACATTCCCTTTTTGCTATCTTTTCTTTTATTAACTCGCGAACATGAACTGGGGCAGCTTTATGTATGGTTGATTTTTACCAGCGCATTTGGCTGCGATACGTTTGCTTATTTAACCGGTGTAACCATTGGCAAACATAAATTAACAAATACCCCAAGCCCTAACAAGTCAGTTGAAGGGCTTATTGGTGGTATAATCGGCGCCGCACTTGTTGGCGGTTTATACGGATTTTTAATGTCTAGATTTTTTGAGATACCTGATAACTTTATTTTAAGCGCCATAATCATTTCTTCGCTAGCAGCCGCATTTGGTGTTGTTGGAGATATGGCCGCCTCTGCAATTAAACGAAACACAGGTATTAAAGACTTTGGCAATATATTTCCAGGGCATGGCGGTGTGCTAGACAGAATCGACAGTATTGTTGTTGCCGCCCCCATTGTATATCTAGCCATGAATTTGACATTTTAAAAATAGGGGATTCTATGGAATATTTTGACGTATATAATAAATATGGTGAAAAAACAGGAAAAATAGTTGAACGCGGCAATGCCCATAAAAATGGAATACGCCACAGAGCAGTACATTTGTGGATACTTAATAAAAATAATGAAGTATTAATTCAACAACGCAGTGCCAACAAAAGTGCCGGTGCTAATTTGTGGTATGTATCCGTTGGAGGACACATTGAATCTTCCGAAAGTATTGAAAACACATTGATACGCGAAACAAAGGAAGAGCTAGGGCTGGATATTTCTAATTTAACTGATTCTATAAATTATCTTTATACTTTTGCAGAGTATAAAACAGATAAAAACGACACCTACATTGATGATGAAATTTACGATGTTTTCCTGTTAAAAGCAGATTTTGATATTAGTCAAATTACAATGCAAGTAGAAGAAGTACAAGCTGTAAAGTATATGGATTATGGTGAGTTTAAAAGAGTTACTACCAGCCATGATAAATCTTTTGTACAGCATAAAGTTGGTTATAACATGCTGATATCGGCACTAGATGATTTTTGCACAAGTGAGGGGCAATAATGAAGATAGCAATTTTAGGCGCAACCGGTTCTGTAGGCACACAAACTTTGGACGTTATACGAAGTACGCTTCCTAATGCTGAAATACAAGTGCTCACAGGATTTAGTAATATCAAACTTTTAGCAAGTTTAGTTTGTGAATTTAATCCAAAAATGGTTTGTGTTCCAGATTCTAAAGCTGCTATCGAATTGAAATCTCTAATATCTACACCTTGCGAAATACTTACAGGGGAAAGTGGCCTTGTAACCTGCGCTGTACAAAGCGATGCAGACATTGTTGTTAATGCCCTTGTTGGACGTGTCGGGCTTGCGCCTACTTTGGCTGCAATTAACTCCGGTAAAAACATAGCACTTGCAAACAAGGAAACGCTTGTAACCGCCGGGGAACTAATAATGAACGCGTCACGTGAAAAATCTGTGGAAATAACACCTATGGACAGCGAGCATTCCGCTATTTGGCAATGTTTACAAGGTAATAAAGATAACGAAATTGAAAAAATTATTGTTACCGCATCTGGTGGCCCATTTCGTACTTGGTCAAAAGAAAAAATTAAAACCGCAACAGCAAAAGATGCATTAAAGCATCCAAACTGGAGCATGGGCCCCAAAATTACAATTGACAGTGCAACATTAATGAACAAAGGCCTTGAAGTAATAGAAGCAATGTGGTTATTTAACCAGCCTCTTGAAAAAATTGAAGTACTTGTTCATCCACAAAGCATTATACATTCCGCAGTACAATTTACTGACGGCTCAATTATATCTCAAATGGGAACCGCAGATATGCGCTTACCAATTTTATACGCTTTATCTGCACCCAAAAGGGTTAAGAGTGACTTTCCAAGGCTAGACTTTTTAAAGCACAATAGCTTAACTTTTGAAGCACCTGACATGGAAAAATTCCCATGTCTAAAACATACATTCCATGCAGCAAAAATAGGCGGTACGCTGCCCGCAGTTATGAACATGGTAAATGAATGGGCAGTAGGGGCGTTTTTACAAGACCAAATAAGTTTTTGCAATATACCCGAGTTAATAGACCAAGCATTTGGTGCATATAGTGTAAAACCGCTTACTTCTATCGATGATGTAATAGCAGCAGAGGAGTGGGCACTAGATTTCGTACGTAGAAAAGGATGATTAACATAGTTGGAATTTTAATTTTTGTCTTAATACTTGGCATAGTAGTCTTTGTACATGAATTTGGCCATTATATAATGGCCCGGCGTTGTGGTATTTTTGTTGAAGAGTTTGCAATGGGCATGGGCCCTAAAATTCTGACTTTTAGAGGAAAGAAAAAAGCCCTCAGCTCAATTGAAGGCCAAGAAGATGTTACTTTATACACATTGCGCGCATTCCCCATAGGCGGCTTCTGTAAAATGCGCGGCATGGAGGAAAATATCCCGGGTGACCCGGAATCTATGAACAATAAATCTGTATTTGACCGCATTTTAGTTATTATTGGCGGTTCATTTATGAATTTTTTGCTTGCGATTATTTTATTTGCTATTTTAGCTTTTTTAAGTGGGTATAGAGTACCTATTGTTACAAGTCTTGTGGATGGTATGCCAGCCCAACAAGCAGGAATCCAAGTTGGAGACAGAATAACCCATATTAACGGATCAAGAGTTAATCTTTGGGATAATTTTAGATTTGTATTGGACAATTCTAACGGTAACCCCATTGATGTTCGCATAAATAGAGATGGACAGCGCATGAATGTTACCCTTACACCAATTATTGATGAAAATGGGCATATTATGATGGGGATAACCAATCATTTTAGATTTGGTGCGCTCACTTATATTCCTGAAGGTTTTACAGATTTTGAACGTGCAACTATTTTAGGCAGTATAGGTAACGCTGCCGATACTATCGTTTTTCATATTCGCACGCCATTTAGAATAATTGCCCGGCTTGTAACGCGCCAATCGGTTCCCGATGGTGCAGGGGTAGTGGGCATCATAGGATTAGGCGGACAGGTTGCAGAAATTTACAGCGTGGCCATTACCCAAGGAATACTTGACACAGTACTAATTATGATTTATGTAAATGCGCTCATAAGCGTTGCAATAGGTACCATGAATCTTTTACCAATTCCCGCACTAGACGGCGCGCGTTTGGTATTTTTAGTAATTGAGGGTATACGCAAAAAGCCAATTTCTCAAGAACGTGAGGGAATGGTGCATTTGGTAGGGTTTGGATTTTTAATACTAATATTTATTTTTGTAACCTACAGAGATATTATAAACTTGATGTAAAATCATTTGGAGGAAATCTCATGCAAAAGAAACCTTATATCATTGGATTATGTGGCGGAACATGCAGTGGTAAATCTACGATATCTCACAGACTTAAAGAATTACTTTGCAAGAAATACACCGTATCAATTCTTGACATGGATTCTTATTACAACTGGTCGATGATGAAAACAATTGCCCCGATAACTCAAATAGAATATGCCGAACACAACCACCCAAATGCCCTAGACATAGAAAATTGCTATAAAGACCTTCTAAATGCAATTTCCGACAAATCAATTGATGTTGTCTTAGTTGATGGTGTGTTCTCGCTTTATTTTGATCAGATTAGAGCAAAACTTGATATGAAGGTTTTTATCGATTTAAAAAGTGATGAGCGTTTATATCGGCGGATTAAACGCTCTTTAAGTAATGAATACGAAACTTTAGACGAAACCGCAAATAGGTACCTTGACACTGTGAGATACCGGCATGATGAATTTGTTGAACCCATGCGATGGCATGCAGATATCATCATTAACGGTACATGGGATGCAAATTTAGGGGTTAATATAATTGCTTCATACATTGAGGCACAATTAGGAGATAATTATGATAACACGCGAAAAAACTAAAGTTGTAAACGTAGGTAATGTACCTGTTGGTGGTAGCCATCCCATTGTTATAGAATCAATGGCAAACACAGACACACGTGATGTTGTAGCAACTGTTGCTCAAATTAAGTCATTACAAGAAGCAGGATGCGAAATTATACGCGTAGCCATACCGGATGAAGAAGCCGCATCGGCAATTAAACTAATTAAAAAGCAAATTTCCATTCCACTCATAGCCGATATCCACTTCGATTACCGTATGGCGCTTTTAGCAGTAAAAAATGGTGCAGACAAGCTAAGAATTAACCCTGGAAACATAGGCGGCGAAAGTCGTGTGCGCCAAGTTGCGGAAATGGCGAAAGAGCACGAAATCCCTATAAGAGTGGGTGTTAATGGCGGCTCGTTAGAAAAAGGAATTTTAGCCAAGTATGGTGGTATAACTCCAGAAGGTTTAGCAGAAAGTGCAATTACCCATGTTGAATTATTAGAGAAATTTGATTTTGAAAATATTGTGGTATCTGCAAAAGCAAGTAGTGCGCCCCTGCTTATAGAAGCTAATAAAATTTTGGCACAGCGTTTACCTTACCCAATACATATTGGGCTTACAGAAGCGGGGACACCCTATAATGGCGCAATTAGGTCTGCAGTTGGGCTTGGTGTTTTACTTAATGCCGGAATTGGTAATACTATACGTGTAAGCTTATCCGGTGATCCTGTGCCAGAGGTTAAGGCCGCAAAAGAAATTTTAGCAGCCCTTGATCTTAGACAATTTGGAATAAAAGTTATTGCATGCCCTATGTGCGGGCGCACAGAAGTAAATCTCGAAAAGCTTGCCCGGCTTGCTTTAAAACTTGAAGACAAGCTTACACATATTACGAAACCTCTCTCCATCGCAGTAATGGGCTGTGCGGTAAATGGACCCGGAGAAGCCAGAGACGCGGATATTGGTATTGCCTGTGGGCGGGGTATGGCAGTACTGTTTAAAAAAGGTAAAGTTGTAAGACGATTAGACGAAAGCGAAATGGAAAAAGTACTATTTGAGGAAATTAACACGATGATTTAACAAAGGAGGTTTTGGCATGCCAAAAAAACAAAAAAACCTTGTATTTACCCTGCTATTTATACCCTACTTGGCGTTTATTTCAGCATGTACAACAGGCAGTCTAGACAGCTATTATTTGCCAGCAAATAACGATACACATGTTTATGTACCAACAACAGAGTACGTAGTAAAGTCTACTACTGAGTCCACAACAGAACCCATGCCTGAACCTATAATCGAATCGGTTAGTAAAGTTGCAATTATTGCCGATGAGTTTTGGCAAAGAGGGCAAGAATATAGTTTAGTTGCAGCATTATCAGAAAAACATGGTAACCAAAGCATAGTAATTTATACTTGGCCCACGCATTATAACAGTGCCGAAACCATTGCAATAATAGACGACATTATAACTGCCCCTGAGATAAAAGTGTTATTAATCAACCCTGCTTTTTACGAAACAGACCATCTTGTGAGCTTGTTGCGTGAACAACGAGATGATATTTTTATTATTTCCAATACAGATTTAAACGCAAATTTAATTTTAGAAGTTGATGCAGATAAAATGCTTAGAACCTTCCCAAGAAAAGCATACGAACTTGGCGCCAAAACCCTTGTTTACTTTTACGACAGTTCTGTAGCATGGGTATGGGGAGAGGAAGACATTATTAAAGAAGAATACGTAAAATCTGATCAGCACATTATGACGCGTGAAAAAAGTGAAGAAATCGGCCTCCGGTTTATAGATATAGACATTGCTGGTGCTATTCAGTGTGGCAGCAGCTATGCTATGTTCATGGCTGAAACATTGCCGCTATTAATAGAAAACTACGGAAATGATATTGTATTTTTTAATTTGGATAATGAAAGACTATTTTGGTCATGGCGTGGTTTAAACATGATTTACCTTCCCACACATTCTCCATGGTGGTTTGAACCTACTCCTGCTGATATTGCGAAGGAATTGTTAATAACAGATATCTCTACCGGGCCTGCTCTTATACAAGAAATTAGAACCACCCTTGAAGAACAAAATCGACTGGGACGAATTGCATCATTTCCTGTTTCATCACATTTAATGCTCCCTATAACGTCCGTAGAATATGGCATGAGATGGGCAAATGGTGAAGTATCTACAACCGGTATAGACCTTGAAGTATTAGAGCAAATTATGATGGATTTCATAGTAACACATTCCGGTGAAACCGGCGCTGTAATTTTAACTGAGTATTTATATCCAAACCATATTTTAGTTTATATTGACTTTATAATATATTAATTTGGAACTAATCCAACAAAAGATTCATAAGATATCCTAGGCTATCGCCTAATGAAACTTTTGCGGGAGTGATTAATATGATTTGGGTAATTGCCGTTTTACAAGCGGCTGCCATTGCAATTTCTATATCATTAGACGCGCTTGCGGCATCTTTTGCATACGGATGTAAAAAAATAAAGATACCTGTTACATCGCTGATTATCATTAGTTTAGTTTGTGCGATTGTAATTGGGTTATCTTTTTTATTTGGCACAATGCTTACAGGCCATATACCTAACTGGCTTGCGATAGGGCTTTCGTTTACAATTTTGTTTGTAATTGGCATTATAAAGCTGTTCGACAGCATCACGAAAACAATAATACGCAAGTATACACAAATTAACAAAGAGATAAAACTATCGGTGCTTAATTTTAAACTGGTCTTACGGTTATATGCCGACCCGGAAGTTGCAGATGTTGATGTTTCCAAAAGCATCTCTCCACAAGAAGCTGTTGTACTGGCAACATCCTTATCCCTTGATGGATTTGCAATTGGGCTTAGTGCCGCTATGATTGGCGTTAATGGATGGATTTTGGTCACACTTACACTGATTATCGGTTTTGCTGCACTTTTATTTGGATGTTGGCTTGGTAATAAAGCAGCTCATAAACTTCGCTTTAATATTTCCTGGTTAGCTGGAATTATACTGATTGGATTAGCATTTGCGCAGCTGATTTAATGGGTGATTCACAGCTTGGCTTACAAAAGCATACACTATAGCAAACATTACAAAAGGAGCAGTACCACCATGAATATAGTACAAGACTTCATACCTATAGGGCGTAAAAATCGCCCCGGTTTAAAAAATCCTATGAATTTTATTACAATACACAACACCGGTAATTCTAACAAAGGAGCAAATGCAAAAGCCCATGCAAGCTATGTAAAAAGCGACGCAGCAGCAGACGCACCCGTTAGCTGGCATTACACTACTGATGACGGCGGCGCATATCAACATTTGCCCGATAATGAAACCGCTTACCACGCAGGTGATGGAAATGGCCCGGGTAACAAACAGAGTATCGGCATAGAAATATGCCAAAACAGCGATGGCAATTTGCTGATTGCCACAGAAAATACCGCCAGATTATGTGCAATGTTGTGCGTAAAACATGACATTGCTGTAAAAAATATAGTGCAGCATAATTTCTGGTCGGGTAAAAATTGTCCACAAGAATTACGCGCAAACCGTCCATATAGCTGGCACACTTTCCTAAGCAAAGTAGGGGACTATATAACGGAATTGTTGGCTGTACCGGAAACACCAAAAACACCGGAAGAAATAACAGTTGAAAATGCATTTTCTGTTGGCATATTAGGAGATAAAGCCTATTGGTTAGGCGTGATAAGAGGTACAATTACCCCTAGGCCGGAGCATGTAAAAGGCTTGCTGGACAATGCCTATGCACGGATACAAGCACGATAATTATTCTGCACCAAAATAAAAGGGCGTTATGAACCAAACGCCCTTTTGTATTCGAAAATTACAACACCGTTTACCAATTATTTCACTCACTAACAAGCGCATAAGCCGATATTTTGCGGATTCTCCAGGCCACCAGCATAGACACAGCATAAGCCAGCATAATAAGCGCAACAGATGTTACCGCAACCCAGCTTATAGGCGTAAGCAAATTTGCTTGTGTTATACCCATGCCCATACTACTACTCATTGTAACAAATATAGAATTAAAGAAGATATGTGCAGTAATTGCTCCCAATGCCACTCCAAATACAATTGATGGGGTTAAACTAAGCGCAATTTGGTTCATCAGTTGTAAGGTGGTAAAACCTAATGCCTTTTGTATACCAAGCTCTCGCCGTCTGCGGATTATTATGGTTTTAATTATTAGATACAATACCAAAATCACCATTGTCGCCGCCACAAACATAATAACAACGTTTACAGCCCCAAAAATGTCGCCCATCGCGCCCATTTGCACATCAAACTGGCTTTGGGCATTAATAAGAGGCATGGTCATATCTTCATTTGCCGCACTAAAAGCCGATATAAACTCATCAACATCCACTCCATCGGTTACATAAACATAAAAAACTCTAAAGGCATAATCTGGCTGTATATATTTTAAACCGCTATAACTAATCATGCCTATAAGCGAGTTCATTTCTTGAACAATGCCTGTGATTATATAGTCCTTTTCAAGGTCGCCACTTTGGATTGTAACCCAATCGCCTACGTCTTTACCTAGCTCTGACAGAGAAAACCTATCCAGCACAATCTCGTTATTTAATATTGGAAAACGCCCGCTTATTAGTTCGTTACCGGCAAGATATGAAAAATCTTTGACAACAACAAATGCAATGGGGATTTCGTTAGTTGTTAATCTTAAATTCTCATACCCAAAAGCCCTTTCAAATCCAGGTTGTATCGCGATTCTTTCCAGAAAATGCGGCGCCGCTTCCGTACTATCAAGAAGGACAAAAATATCAGGAATTTCACCAAATAAACGCATAAATGATGATGTGTTTACATTTACATTGTAATTTAATAAAAGTCCTTCCACAGAAACAAATGTTACAGTTGCAATGATTAGGCCAACCATAACGGCCTGTTTTTTATTTTTCAAAAATTGCTTAATCCCAAGCAAAAAATTCAAAGCGCCATAAGATTTATCCAAAGGCATCGGATTTTTTGCAAAACTATGGGTAGTTATACCGCCACGCAAAGCAATGAGTGAATGCAACTTTTTAATTCGCCTTGCTGTTATATAAGAAAACAGCAATGTCAAAGCCAAAAGCAAGCCCAGTGTAACAAGCATCATAGCAAAGTTAAATGCGGGATTCCAAGCTAGCCCAAGCTGTGGTTCTAAAATACTTACGGCCATGGGTAAAAGTGCTTGTGCAAGCAATATACCTAAAGCTCCGCCAACAATGGAAATTATGCCAAACTGTACCACAATAGACAAAATGATTTGGTGGTTACGGTATCCGACAGCCTTTAGCACACCAATATTTTTCATGCTCTCTTCAATGTCATTAGATATGCGAAAGCGCATAACAATAACACTAATAATAAGCAAAGTAAGTGCAAATACAACCATCATACTGGCAGCGATTATAGAAATAAAAGTTCTGTTGTTTTGTGCTGCACCATAACTCAGTGTAATCACGCTGCCAAACTCAGCTGCATATGTGGTCGCAAGCACTCTTCCATCATTGGTTAGGCGTGCCGAAATGAGTACAGATTCACTGGCAGGAAATTCAGCTAAAAGCGCTGCAAAACGTGATTCAGATACATATACACGCCAAATATTACTCATACTTGTGCCAAACATAATTTCTTCAGTACTTCCTGCAACGGTAAATAGTATATCTTGACCCATAAAGTCAATCCAAAAATCATCACCAATTTGAAACCCACCACTTAAAAATAAAAAATGAGGTACATATATGGCATTGTCCATAAGGGGTAAAAAATCACCAATCAAGGATGGCGGGTTCATTCGTTGTTGTGCTGATTCTTTGGAAATTATGATGTTTCCGCTCATTGGCTCATCATTTACTAAAAAACTTCCCATATTAAGAAGTATATTTTTCGTTTCTACTTCAACAACTCCCGCAAAATTTTGGATAAAATTAAGCTGTGCGTCTGTTGGGTCACCTTCGAGGTGAATTGCAACAAAATGAGGGGTATTCAGCTCTTCTGCCCGCTCGTCAAAAAAACTGCCCACGCCAGAAAATAATACAAAACCAATATTAAAAAGCATAGCCGCTACAAGCATAATCAGCAGTATACTAAATGTCTGGCTTTTGCTTTTACGCAAGTTGGCCTTTGCCAACATCATTACATTTTGCATATTACCACCCCATATCCGCTAAAAAGTCTTTTAGTTTTGTGTGACGGTTGGAATCTCCACTTTTATATTCCCCTAAAATACATTCTCCAACAATACCACCATCACGGAAATATAAGATACGATTGCCACGGCGTGCAGAGCGTATATCATGTGTAACCATTACAATGTTCTGTCCTTGATTGTTTACTTCTGAAAGTGCATTAAGCACTGCCGTGCCATTTGCTGAGTTTAATGCGCCCGTAGGTTCATCCGCAAAAACGATTTTGGGATTATTGATAAGTGCACGAGCAATGCCTGCACGTTGCCCCTCACCGCCAGATACTTGAGCCGGAAACTTACGCCAAATAGTCTCGTTAATATCAAAGCGTTTTAAAAGAGATTTCGCGCGTTCAGCTACATTTTTACGGTTTTTACTAACCAGCAAGCCGCATGCCATTATGTTGTCTAATATACTCATATTGTCTAGCAGGTATGTTTGTTGAAACACAAAACCACAGTTATCCCGGCGAAACACAGCCAGCTTGTCGTTAGACAGCCCACTTATATCTTTGCCGGAAAAACTCACTGTGCCCAGGGTAGGTTTATCCATGCCAGACAAGGCATACAACAAAGTAGATTTTCCCGCACCTGACGGTCCCATGATAACGGTATAATCTCCTTCATAAATTTCTAAATCGAGATTTTTTAATACATGCTGCTGTTGTCCACCATTTGAAAAGGTCTTGCACAGCTTACTTGTTTTTAGAATTGTCTTTTTCATTTTTATCTCCTTAAAAAAAATAAAATAGGTTCGATTGCTTATGAACCTATTTTATAATACCCAAACCTTAATTGTCTTGAACTGAACCTTAACTAACCTTAAATCTTTCCTTAACTAACCTTAAATTTTTTATTCACCGGCAAGCCTTAACATAATAACGATGATAAAACCATTATAGCAGTTTTCGCAATAAAGTCCGCCTTGCATTCCCTCCATAAAAATTTTAGATAAATAAAGTCCAAGCCCATAACCATCTGTATTTTCAGTATTTGTACCACGGTAAAACTTACCGGTTAAAAAGGGCAGCTCTTTTTCAGCTACACCAGAGCCAAAGTCCCTCACTTCGATAAATAGATGTTCTTCTTCGATAAAAGTATTGATGTCTACAGCAGTACCTGCGTATTTATAGGAATTTTTAATTATATTATCAAATACCTGCTGTAACCGCATTAAATCTGCAATTACAAGACAATCCGGGACTGAAAATGTACGGCATCGTTCGTTATAATCTGCTTGCTTAATAATATTATATACATCCGCACTCTGAACTTCTTTTGGCGCAATTTTTAGTTCTTGTAACTCTTCAAGGGTCGAGTGAAATAGATCTGTAATCAAAGAGTCTATCTGTTCGAGCTTTTTACTTGCAGAATCTAATATTTTTATTTCACCGTCAGTACTCGCCCTAAGGCGTAAAACATCTATCCCCGAACTAATTGAAGCGACGGGGGTGTTTATATCATGTACAAGGGAAGCGATCAGTTCCTTTTTGCTTTTACTTGCCTTTATTTCATTTTCTTTTGCAACGCGTAATTCCTCCCGCATAATGTCAAAACTTTCTGTAAACGACCCGAATAGATTGCCTTTATCCATCTCAAGAGGTATATCCAGATTTCCTGCGGCTATATGGTGAGCAAATTTCTCCAATTTACGAAATGGAGCCAAAATTCGTTGCTGGTAATATATATACAATAAAATACTTGCAGCCACAAATATGCAGATAATTAGATGTATATAAGCCTGCAACCGATTATCCCTACTGCGCCTTATAGCATCTATATCTTCAAACATTTCAGCTAAAAAAGCGGCTTGTATCATCGCCGCTTCTTGTGGAGACGCACTATCCATAGATGTCTGTATGGCAAAATGTATCCCGACGGAATCTATGGCAGGCGCATCTGTCCTAAATGCTAAATAAACGAGGATAAAGCCAACAATAGCAATAATTCCTACTATAAATAATGCTTTCTTCATTATCTCACCTTGCTCGGCCAGACTCAAAAATATAACCTTTTCCTCTTGCGGTTACAATATAACGCGGCTGGCCAGGATTTTCTTCAATCTTTTCACGCAAACGCCGAATGTGAACGTTTAGCGTGTTATCGTCAGAGAAAGAATCTTCCCACACATTTCTAAAAATCTCATCTTTTGAAACAACACGGTTTCTATTTTTAACAAGATAAGAAAGTAATTTGTACTCCATTGCCTTTAGGTCAATTTTTTCACCATATAGTACCAAGCTTTTGTCCGCAAAATTTACATGAAAATCCCCATCCGTAAAAACGCCTTCATCTGTGGCATTACTATTATGCCGCTTTAGCACAGCTTTCACTTTTGCCAGTAATATAGCAAGAGAATATGGTTTATTAATATAATCATCGCCGCCAATATTCAAAGCCAATAAAACATCATCATCGCTTTTTCGTGCGCTAATAAACAATATTGGAACACTGGTTGTTTTGCGTAATTGGTTACATAAATCAAAGCCAGAGGTATGACCCAAATTGATATCAAGCAAAATTAAATCCGCGTCATTTCCGCGAAAAAAATCTAGGCAAGATTTTTCATCTGCTACCCATGCGGTTTTTACACCAAGGGTATTAAAGTAATCTCTTGTGTTTTCGGATAACATCACTTCATCATCAACGATCAAACAGTCGTATTTCAATTGCGCCCACTCCCTGCTAAAATTGTTTACGATAACATATACGTAAAATAATCCGCAGTTTCCTTTTTATAAATTTTTTAACCCCTGTTAATGATATAAAACACTTCGTTGCCATGTTCAAAGCTGTCAAAGGACCATCCACGATTAGCTGCATATTCATAAAGATCTTTCCCATATTTTTCAGATAATTTACTATTTGTACCCAAACTGTGCAGTGGCAAGGAAACTACAATTTTCGATGCATTTATACCCTCTAAAAACATCTGCATAACTCCAGGCTGTCGTTTTTCAAAACGATGGGCTTCCTTAAAAAAGAACACGACATCAAATTCAATTGAAGGTGGATGAATGAGTATATCTTGATGGTAACATCCGCCACTGTATCCTTGCTCGGTAATAAAAACATTCAAAAAATCAACCCGGGCTTTGTTTAAGTCATATGCATAGTAGCCGGTGCTTAGGGGCAAATCCATAAAAGGCAAACCTAAAGGGTGCAAACCGCAAGCCAAATCTGCAATAGTTTTGCATTCACCAATTCGGTTAAATAATTTTTGATACAATGCTGTCAATTCATGGCCGCGCTCTTTTGTTGAGGCGTGGGCTTCTAATTTTTCCAGAGAAAATTCTTTTAGTGCGGTTTGGTCATTTTTTATCTGCCTAAATTCATCTATTGCATTTTTATATTCAATTTCACCTAAATATAAAGCTGTAATATTATGAATCTTTTCACGTACTCTTTTTTCTAAATCCGCTAAATTTTTTGAAATGGGGTATGATAGCTCAATTAAAGATTCGATTGTTTCTATCGGAATTTCAACATTTTTATATTTGGGCATCTTATGGATTTTTTTCACCATTTTTTCAATCTTATCGGCGGTTATTTTCATTATTTTCACCTCCTACTGCTAAACGCTCAAAATTGGCATTTAAAAATCCAAGTGGTTGCGCTCAGCAACCACTTGGATTTTCATCTTACTAACTACCTATTCGTTCATGAAGCCACTCTGTAAGTCTTTCCCGGCTAAATACGCGATGGTCAACCATAACCATTTCATACTCAATCTGCTGTGCAGGCACCGGTGCTACCGCTTGAATAGAGCCTCGCCTTCCATCCGGATGTACAAATTCAAATAATTCGGAATCGCCTACTGTACTCCACACCATACGTTCTACGCTAAAAACCGTGTAAGTACCACTAAGCTCTCCAGATTCGAGTAGATTAGTAAACTCCGCATGCTCTAATCGCAAAAAAGTGGCTGCTTCCCATTCAGAAATAAACTCGGAAGAATTATTTCCGTCCATTAATGTTCCAGAAAAACTACCATGCATACTGCCATGAAGTGTATGTGGTATTTGCCTTGCAATGCTTTGCCCGGCAATAATTATTGCAAGTGCCACAACACCGCATCCTAAAAATAACGCCCAATTAAAAGTTCTACGAGGGATTTGTTGTTCTTCCATTTTTAATATCTCCTTTACTTACTCTACAAATACAGCAGAATACCAATTTGCTTCATCCTCTGGCGACTGCATTACTAAAAGCGGTAAACCGAGATTGTGTACAGTTTTAAAAACATCAATACCAACTGCATGAAATGCAGGTCGCGCTTTAGTTGGCACATTACAAGGCTTATCGCTAATTTTTGAACATTCCTTGCACAGCGCACAATCGCTTAACGAAAATGAAAAATAATAACCGTCTAAAAATGATAATCTTTCAATTTCATAAGAAATTTTTTGGCTTATGTGCTTATCTTTGCAACCAATAATAATTCCCCCAGAATAACGCTTGAAAATTTCCCGGTATTCATCCATGCTAAGTGGAGATTTTTGAAATGGACAAGTATGCATTTTTCCATAATCCGAACAGCCAAATATGCATTTTAATGCGACTCTCGGATCAAAAGCAATGTCATCTATACTAAATTGCACTGCGTTTGATGCACCGAGTTCTAATGCTTTTTCTATATATTTTTCATAGTCCTTACTAATCATGTAAAATATCTTCCCTTCATTATGAATTTGTCGTATGATAGCATTATCTTAGATAAATTCCAAGTTATTTCAATTAGCTTATGAAAGGATGAATGGCTTTATGGCACATATTTCAGCAAAAATTAAGGCAAATTCCCTGGGTTTTTCCACTCCTATAGAAATAATCTTTCCTCAAAATGCAAGTCCCAAAAAAGTATTATACCTCCTACACGGCATGGGCGACGACTCCAGTACATGGATTAGAAACACCCGCATAGAATCCTATGCAACAAAACACAATTACGTGGTAATTATGCCAGAAGTCCAGCGCAGCTTTTATACGGATATGGTATATGGAAGTTCCTATTTTACCTATATAACTCAGGAACTCCCCCAAATTTGTGAAGCACTTTTTAATATCAAACACGAAAGAGCAACAACCTTTGTCGCCGGGCTTAGCATGGGCGGCTATGGGGCGTTAAAATGCGGACTATCTCGTCCAGATTTTTACGAGGCATGTGCAAGTTTTTCTGGCGCGGTTGATCCCCCCGCATTACTTCCTAGGGTTCAGCCGGACAGTGCTAACTTAAAAAATTTAACAGCTATTTTAGGACCAGATTTTCACTTTCCGGATGACGCAAATTTATTTCGCCTATCAGAAAAAGTTGCAGCCTTACCTCCCCAGGAAAAGCCCAGCGTTCTTGTAACCTGTGGAGATGCAGACTTCTTGCTGGAGGATAACCGCCGTTTTGATACCCACATGAAAAACCAAGACATTCCATACAAATATATGGAGTGGAGTGGGGAACATACCTGGGATTTTTGGGAAGAGTGTCTTCCGATCGCATTCAACTTTTTTGAAACGAGATAAAGCGTGAAAGAAGCGAACTTTAGCCTCTTTCATCAGATTATTTTGCCTTCTACAAGAAGGGCTTCGCCTGACTGAAAGGAATGGAATTAAAAATGAAAAAATTCATGAACGAGCATTTCCTTCTACAAAATAGCACCGCAATAGATTTGTACGAACATATCAAAAACCTGCCAATTATCGACTATCACTGCCACTTAGATGCCTCTGAAATTGCAAATAACCGCCGTTTTGCTACCGTTACCGACCTATGGCTTAAAGGCGACCATTACAAATGGCGGCTTATGCGCCACAATGGCATACCCGAAACTCATATAACCGGAAATGCACCAGATGGTGAAAAATTTACTGCATTTTGCGCCACAATTGAAAAGTGCATAGGCAATCCGGTTTATCACTGGGCACATATGGAAATACGAAAATATTTTAATTATGAAGACATCATTACCGCAAATAATGCAGCAGAGCTTTACTCAATTTGCAATACGCAAATTGCAAGGGATGACTTTAACATACACAATTTACTCAAGCGCAGCAATGTAGAATGGCTTGCTACTACAGACGACCCCGCCGACAACCTAGAACACCATATAAAAATAAAAACCTCAGAATTGCCAATTAAGGTATCCCCTAGCTTCCGTCCATCCAATGCAATGGATATAGAAAAACCAACCTTTTTACAATATATAAGCAGGCTAGGGGAATCCGCAAACCTTTCAATAAATGACTGGGATACGTTAAAACTCGCACTAGCAAACCGAGTTGAATATTTTAACCAAGCAGGATGTAAAATTTCCGACCACGCTTTAGATCCTCCGGTTTTTGGCGGCACTATTTCCGATGCAGAAATATCCTTCAAAAAAGTAATAAACAACGAACCCCTCACAAACGCCGACATAATCGCATACAAAACCCACATTCTACTTTTCCTAAGTGGCGAATACGCAAAACGAAATTGGATAATGCAATTTCACATGGGTGCCCAACGCAACAATAATACGCCCATGTTCAAACTTTTAGGGCCAGACACAGGTTTTGATTCCATGTCTGATGAAAGCTTTTCTCTAGCACTAAATCGCCTGCTAAGCACCATGGAAGAAAACAACACATTGCCGCGAACCATTCTGTACCCACTAAACCCAAATGCAGATGATATGGTTGCCGCAACAATTGGCAACTTTGCTGGTAGCGGAATCAAAGGGCGTATGCAGTGGGGAAGCGCCTGGTGGTTTAACGATAGTAAATTAGGAATGACAAAACACATAACAACCCTTGCCAACCACGGCATACTCGCCAATTTCATCGGCATGTTAACAGATTCTCGCAGCTTTATTTCATACCCACGCCACGACTATTTCAGGCGTATTTTAGCTAATCAATTAGGCACATGGGTTGAAGACGGAGAATTTCCCCAAGACATGGATTTACTTTGTAAAATTGCGTCTGATATTGCATACAACAATGCAAAAGCGTACTTCAATTAAAATTAATCGAAATTATCCCTTGACGCAGTATAGTCAAGGGATAATTCCGAAAATAAATACTTAGCAATGACCTTAATAGCCCAGAAGCAATTAACTCCTCTGGGCTTGACAAAAACCTCAAATTTGTTATTATTAGCTTGTCAATTTCATACGCATCCAGAGAGGTGGAGGGAACAGGGCCCGATGAAACCCAGCAACCGGCATGTAGTTATTTGCTACGGCACGGTGCTAACTCCCCCGGTTTTTATAAACCGGAAGATGTCTATTTTATTTAAACCCTGCTGGGTTTATTTTTTTTGAAAATTTTTTATTAAAAGGAGAATATCATGCATCTATTTACATCAGAATCAGTAACAGAGGGGCATCCAGACAAAATGTGCGACCAAATTTCAGACGCGGTACTAGACGCCATTTTAGACAAAGACCCCGCCGCACGTGTAGCCTGTGAAGTTTTAACAACCACAGGCATGGTGCTTGTCGCAGGAGAAATTACAACGTCTTGCTATGTAGACATTAAAAAAATAGCCAGAGACACCATTCGAGAAATAGGCTATACAGATGGCGACATGGGCTTTGATGCAGACACCTGCGCAGTGCTTGTTACCATTTCAGACCAATCCCCAGACATTGCCATGGGTGTAGACAAATCCTTAGAAAGCCGTGAAAGCGGGGCAGAATCCGACACTGGAGCAGGGGACCAGGGCATGATGTTTGGTTACGCCTGTGACGAAACCGACGAACTGATGCCGCTACCAATTTCCCTATCTCATAAGCTTACCCAAAAACTAGCAGAAATTCGTAAAAACAGAACTGTGCCATATTTACGCCCAGATGGCAAGGCTCAAGTTACCGTTAAGTATGACAACAATGGTACTCCCATAGCCATTACAGCCGTAGTCGTTTCTACCCAACATAAAGA
>Ga0123352_10002941_pt1 | contig 24212 bp, 14 predicted proteins | sample TergutLab28metaG_FD_89700 | JGI IMG/M metagenome (GOLD analysis project Ga0123352, IMG submission 89700) | Labiotermes labralis P1 segment gut microbial communities from Petit-Saut dam, French Guiana - Lab288 P1 | ecosystem: Host-associated > Arthropoda: Insects > Digestive system > Gut ...
CCTGAAGCTTGAAACATGTAGAGTAAAGGACGACTAACCGTGAAATAAAGGATAGTCCATAAGTGTCATCTTGTTGGTGTTTATTTTGGAACATCTATGTGATACTTACCAGAGATTAATTGAACCATTTAACACAGGTACATGTAGAAACACAAGTGGGATCATGTGATGAAATAGGGGGTACACATTTTTTAAATGTATTCTTCTCGATTTCACACACCTCATTTTGTTTATCAGGTACCTATCAACATTGCAAAGACTTTGTAGAAAAACAGAATGTGTAATTTGTTACTGAGAAAGTGAAATGTATGTTATACTCCACAGAGAGGTATGTTAAATTTTTAATTTTAAACAATTTTAAATTTTAAACAATTTTAAACAAAAAAGAGGTATGTTACTTTTCCTGTATTTTGTTAAATATAAACCACATCAAAATATTTATGAAAAGTTTATAGATCTGAATGAGATCCATGTTTTGTCAAATACCTATTTTTTTATATGCTGAGCCAGTTTTTAAATTTGTAAATTAATTTTGGTTTATAGTGTGAATGATACAGTGTGTTTGACCATATGTGACCACAATGAAATTGACATAACTGTTTTCAGTGTGCAAACTCAACTGCTGTATAGCAAACCTGAACCTGAATTACTAAATGCTTCCTTTCCATTCGTAAATTATGCATGAATTCCAGTAGATTAGAAATTATAGGCATACATACATTCATGCATACCTGCATACATGCATGTCATAATCTTATTTATCTTCATGCTCCTTTTGCTGCCAAAGCTTGTTCCCTCAACCTGTTCAGTATAGGCTGTATTTTTATACACATTGTAAACAAATACTTCATATAAAAGTACAGCCCATATATATATTATATATATATATATATATGCATAATCATAAAAAATCTACAAGATAAAAGGATTAGTCTGTAGCTGTTCTGTTAACATTTTGTGGATAGTGTATCTGTGATGATTAAAGTATTGACTTGATACTTGTTCTTTATTTACAGATAGTTTGAATTACCTGTTACACAGATAAGACGCTAAATACAGTGAATTATCACCATGATTTCAGAAAATATTTTCCTCTTTGTACCAAATATAATAGGTATGTCTTTCGTGTTATTTTCTGTTATAAGTTCTGCACTGCCACTAGAATGCCATGTAGAGAAGCTGCAAATTGACTAGTGGTATCAAAAACACTTCATTAACCCTTCATATTCTTCAGCAACTCCATCTCTTTAGTGCTTCCATCACCTTCCATTTTCAGAGAAGTGAATTCACTTTCCCATGCACATTAAATACCATATTGCTGTATTATTCATAAGAAATAAAGTGCTATAGCTTTGTTGGCTACAGGCTGGATTATTTATTATTATATTATAATTTCATGTGAACTACAATACTGTATGTAAATACTTATTCCCCAATCTATGAAATCCAAATTTCCCCATAACAGTATGTTCTTAAACATCTGAAGACTGCAGTGTACTTACTGGACATTTCAGTCCTGAATTGTGTACTTGGACACTGAAAAGCTTGTTAACTTGTCTCATCATGGCAGAGGAACATGGCTACAGTAACATCTGTTGCCCATTGTGTGGTTATAATATACAGATGGTACTACACTTTTTAAAAAAATGAAATGTTTGCGTGCAAGAATGGCAGTTTAAAACTGATCATAAACTTTTTAAGTATTTACCAAATACACTTTTTACAGGAATGTGGCAACAATCAGCTCTGTTGTTAAATATCACATAACCTCACATAAGTAAATTTATATTGTTGACATCAATTTTCCTATATGTATACTTATACTTTTGTAAAGAAAGTGTGGCTACATTATTCTTGGTTGAAAGCTACCAGTTAAATTTGGGAAGAATTGAAGATATACAAATATGTTCTTTCTTCAGGTTACGGTAGGATTGTACTGGCAATTATATCATTCTACTATATGCCAACCAATTACATTGTGTCCTCTTGGTGTTACATTATCAGTGGCTTGCTTGATGCCATTGATGGTCATGCAGCTCGTTACTTCAATCAAAGTAAGTTTATTTATGTGACTGACTTGTGAGTTTCTTAAGTATATTGTTTTAACTTTGTAAGCTATGCAGTACTGAATACTAAGTATATGTACAGTCGTGACGTACTTGAAGTTACCACTACATTCTGCAACCAGGGAAAGCAAGGAACACCATTTACCTGAGTTTTTATGTTGTAAACTTTAGCAATCTCATGCACCCTGTCCCATCTTTCATGCTCACATTTCTGTCCAGAAGTAATCACACAAGCCATGGTAAACATTCTACATAATATTATGAAGGTTATACAATTTACACATAGGATACAGTGGAAACAGTTGAGTATTTAGATAGTTTAATTGTGCCTTTCTTCACTGGGACATAATATACAAAATGTGGCATCATGATTAGCAGGGGCAGAGTTATGTCAGTGTATTTCAGGTTGTTGCATAAGCCTCAGAAAGTTTGCATGATAGCTGCAGTGATTATTATTGTTATTTTAAATTTATTCTTGCCTATAAGTTATTAGGTGGTGGTCTTCCGGTAAGTCCAAATCTCAATAAGAAATTGGAGCGATTTACCCCAGAACTTCATGAATGTTGTGTGCATTGCTCATTGGTGTGATCTTCTGTAGATATGTGGTCAATAGGTGACCTGGGAGCAACAGAAGGTTCTGATCTAATCACTTGCTGATTGTTCCTAATGCTCCATTTATAATTGGCACAATTTTTGTCCTCATTTTCCATATCCTACTGACCTTGAGATCCAGGTTGTACTTGCTTGGTTTTTCAGTTTCTTTTGTGTTAGCATTTGAATCATCTAGTATGGCAATATCGATCAGTAGGCAAAGTCTTCTCTTTTTTTTCTTGCAGTACTATATCAGATCGGTTTGCTAGTACTGTTCAGTCTGTGATAACCAGTATGTCCCATATCATAGTGGTACTGTTGACATATTATTATTATTATTATTAAATTATTGGCAAGAAGAATGAAGACATGGCAGAGAACTGAACTGGGACTGACAAACCTAAACCTATAATAATTCCAGACTACAATTTGATGAAAGTGATAGAATGCTGTAGGTATACATCAAACACTGCATGCAAATCTTACTGATGACAAAAAGAAAAGTTTTACACTGTTCACACTGTAGTCTTAGAGTAATTGATTTAAGTACTGTAATTAAATTGAAATTAAAATCATGCTCTGCCCTGGACAAACTAAAGGAGGCATTTAAAAAATACTACTGCAGACTGGAGCTAACGTTGCATTTAAATGTCTTCATGAAGGGTTAAATGCTGTAATTCACTGATCTTTAGGTACCAAGTTTGGTGCAATGCTGGACCAGCTGACAGATCGGTGTGGGACCATGTGTCTTCTGGTGACCCTGAGCTACTTTTATCCTCGCTATATGTTCATGTTTCAACTAAGCATGACCATAGACATTGCATGTCATTGGATTTATTTACACACGTAAGATCGTTTTTCTTTTTTCACGTTTCTGAATGCCAGAATAACACATATTGGTGTTCAAGAAACCCCCTTGCAGTTTGTGAAGTTCCTTTGCATGAGCCTGCAGCTGGAGAGGACCCATGTTTTTCAAAGAAATCGTAAATTCCTATTGACACATTCTTTTAATTCTGAAACCATTCTTTCAAGAATTAACAGAAGAAGAAAAGTGTACCATTACTTCATACAGGACAATATCTCAGTTCACATTGCAAACTTAATGACTGTCCTAGAAGAAGTACTAGGCGAACACTTTGTAATTCATGGATTATGACCTCCCAGATCTCCACATTTGAATTTGTGTGATTATTTGTGGAGACACTGAAAGAATTTATGTGTAAAATATGCATCCTTTGCGTGAATTGAAACGTAATATTCAAGGATAAATCGCCAATATTTCAAGACAGGAGCAATATCATGTGTCAGGAGTATTTTTAGAAGATGTGAGACTTGCTCAGAAGCTGGAGGTCAGCATCAGCACTATTACACTGTTTTATGAAATAAAGTTAATTTAAGTTCAAGGGAAAAATGGACTCTTAAATTTCCAGCAGTGCATGTTTCTTATGCAATAAGCTCCCATGACAGATGCCTTGCTCTAGAACATACCTATAGGTATAAACTGTATCTTTCACAGCTTTAAATCACTGAATAAAATGTGTATAATCTAGGGGTGCACAAATCCCAGATGCCAGGTTGCCATGGAGACTAAATTTTGGATGGTGGTGCCAAATATCTGTGGGTCCTCTGTATGGAATTTACTTCATGTCACCCTTCTGAAACCTAGAATTTTGAGGTGGCTTCTAGATTCTTTTAACATTTGTGCATCCCTGTAATAATCTCATTATTCATGTCCATTATTGTTCTATCAGTTAACCAACTGATAAATCCTGGCTATAATTGAAAGTATTCTTACAAATATATCAGTGATGTGTCATCAATTTGATGATACAGTTTTGTTCTCTATTTCCAGGAGCTTGTTGCAGGGTAAGACAAGTCACAAGTTCATTGACCTGTCAGAGAATCCTATAATGCGTATCTACTACACATCAAGACCTGTTCTTTTCTTCATGTGTGCTGGCAATGAAGCTTTTTATGCAGCACTGTATCTGCTACACTTCACTGAGGGTCCAACAGGTACGTCTGTGACTGAAATAGCAGTAATGTTGTAAAAATGTCAAATTGACATGAAAGTATGAAAATTTATGTTATTTTAATTTAAATATAACCCAATAATTTTTACGTTACAGGTTTAAAGTTTTAGTTCAATACTTGTTTCTGTGTGTGTCCATTTTTTTCCAGAGCAGTTCTGAAACAATGGCCAAACTTGTACGAAATTTTTTGTGACCATGCTACTATACGTCACATCACTTCCATACTTTCCAGTTTCTTTCCATTCAGAATGCTAGCACTGCTGTTGTTGGCAGTTAAAAGGCTGAGAAAAACCACCATTTAATATAGGGGTTTTATATTTTGTCCACTGGTAGATCTTCAAAGAACATGTTTCATAATGAGGAGAAAATATTATGCAAAGAAAAAAATATACAAATGATAATTACTATATAAAAGTGTTGCAAACATTGTACAAGGATGAACAGTACACGAGAATATAGATAAGCATGTCTTTTGAGGCATAATGTTTTCCTGAACTCTGAGTTAGAAAGCACAACATCTGGCATAATTAAAGACCTTTGCACATTAGAACAACTGTAACTACATGGATAAAGACAACACATTACAGATAATAAAATAAAATTGATAATGAAAACTTCAGGTTTTGATAACACTGAAGAGTTAAGACTGTGGTCATTGCCTGCAACATTATGTGATGTCATAACCAAGCATACCACAACCGAAATCAATAAGGAATTTAATGAACACTGTTCAGTACAAGTAGCAAAAATGATGTCAACCCAGCATACCACAACCGAAATCAATAAGGAATTTAATGAACACTGTTCAGTACAAGTAGCAAAATCAAATACAGATACTGTTAATCTAACACCATGCTGTACATCATGAAATGAACATAAGGAGACATGAATACTGCTTGATTCATCCAAGAACTAATTAAGTGCCGTTATGACACACACAAAAGAAAATAAAATATGGGAAATTTTACTGGGAATAAAACACACACACATTCAGATAAGGTTAAGTTATTCAAATTGAAGGGTTTATGCTAAACACACTCAACCTACTGCAACTGTCAGCAGGCTGAGAACCTTGTGTTCCTTGCATATATAGAAACCTCTCCCCATGGGGATTATGTTACTATGAAGTACTGTTTTTAGTAAGACCAAGGTCTCATTGGACTGGTGGTAAGTGGTACCCTGCATGCTATCAACACTTGCTTCTTCATTCACTCATCATAAGAAACACACAACTACACACTGAAAAATAAACAAGACTTCAAATATAAAAAGTTCCACAGTCACACACATTAGTGATAATTTGGAAGCTAGAAAATTGACTTTGGATACCATTACACTCTGGTCCTCAGGAAGTGTGGATCCCTGTGCGTACATAGATTAAAAACCAAAGATATATAAAACCAAATGCTGTGGTTGGCAAAGTTCAATACAAGTGAAAAGCATTAGCTAATGAAGGATTGCTGTACAGTCATCACTAACATGACTTTATGTATACACACACTGTGCCAATGAGAAGTGCACAGCATCGTATAGTTATCTACATAAAATATTGCAAGCATATATTATTTCAGTTCTTTTTACTTCTTTTGTCATGTTTTGTTAACAGTTGCTGGGCTGGGTCTTTTCCGAGCAGTCTGCTATGTCTCTGCCCCAGTGGCCATTGTCAAATCACTCATCTCTCTTCTGCATGGGTATGTTGCCTGCAAGAATCTGGGTATTGCGGACGTGAAGGAACGAGAGGCACTGCAATCCAAAAGTCAGTAAAAATCTCTTTCTTAACTCAGCACTAGAATGCTGTTAAGGAGACAGATTCAGGTGTTTGAGAAAAACTGGGCAATCTTCATCTGTATTTCTGTGCTACTCACATTCATTATAATCACAGTCCTTTGATTCATAGCCTCAAATCAGTGTATCATATTAATGGAGTCCGATGCAAACAGCGTATCTGTCATTTAATCTTTAAGCTTTTTTGTAAATATGAATATTAATGGTAGCAATTACATGTAACTTATGCTTAGGTTACGTGGTTATTTTATGAAGCTGTACCAAATGCTGAAATCATGTAGCCTTGATGGCCATGCCAGCAAATTTAATGTCATAATAGAAGCTTAGGGTTGGATTTAATACACACTGGAAGTAAGCCTCAGAAATTTGCAGTTATTATTAGTGTATATAAACCACAATGCTCAACATCCTCATCTTAGTACAGCATTCAAAGTGTGTGTGTCAGATGTTCTCTTCCCATGTTGTGGTTTCTTAAAAATATCATCATTGAATGTAATATAGATACGCTGTGGATATGCAGTATTTAGAACTAAAGTCAAGTTTGCCAGAAGTTTTATTTGTCATTTGCTGGCATTTTGCCAGTTTCATTGCCATTAATCATAGCCATTACTCCAGTCTTGTAAGCCCATCTGAGTTCTTACATGAACTTTATACCACACATGCGTTATAGTGAGATATGAAATGGTACATTGGTATGTGTACCCATTATGTTGAAATACTTGTTCATGTGCTTCCTCAATAGTGTGCTGTGGAAACATGATGAAATTAGAATCTGCAAAATCTCTATCTTACGTCTGTACTGAGATGTATATTAGGGTGGCAGATGTTTAGTACTTGTATTGGATAGACTGTATGTCAGACCCAGAGCCCATGTTTATTGGACCAGTATATAATTTTGTGTACTAGTCTGCAAACCTGAAGTGCGATCAAGTATATGGAGAAGGTAAACAACAAAGGACTTTCATGCCAGAACACTGCATAACTTTTGCATTGGGATTAATGGAAATGGTTACTTTGCACTATGATGGTTAAATAAAAAACCCACGTTCAGAATATATAAAATTTGTAATAATATAACTTTAATTATGTCCAGTTTTGTGATCTCAGTGTGTACAAGGTATAGTCTGGATTAAAGCTGTTCTGATGGAATAATGTTCCCATTGACACAACTTGTAACAACAATATTAAAAATATCAAGGCAATGACACATATTGGCCCTTTGTTCTAGGCCACCATCAAGTCTTTCATAAACACATACTGAGGTATTCAATAATTATTTACATGCCATTTCACTGGAAGCATTGAGACCTCAGTTTTTATACATGTTCTTTTACAATATTCAGAATTATTGTATGTAAATAAATGTTAAGAGCCATAGCATTGTTGATGCGCAAGAATAAAATATTACATAAAATTTTAGTTGGAGATCTATGTCACTTTTCATACAAATGGAACTTAAAGATTAGTGTCTCAAAACATCAACAGAACGGATTAAAATGTTTTTTGTTGCATTTACAGGATGAGAATTAGTGTTAAAATTCAATTATTCTAATTTAGGGAACACAATCTTCATCCAAAAGTTAGACAAGGAAATAGATTCTACCAGTTCTTAGTCTTTAAATTCAACAAAACATAATTTATTAACAAAGAGTTTATATTTTATTCTTATATACAAATAAAGCTGTAGATCTTCATGTTTAACCTATAACTTTCACACATAAATTCTAGATCCTAAATGACATGTAAACACTGAATTCAGGATGGGTGAGAACAATAAGCTGAAACATTTCACTGCCTATGTATTTTTAATAGTTAATGAAAGGTTGTGTAAATAGAAACATCATTCCATTGGGTATATCACATACAACAGAATGTCTCATAAAAAGAAAGCTGTCATTTATCTAAAAATTCATATTTATGTTCTACCAAAGAAATATTAAAATGCCCCATGAACTGTACTGTATGTAGGTATTTGTATGTTTATGAAGTACTTTATTATTTTACCAGTTATTTGATAGTGGTTCAAAGATCAGCCCTGATAAGTTTCATAATGTTTCCTGTTATCTGCATTTCAATTGTGCCACTCATTTTAAAGGAAATTGTACATTCCAAATAATATGTATGCTGCGATGTCAGATTACATCATAAATGAATTATTTATATAAATTTAAGATATTTATTGTGTCATAAATAAGTGTAATTATATAAAATATATTTTTGTTGTGAATATAAACGTTTGTAGTCTATCTGTCAATTTGTCTTTTACCACAGATTTTCACACTCAGTGTGTCTGATACATAAATGCACATGTTAAATATGTGTACGAGTCCTTGTGTCATGCCCCTTTTACAGACAGACATTGGGAGATATACTTTATTTAATAATGCCGTCAGTTGCTAATATTATAGTATAGAGCACTGGTGTAATGATACTGACAAGAGAAACTTAAGTACCCACAGAGAAACTTGTTCCATTGTCACTTCATCCACAAACATGGACTGGCCTGGATCAGTCCCTTGCATGCATACACGACACCAAATAACAGAGAGCAGATGAAGGTTCCAGCTACTGATTTAACTATTAATTTGAATCTATTATTAAAATGTGAGCAGACTGTTGCTGAATCTCTGGCTCATGTTTAGGTTAATAACAAATAAAACAGTGTCATGTTAACTGTGGTGAACAATTGTAACAATATGCTTTTGAGTTGCTATGTCATAGTAGTGCAGAAATCTGTGTAGGTTGCTTGTATTTTGGAAAATGCAGTGATGACCACACTAAGGGCCAGAGGATCTGGTAGGAACCTTCAGTAAAGGATCATTAAATGGAAATTTCACCATACCTCATAGTCTAGGTTTGTGCATGGTTATTAATCAGTTGTTAATTGTCTGCGCTGTTTAAAAATTTTATTCATGTACCTTTCATGTATAAAAGTATTTGTTAGTTTTAACACAAATTAAGTGTGTACAATAATGTTCATGTCTTGGATAAAACAGCAGAAAGATGTAAATCAGTATTTAAGATGAAAAAGAATAACATCATGTTTTATTACAGTGATGTAAACTGTGCATATTTATATGCTAATGCCTATATGGTGCAATAAGAAAATAAAAAAGAAGTACATAAATATTCTATTGGAAGTATATGTGTAGCATGGATTTACTTTTAAATACAGTAATCAAATACACACATTTTTGACATTCAGTGGACCGTGCATCGTGATATATTGTTATAATAAAAGCCAACGAGATGCACTATTTCTCAACTTTATTTTGGTAAAGAACCCTACATGTTTCGGACAGATTTACTGACCATCATCAGTAGTCTTAATACTGTATTCAGAGCAACTGGTATTTGTCATACTAGTTATGTTGATTGTCTGCTAGTGAGTTTGGGATGGAACCTCGCTAGCAGACAGTCAACATGACTAGTGTGACAAATACCAGTTGCTCTGAATACAGTATTAAGACTACTGATGATGGACAGTAAATCTGTCCGAAACATGTAGAGTTCTTTAGCAAAACAAAGTTGAGAAATAGTGCATCTTGCTGGCTTTTATTATAAGAACAAATACACACAACTACAGCAGCTTCTTGTCACGTGTTTAAAATGCTCAGGGAATAGTTCCTGGAAGATAACTGTTACTATAGCTACGAAGCAACGTGCACATTTATCAAACTGTGATAGTGACCACTTCACAGTCACAGTCAAAACCTTCTTACAGTCTCTGGCTAAGGCTGAGGATTTTGCATTCAGAATTAAATTTATACATTGTTTCATAAAGATCTTTATTTTGTCATTTCAGAAGTTTCCCTTGATTTAAGTTGTGCACTGAACGTGCAACCAATTCAGAACTACATTCAAGAACATAATATTGAATCATGATCATTCAATTACTGCAGCCAGAGTGGCATAGTCAGTATAATGATTAGGCTATGGGCTGAATGGTCAGAGGTTCAAACCCTGGTATGGACAAGAGATTCTTCTCTTCTCAAAAACATCCAGACCTACTCTAGGGCGAGCCTCCTAGTCACTGGCTACCAGGGTTCTTTCCTGGAGGTAAAGCAGCCAAGGTATGAAGTTAACCACTCACCTCCAACTGGTGTCGAGGTTAAGATTGATGGAAGCTATACCTCTCCTACATTATATGCCTTCATGGCATGGATGGGGAAAACTTTACCTTTTTCAGTCACCGATGATACGAGTGCAGTACCACTTAGTTATATGAAAACAAAAATGGCTAAATGTTATCGGTATATAAGCACCATGTCATAAGGTCTGCAAGAGACAAAGAGAAGAGAGTTCATGTATAGCAGATCATAGAAATGGTGATACATAATCATCTCACCACTCCAGATGCTCTTCATCTGTGGAAACTGACCCAATACCTATTGTATAGGAGGCTGTATACAACTAGAGATGATGGGGGATAGTAATAATGAGCACCCTGGCCATACAGCTGATATAAATCACAACACAAATATCCTGATATATCTAGTGAAACAAAAGTAAGGTATACAGGTTAAAGCTGTTACCATGCGTGCCAAGATGGCAGGTAGGGAGTGGAGGAACAACTCCAAATTTCTTAATTTTGACATTGTGCAAAGGTGAGTGGTCAGCTTCATGGTTCAGCACTGTCCCCCCCTCCCCCCAAGGAAAGGGCACCTGTTACCCAATGAACAGGAAGCTGTGTGGGAGCCAGAGCCAGTCTGAATGCTTTGGGGAAGAGAAAAAATCTCCTGCCCTGTGCCATGAATCAACCATGATACCTTGGTCATCCAGACCATAGACTAGTCATTATGCCAATTAGACTATCCCACAAAATAACATACCACATCTGAAAAAATCACAATAGGAACATGCTACAAAGAGGGTAAAAATAAACAGAATGAATACCATGAATGACAGTCATCTTCACAAAGTTACATAAATCTTCCAAAAATCTAGGAGCCACCCCAAAATTCTAGGTGCCAAAAGGGTGACAAGAAGCACCTCCACACTGAGGAACCACAGATATTAGGCACCAGAATGAAAAATTCAGTACTGCCATGTAACAAGACAACTGAAATTAGTTTACTGACAAAGTAATAAGCAATGGATGGTGCCTTCAGAAGACCAAACAACACTAATAAGAGCATGGAAAAGATGGTGAAGGGGCCACCTATATAACATGTAAAATGTATATGGCAGACGGCAGGTCATAAATTATACATGAACATGTAATTGACAGTCAATATTTGTGAGCAATGATTACACTGTTATCATAGGACTCCAATGACACAATATAATGCAAACATTATGTGTAAAAAACACTATAAGCAGGAATATTACTACACTGTACTTTTTCAACTGAAGAGTTTTACAGGTATCATCAGCACCCATCATCCTTATTACTGGTAAAGGAACACAAATATTGGAGAATGTTAGCACACACTGTGTAAAATCTTGCTAAAATACTCTTGATAATATTAAAGATGCTTCACATATAATCAGCAGACTTATTTTCATTGCCAGTAATAAAATACAGTTGTTGCGGCCAATTATGAACATTATTCTGATTAGCTCCCTCAAAAAACGAGTATGATTCACAGTTACGTACATTTTAAGAAGGGGCTGGTAAACCTATGGCATGCACACACAAAGTGTCATGCAAGTTTTTTTTTTTTTTGAAGTTTACAATCTTTGCTGTCCAGCATTTCTCCCTCCCTCTCCCACTTCCCATCTACCAACCTTTCTGTGTTATGAAGAATACACACACACACACTCATATATATATATGGATTCTTTAAGTTTCGTATTTTTTGGGCCAACCTGGCATGAGCCTTCAGTGCCTTCTTTCTTGGGGGATTGCTCACTAACATCTCTGCATGCATTTTCATCTGTGTGTGTATATACATATATGTATACCTGAGGGTGTACAGATTGTATATGATTACCAGTGAGTTTTTAATTTTTAAACACACTAGGACGGGGGCAAAGTGATGGCAGGATATTTCTCAGTCGACTGAAAGCTGGGTGAGTACGTGACTTCATACAAAACCCTTTAAAACCCCTGCCCAATATAATGGAATTTGCAAACATCTGACATTAAAACTCAGCATGTGGGTAACGAGAGATGTCAGCAGGTAGCATTGGATCATTCTGCTCATGCTCTTATTCTGCTGTTTTGTGAATGATGTATAAACATATTTATTTTTTGAAGAAATAACAAGTGCCACCATGGACAGGTGGAGATTTTGAGGTCTTAAACATTTACCATATTATTAACTGGACTACTGCATTTCCTAAATTCTAAGGTGCACTTTTTTTTTTCTTTTTTTTTTCAGATTTAAGAATTTTTTAAAATTAGGGGTGTGGTAACCAAAGTCACCAATTTTATTCCCAAGTGTGCCTTAAAAAAAAAAGACAATTTCAGAATGATTTTCTGAGTAAAATAAGTTTGGTGTAAAAAGGACTACTTATGTACAATAATGTTGTTTCTCAATGATTTGTTGAAGAACTGAAAAACAAAAAATGTTCACTTCAAGAATTATGTAGCAGCAGCAAGCCTCAGCTACCCTCTTATAATAATGCATAATATGATAATTATGGATTCTTAATTATAATATGTATATAATCATCTACAACCCTATTTTTCTGCTCAAAATTCATGTGGGCATACAAAGAATTTCTCCAAAAATTATTGACAACTGGGCAAATGCCCTCATAAAGGCTTACCAACCCTGTTTTAAGACAATCTAAAAAAGGATGGGTGGCACAATGCAATAGTGATGTGGTAGTGTGTAACATAACTACTCATAATGGCACTCATCCTATCTTAATTACTGCTCTGTTCACGATAATTAAACATTTCCATTTTAAATTCTGAATACATATTAAAACTTACTACGCAGTACAAACATACTTACAAGGTACCAAAAAAAAAAGTTATAAGAACAATCCACACTGATGACTCTGACAATAGTGTGACTTTACAACATGTGGTGATAGCAGCATACAATATTTTTCTGAGCAGTTTGTCTTACATCACAAATCTCAAGCTGTTTCATGATAATCTTTAGGACACCACCTTTTGCAATTTACTTTTTTAAAGAGTAATTTTGGTTTCAGGATTGGCAAAATTGCTTCTGGAATATTAGAAGAAGATACTTTATCACGAACAAAACTGTATAGTTGGTTTTCCAAATTCAAAGTGGACAAATTTCTGTCAAAGTTGAAAAGTGTTGTAGACATACATCCACAAGCAGAATGGCTAAAACTGTTGAAAGGATTTGGAGTTAACTCATCAAGACAAGCATCTCACTATTCATAATGTGTATAAAAAAAAAAAAAAAATGCTACTGTTCACATCAACTATCAACATGTGATTTCAGCATTGTGGCAAATAAATCAGTATCTCTAAATGCTGAAGAGAATTGCTGTGTGTGTGTGTGTGTGTGTGTGTGTCATGAACTTAGCAAGAAGTACAAGACAACCCACACTTCTTGACTAAGGTCATTACAAGCAATGGAACCTGGGATTACAGGCATGATCCAGAAACAAAACAGCTGTTATCACAGCATGAATGTTCTGCACATCATACTCATTCTCTCAGACTGAAGTATCACCCAGCAGTTATTACACAAGTGTGTCATGGTTTATATGGGTGAAGTACTGCAAAATGGCAAATGGAGACTGGTTTATTATGACAACTCACATGCTCATACAATCTCGTATGTCCAGCAGTTCATGGCAAGAAAAAGGAAACGGTGCCACTCCCTCCACCTCCGTTCCTGTCTGGATCTTAATTCATGTGATTTACTCGTTTCCAAAGACGAAATTGAAGTTCAAAGAAATCATACAGAAATATGTGCAAGTTGTACTTAATGGTATTACAAAGGACAAAATTCAAGCATGATGTTTCTGACAACGGCAGAATCATCGACCTTGGTATACGAACTCCTGAGGTGAGTACCCAGAAGGGAACATGATGTACAGTGCAATCCCTTAAATTCATAAATATACTCTCATATCTTTGAGTAGCAGCTCGTACAAAGATAAGCATAACATGTACATAAAAAATTATATCACATCTTACTTCACAGCAATGACACCAGAAATTGCATCACATCCATGCCACTTCTTATTCCCGGATAACTGATATAGATTTATCTTCAAAGCTTAAGTCAGTCCTGGATGGGTACACAACTTTAAGGTTACCTTCTTTATCAACAACTCTGACCTGCTGTACAGTAAGAGTGTGGTATACCGACTGCAAAGTGGTACCCTCACTTGGAGACTCACTGCGGTTTATGCCAAGCAGAAGCATTTCACGCAGCAGGGTGTCCAGAACACGTCGGCACACACCTTGTGATGTCGCACTTGTCACTTCTACAAACATGGACTGTGTTTTTTCTGAAATCTATAAAAACAAACAGTAGGACTCAGTCTCTCAATTATAAGTATAGAAAAAGCTGGATTCACAATATCACATAATTTAAAAATTTATACGAATGACTTCTAAATACACAAATTTGCAAATTAATGTACAGCACAACTTCATGAATTGTGTACTGAACATGACTGAACAAGCTATAAAGCTGGGTTACAAGGAGTTAAGCATTTTACAAATACAATAAAGCCTCATTACTTTCACATTTGACAATTCAAGTAATATCTGATTGAAAGTTCAGTTCTAACAACTGCAACAATAGTGAAATTTCATCAACCAGCCAGGGGAGTGCAAGTAAGTGCAAAGCACCTCCTTCAAATCTGGCTGCACCTGCTAGGTATTTGCAAAATATCAAAGACAAACATGCTGATCAGCCTGTTAAAAATAATGGACACCCTACGACATCCACGTTTTGCCTCCTCTGAACTTTCGTGGTTGGACTACAGCTTTTTTTCAAAAATGTATGTATGTTCAAGATTTTTGCACAATGTTACAGAGTGCATTACACAATTAAAGTGTTGAATCTGTGGTCCTGACAAAGGCACTTCTTATGTTAATGCATATATAATGTCTATACATATACTGATATGTATAACAGAGCAGTATACACATATGTAAACCTAGGTACATATATCCACCCTCACTGGAAGCCATTGCACCCACTGTGTTCACATTGTGGCTATGCATCTCAGAGAATGGTCTTCTGAAAATGCATGTACACAACACACAAAGGTTCAAAATAATGGATATTGTATGTGTAAATGTACTGTGACAAATACTTTAGCCTGTCAAGAAGTCATTACTTTTCTAGTTCTTTTTGCAGTGGCATTGCTACATTTATGCTCTGAGGCCATATTCTATGATAAAACAATAACAATACTTTATAAAATTAAAGTTACTACTAGTTTATAAAGGTTCTCAAAGAATGGGCCACATCAGTGTGATGCTAGATGGCAGGCATGGGTAACAATGACCTCAGCTGTGCACAAGTCTGTGCATGTACTCATGCTAGCCTATGGATACTCAGAAGAGCCCACATTTGTATAGCTACGGTGTCCAGCTATGAGCTGTGTGTAATGTAAGCCCCATTCACCAAACCAATGTTAAACAGGGGCTACCATAATCTAATACTGAATGATTCAAAGTATTATCCCATCACAATGTCTATAATGATGATTTAAACATAAGAAAATTAACAACAGTAAACATAATGAAATCTCATTAATATGTTAGTGTAATAATTCAGAGTACCACTTCATTGGAAGAGGTATAATGTTGGTTTAGAAATAAGAAATGTCAATTTTATGCACACTGAAACTTTTATAATTTGGTAGAGTCATAACTTAAAAAATGCCTTTTATTTTAATTTGTGTCACAGCTATGATGCATTTAAGATCAAGATATACATATGTCTTAAAATGTTGCTCTATCATGTAGGTGATTTGATACAATAATACCTTGGTTTCCGTGCTTAATTAGTTACTCAAAAACCATTCATAAGGTGAAAACTCATAAAAGGAAAATTCATTTCCCACTAATTCTCCTGTTATTACTTTTGTTTCCAGAGGCCAAAAATTTCTCTCCACACACAAGAAGTCCACCTTAATACAAAACAGAATGGTGCCTACATATGAAATAATGACAGTAATGGTCAATTAATATATTATAATGGCATTCTTGGGCACTAGCCTATGTATAAACAGTTACACCATTAAAGTTGTACAAAAAATGCATAAATATTAAGGGCCATCTTTATCATCAATATGAATACCAGACAGATGTTTATTACATATTAAAAAGGTAAATTATTCAGCACTGGAGCTAATATAAGTGAAAAATGGTTTGCAATTCCATAACAGGTATTAATTTATGCAACACAAAGTGAAAAGCTGTCAACTAGTTGTTCATATCCTGAAGGATTACTGTCCAATATTTTCAGATTTACTACTCATATCATGCAACAGGTGAAATGGGAACAGTGCTGGAAATTGAACCAACCAAACTGACCATGACATCTAGGCTTACCACCTCATTCTATGGAATTCTTTAAAAGCAGGAATATCATTCTATGCTATCTGCCAAAATGCACACATGATCATTAAACAGCTGATTTGAAAATATACCCCGTGCCATACAGAAGGTCCTACTATGATCCTGATACACATTTCTTCAGTGCTGTGAGAGAACCTGTTTTCACAGGCACAAAAATACTGGGTGCAAATGGCATTTAACACAAAGCAGTGGGTACTCCTGACATCACAGATATTGTGTAACCACTTTTGTCTTCTGAATGTCTCTAGAACTCAAATATGCACAGTATTCAAGATATGTTCAAATGAGAAACATCCATACATATCGTATCTATCAGTCATCTTATTTGCAGTATCAAGTGGGAACAACCTTACATAACAGGTGAATGACTAAATTACAGGACTACAAGAAGTGGGATGGATCTAACCTTGGTACAGTCACTATTAGTAATTGGAGGCAGGGAAATGGCACGCCCTCCATTCATGAGACATGGATAAACAGGTTTCCCTTCAAGCAAATACAGGTACCTGGAACAGAAAATTTATATTTGATTTTGATCTGCATATTTTTCAAGACATTTGAAAAAAGTATAGCAAAATACTGCAGTAGCATAATAAATCTCAATACAATTTCAGACACTAGACACTTAATACTTATTCTGCCAACTTCCAAGCTCTAAGCCACTTCTCTCACTGATATGAGCCCACTACAATGTGCAACTGTACATAAACTTCAAGTCACATTCTCATGTCTATTATCTACTTCATAACAATACACAAGATACATTCTTATGGCTTTACACACACCTACACTGTGCTGGGACTTCAATAACTATAGCATACACCGATGTATGAACATTTGTCAAATAAAAGCAACCACTGTAGAAAGTATATGTGATGCCAAAGTAAGCTGACAAAATTTATTTTCAATGACAATGATCTGGCCCATGAATTGTAGTAAGTTCCTATCACTGCAGTTACAATCTGAAGCTTTCACAAGCTTGAGAACCTAAGAAACAGTACACTTATGGCTCTAGACCAGTTCAAACTCCTGAAGGAAAAAAAAATTCATGAGTTATGAAATGAAAGATGGAAATTCCATTTGGTTTGATGGTCAGGAGTTTTACTTTGATTTTGAGATAAGAAAGTCCTTAAAAGTGAAGTGGAATTAGTACTTTGGTGACTATAATGCAAACTAAAATGGAAGCCTCCCCTTCAGGTACAGTTAATAATATAGTCAATCAACAGTTGACTGATTTTATAGCCAATTCAATGGTAGACAGAATACATAGTTTTGAAAATTGCTGAGGAACTCACAAATACAGTATTTTCAAACCTATTAATTAAACGATTTTTGGAAAGTTACCTTGAAATATATACTGACAATTTAATTTCAATTGAACCAACTTTTCACTAATTTCCTCTCAAGACACTGATATACCTTTATTGGACCATTTACATGTATTCTTACTTGTGAACACCAGAGTAAACATTCCTCTTCTTTTCCTTACGCAGTTCATCTGCCTCTCGCTGAAGCTGAGCGAATAACTCAGAACCAGTAACATGATTTGTTCTTCCCAGTGGACAAATCTTGATCTCCTCTGGAGGATAAGCAGCATAGACAATTTTACCAGGACACAGGGAAGCCAAATCATGAGTTGCTATGGTTGCGGCATTGCGCTTCTCACAAACTGTGTCGTGCAGCTTTGTCTGCAAAAAAAAAAAGATTTTATGTAATAATTACTCTGCACTATTTCAGGCAAGTTTTAATTATGATTAGATCACCACTACCAAAAAATTTCAAACGTTCACTTTTCATTTTACTGCCATAAGAAAATGATATTAGCTGCACATTAATAAAAGTAAGATGTGATGGCCTCCCTTATCAAATGTTCTGTAAGATCAAAGTAATTTGAATAACAGCCCACAAAATAAGGTACTACATTATAATTATCTGGACTGTGATGTTTCCTTTTGTTACACTCATGATATTGAAATATGCTAAATAAATTTCAGAACATATACACAGCATACAGTAAAAAAGAAAGAACATAAGAAGGAAGTAAAAACTTTATCAAGCAATTCCAACTAAATAAGGACAAAAGATAACAACATACACACACATGAAATTACATAACAGCACTGATAGGACCAGTAACTTGCAACTCCAGCTGATATCACTCATTTCTTACAGTTTTTTCCTGTTTTCCCATAAAAATGTATAACTTTTTATGCAGTATGAGAATAAGAATATAAGTTAATGAACTTACTAAAATTATCTAAAGTCAACTACCAAACAAAACAAACTTGTGCACAACCAATTAGTTGATATAATATGCACAGTAAGGTAAAAATAAAGATGTCCCTGTGCTTGCCATAAAGTCATATGTGAGACAAAAGGTATAGCTTCAAACACACTTAACATCAACATTAGATGGAAGTGAGTGCCTAGCCTCACGCACCAGCTGCTTTATCCATCAGCAAAGGGAACCATTAACCAGTGAATACATGGCCAGGTAGGCTACAGAGCCAATCTGGACACTTTCAGGAAGAAGAAACACTCTTGTGCCTACCTAGGAATCAAACCACAATTACTTGTCATTCTGCCTATAGCCTAGTCATTATACTGTCTACACTGTCCTAGCTCCTACAGTGAGTGCAACCATCCCATAATATGTGTAATCATTATTATCAAACTTCCAGTTCATACTTGAAATAAAGTTTACTGGATTAAAAGTTAACAAACTGAAAAAAAGGCACAAGTTATTTATGAAAGTAACCTTTCTTAAGAAAAATAAAATTCCTGATACCATATAGTGAACAGCATCTCAGTTCAGTCTATATTTTTACAGTAAACCCTAAGTCACTGACTCTCAAACAAGAGACCCCTGCATTAACCAACCTGCCCTTTCAGACATTCCAACAGATGATTATTCATCAGCTGAGAAAATAATTCACACGACAAAGGATCCGGTTTTATTTCAAGCCTGTCCTTTATCCAGTGCAGCATCACCTTCAGGATCAAACACCCCACACACCTCCACAGCCTAAAATATCTCATCTGAACCTCCAGAGCCATTACTGGACAGCATTTCTGACATTTGTGTGTAAACACTTAAATTCAGCATTTAGATAACATGTTATATCACATTTTTGTGGGTCTAATTAAGTAGCCTACAGAATTATATTAACCCTTTAAACACCAAGTTAAATCCCATGTGTCCTTTGCTAGCATTATTGGGAGCTCACCATATTCTCCACGTTAGCAGGTAAAGGGTTAACAAAGCAATGACACCTCGGCTAGCCCAGACCAAGCAAGGCACATGCAACATAGGTCAAAAATACTCAAGTGGTGAAAGCTCCTAACATGCACAGTGGGGTATGCATGCTAAAATGAAAAGTAATTGGTTCTAGAACCTCCTCATTATAGCATCTGTTAATTCTAGCATACATTAAAATATAAGTATTTAGGGGTAATCCGTTTCATGCCCAGAGCCTACAGCAGACTTACAATCCAACACAACCATTTAAACAGGAAAAATATAATACAAAATCAAAAATACAGGTGTAAACGTAATATAAGATGAATTTATTTAACATTGCTAAAGGCACAAATAAGCAGATAACTGAACTAAACTGATAACTGAGCCTTACAGACAATAACAAAGATGATGACTGACGCTCTAATCAAAGTGGGAAGGCCCAACACATCATTTGCATACATGGGCTACGTCGGTCGATAGTAATCCTCCGCGTTTGTTGTAGCATCCTGATTTTATTGATAAAAACTGTTCATTGTAGCATACCCAATTGCTCTTAGAACTTAAAATACATTTTTAAGACTTATTTTCTCACTCAATATCAAAATTATATTACAGGTTGCTTTTGTTCTAAAACATTTCCTAGGTCAGTTACTTGTGTTCACCACTAAACACCTAGAGGTTGAGCTACACGGACCCACAGATTTTCCAAAAATCCAGGAGCCAGCTCCAAATCCTAGATGCCAGAGGGCTCACATGAGGCAAATTCCATGCTGAGAACCCACAATTCTGGAGCAACGAGTGAGCCTCACTGTTATCTGGCACTTTATACTCAGTGCCAGTGAAATGATACACATGTTTAAATGCAAGAACAAAAATAACTGCAATAACTGTACTAAAAATATTTGGCACCACTGTGCAAAATTTGGTCCAGCAAGATCTGTGCACTCCTGGGATAGGAAGAACACCCGTAACAACTGACTTGTCAGCTTTTCCAACCCAACCTCCCTTAGTAGTTAGATCAGTTTAGGCAAGGATTTATTATATTAAGAATTACCTGGAGCTGGATAAATTTCTTAAAGGTATGTTGCACAAAACTGATGCCCAAGACGATGCAGCAGACAATATGCTGTCTCACAGCCCTCACAGATTCATCTAGCAAGACTGATGGCATAGCCTCCGACATGTGAATCACCTCTAGCTTGTGGCATAGGTTCTCCACCTGAAGCAAGTTACAAAAAACCATCTTTTCAGACAAGAGGAGATGCAAAGCTGTACTGTATATAACATACTACAAACACTATGGACACAGTAATCTGCCCATGCAACAGAGCATTCCGTTTTCCAAAGTTCCTTACATTCTCTTGAATGTGATCACTATCTGCCAGCTCTTTCTTAGCCTTCTTGCCCTTCTTCCCCTTCCCAGGAGCCAGAGAGTCTGTTCCAGTGCTGGAGCGAATGCAATGTTGTCTCACATAGTCCAGCACTTGCTTTGAATGACACTGGTCAACCAATTTCAACAGGCGCTTGTCGCTTAGCTTGTTTCCTTTCAGGTTTAGTTCTGTGAGCAGTTAAAACCAACATTCATGTTTGAAGAAAGGAAATGGATTACAAAAATTTCTTAACATTAATGTTAAATGTTGATGGACGAAAGTACTACAAAATACCATAAAGGGGGAAAATGACTCTATAAAACAGTCATTTGAGACAAAACCTAGGCATACCACTACACAAAACAAAGCAAGAAAACTGCACAACAATATAAATATCTATGTTTGCTTACTCCAAAGAAAGTACAGACTATAACTTTGGCAGGCTTGCATGGTAGGATGACAAATCGGTTAAAAAGATTTAAAAAAGGACACTTTACTGTAATGGTGAAAAATGCTTCAAATGTTATATATAAACATGATATTAAAATATACAGTACATGTCCAATTTGATGTTTGCCAAGACAATAGGATGCAATACAGAAAAACAAGATGATTCTGTTAAAAATGGGATGTCTGTCAGCCTAAGTTGCACTGTCATCCGAGACACCTCAGAAAGCACCAAAATCAATTTCCTGACATGGTGAACAGTGACTACTATTATTCCTATTACAGCAATGTGTGTGCGCGTGTGCGAATCTAATCGCAAGAAGAGGCCAGGTTTACTGTGGATGGGCATGATTCTTCAGTAAGGCAGTCACGTTCAGACTCTAAGTACATAGGTTAAAAGTACATTGCTGATTACACCAACCTAATGCACAGTCTTAATACAATACTAAAGGAGCATTTCCAACATGTTTTGGCACAAGTGTACCACCTTCAGGGAGGCCAAATGCCAGTTTTAACAACCAACTGCCTCTGGCAAGCTGTTATTGATAAAGTTCTTCAGTCTGTGACAGCTTTGTTGTTGATGTTAATTAAGACTAAGAGGTACAACAGTACAAATTTTTAAAACTTACGGTTAAAATACAGCTAAAACATTTCTTTTATCATTATATATGATACATACACAAGACAAAATTATTAATGTTGGGTTTTGCTGTCTATTTAAATACTAATTAAATATGAATTCAGAGATAAGTTACCGAGGTAGGTGGCTTAGATTTGTTCTGGATGGTTCTGGGGTTAAAAACCTCAGAACTCTTTACACTGTGTACAAACTTATCCTCTAACATATTTTTCCAGTACTATTAAAACAGACGCTTGTGATGACCCATCTTGTGTAGTCAGTCTTTTTCAGATTCCCAGATCTCCTGCAAACTACAGGTCAAAGTCATCATACATATATCTTGTAAATGCTGAAGGTAAATCATATGAACCATACTGTAAAATGGTCAACCGTATTTGTAGAACTTCAAACTCTTTGATACACAGACATAATCATATATTTTACAAAACAATTACCCATTTACCTTTTAGTTTGTTTATGTCCGAAATTTCTGCCGGTACAGATATAAGATCGTTGTCCCCAAGATCAAGAACTTTCAACGAACTTAGATTCTTCACAGTTGGCGGTACTTCCTTCAGTTTATTACCTTTCAACTTCACTTCAGCCAAATGCACCAAATCTGTGTAACAAATGTCTGGAAACATTTCAAATTTGTTTCCTGAGAGATCCAAAACACTCAGCTTTGTATTTGCAGACATACATGGGAACACACTTAACATATTCGACGCTAAATTCAAGGTTGACAACTGTGACAAGTTTGTGATTTCGTTCGGAATTGTTTCAAGTTTATTTCGAGAGAGATCCAGCATTTTTAGGCTTGTTAGTTTTCCTAGAGTGGCAGGCAATTTACTGATTTTATTCGAATGCAACACAAGATTTGTCAAATTTGTTAGGTTACCAATTTCTTCCGGCAACACATCCAGGCACGTCTGGCTAATGCACAAGTAATTCAGATTAGTCAATGTAAACAACGTCTCGTCCAGACCGTCTTCTTCAATTTTCTCCGCTACTGCTGGTCCAGAAAGATTTAATTCATGCCGATTGTCATTTTTTGCACTTAAAATTTCAGGCCACATGTTTGGAGACATTATTTTACGCAATATTTCGCAACACGCCCAACAAACACCAACCTGTAGTCTACGACACTGTGTGTTTCGCCACTGTAGGGGACAGTGCTACCATCTCACAAATCATCATTTACCTGAAGACACCGATCGATACGGCGCCGTCCTAAGTAGTTAAACAGTTACCGACATTTAGCAGGAGCGTGCTGTCGCCATGTGCAGAATCTCGGAGGGACGGTTAGTTCAAATAGCATACAGTACTATCCGATAATATATAACTTGACCGAAGAAATATATATATTACTTACTTACTCCATGGTGCAGAGTCCTTCTTGAGAAGCTAACTGGTTTGCAGCTAGTCAAGAAATTCCCCGCATTTCATGGAACCCTAAGGTTCATTACCGTACTCACAAGCGTCCGCCACCTGTCCCTATCCTGGGCCAACCCAATCCAGTCCACATACCCACATCCCACCTCCTGGAGATCCATCCTAATATTATCCACCTATCTACG
>Ga0123352_10002944_pt1 | contig 24205 bp, 8 predicted proteins | sample TergutLab28metaG_FD_89700 | JGI IMG/M metagenome (GOLD analysis project Ga0123352, IMG submission 89700) | Labiotermes labralis P1 segment gut microbial communities from Petit-Saut dam, French Guiana - Lab288 P1 | ecosystem: Host-associated > Arthropoda: Insects > Digestive system > Gut ...
CCCCCCCCCGTCAAAAAAGCGACCACCAAATCTGAGGTCGTCCACTCAGCATCCTTATCAATACCTGTATTGAGCTAAACTTGAAATAAAAAGAGACGTTTGAGTAATATTGAATGGTTTTGGAGAAATTTTACTCAATCTTGTTTTCATGAACTTGTGAAAGCCTTGAAATGTGTCATTTTCCCCTCAAAATCTTGAAGTTTGGAATTAGACACAAATTATTATATGTATAAATTTACATAACCCTGTTTTGAAGATATTCCGCCTTTTTGACCGTCTTAAAAAGCTGAGAATTAGTGATAGTGTTAAAATTTACGCAGTAGGATATTTTTCCCTTCGCATTATATCCGACAGACACGTGTACGTTTAGAGTGTCAACTGTTACAGTAAAGCTAATAACGTCTCAATATTTCGAAAAACTTTAACATTTTTGGTGCTTTATCAATATAATTACAATAAATGCTTAATCATTTTATAATGAGGGACAGATCAATGTCGACCATGTTAGTGGCAGTTTTCCAACTTTTGTTTTTGTAACGTGGAATTCGGCGACATCAGAACGATATAACACAATATACTAATATTTCAGGTGATGGCAACTCTACTATTTTGTGGCACAGTATGAAAATCCTAGCTAATTTCATGAGACACTTAACAAGCATCACAATTTTATGCTTGTCTTAGTTGTAACATGAACACTGTTCACAGCAGTACACTGTCAAATATGTGTCTATATATATAAATTTCTATAGGCCAAAGGTAAACATCTAGCATTTGTATTATATTATGCGAAATTGCTTTCACTTTAGATTTTCTACCTCAATCTCAAATAATTAGCCTGTGACCTTTCAATTTTTAAATATCCTACATTTCAATTCAAGATTTGTCTACATTATAAACTGTATAAATTCCCTACAGAAATATTTGGAAGCATATTTTTCGTCTTTTATATTTTATGTTTTCTAGTGGGAGTCCGTTTGTTGGATCTCCATTTTTAGCGATCTATTAATGTCGTCTGTTTAATGACATAATAAAGGAGCTTGGCTTTGATTTTAGAGTTTTTTGTAAGAAAGGGAAGTAATTTCTTGATTCTATTTAATTTCAAATCCATTATAATTTCCATCAATCTATGTTACAGTCCATAAATTAACGGCTTTTTAGAGGTGTATTTGAGAAAGAGCACTTATTTTATTGTGTAATTTCAATTAAACAGTTTATCTTTTCCATCAATTAATGTTACACTCGGTAATTTGGAAGTCGCAATGTCTGTGAATTCTTCCTATCAATAAACTACAAAAATAATATAGCGGAAGAAATTGAAAAATTGTTAGTATTAATTAAATCAAACTGCGATATAACGCCACATGAATTGTCACTCACACAACTCTGTGAACAGCAATTCCGTCTTAAAAGTCATGTCGATATACCGTTTCAAAATTGCAGTGACAAAGAGTGGATATTTTGTATGTGCCTGATAACATATAAGTTAGCAGTGAGTAAGCTCTTAGAAATTTCATATTTGAGAACAACACAAGCAACTGGGGGAGTGCCAGAGTCCGTAGTAAGTACCTGTAGCCTGTGAGAACATGAAATCTGTGACAAACGTCTGGTGTGTGGAACTTCTTAAATGTAACGATTTTAACAGCAGTAACTGGATTTTCCTTTTCGTATTAGGTATTATAAGTTTCGAATCCAGTTCTCCCGAACATGTTGTAATGTGAATGGAATTGGATCAGCTGTTAACGCGAGGAACCGTTATGAAGTCTCGGTTCAAATCTCGATCAAGGTTACAAAAATTAGGGAAATTATGCTTTAAACGTAACGTCGATATTAGTTCGTCTTACAGTTCTTGTTGTTAAAAAGCAGTTCGTGTTAAATATTCTGAATATTTGTTTGAAGACGTTTTTATGCAGTGCGCATGTGCCGTATTATATTTTGATCTGTAGCTTGTCTCCCTCCGCCATGTTTTACATTATTTCAAATATGGCAAGGTTTCAGAAAAAATTTAACAGTGAAAGAGCTTCTTGAATTTTTTGCAAAGTTTGCTTGAAACATTTCTTACTTTAAGAAGAACTGGCGGAATATTATGATAAATGCAGTATGTCTTTTATAAAATACCCGAAATTTCAGAGAGATTTCAAAGGAACTTGATTCTCCTCTACAGATTTTTGAGAAATTTTCAAATATTAATTTTAATGACTTTTCGACTATTGGAAGCAGCGATGTTGCAATCAGAAAGACAGATGTGACGGACAAATAGTCTAAATTCGTAATTTTGCAAACTCGCCTAAAAATTTGATTAGTTTCCTTAGTGTGTTTTCACAGATCATGTATGAAACTCTTGACGTTTACTTTCAATTAGAAAACGAGAAATTCTTTTCAAATCAACAACTAATTATTCATAAATCATTCAATTACTCGAACATACTAAGTCTGATATGTTGTACTGAGATATTCGTTAATGGAACTAAAAATAAAATATAAAACCAAAAAGCGGATTTAAAAGCTACTTGATTCAGGTATCGTGCAAACACACTAATGCCTACCTTGTTCCAATCCTAATCGTTCGTATCCTGAGTTCCAACGTCGCAGTCGTCGGAAACAGAAATTATATTTGAAATTAGACACAAAAATATAATCAGCAACATTTTGGTTTGAATTCTTGTAATTCATGAAAAAAGTGATATCCTTATGTAAATTTCTTTGGCCCTTCTTTCTTTTCAAACAGTGAACACGGTGACGCACAGTTACCATATATCGGCTGCTTTCCTACAGTTTTTATTGGCTAAATTCTGGACGTCATTTTCAATTCAGTACAGTTTTTGTTCGCTTCTTCTTGTGCTAAATTTCATGTCAAACTTCTGGGTGGACACAAAGTTTCAAGCAAGTGCACAGACAATGTTTCACGCTAGATTCAGTTTAAAATCCCTCAAAATTCATACTTTCTTTTTTACTTTGATATCCTAACATTAGTACCTATATACTGTATATTTGTGCAGTGTTAGAGATATAAACAAACTGCACAAACACGAATCCCTCTGATTGGGGAAGAAATGTGAGTCAGCATCAGACAAGATGCATTCTGCTCTGTATGCTTTCACTGTTACATGCAGTTCACACATCAAGTGGATATCTGGATTTATTTTACGCACCCTGTACTCATCAGATCACTTTGCGTTCTGTAGCTCGTAATAATTTGAAGGTGTCAGGAAGGTAGGTGAAGTGACGTAATAAGGAATGATACCTGACAATACTTCAATGAAATTCAGAATGATTGATATTCAGCGTGATATTTGAAATCGAGATTTTCCTATTCCAACGCATTTCTGTCAGCCAATGGACCGCGTGTTTAGCTGTGTTAACCTGACAGAGAGTAAGGTGTTATCGGCTACACTGTCTGTAAGAAGGTCATAAATTTTCAGGTCTTCTGTAGATGTGCAGCGCATTTGTAATGGCGTACCGAAATTTTGAAATTCGATTCAAATGTGCGTCCTGTCTCTGTCCCTCAGCACGAAATAACTTAGAGAGAAATATTTCGTGAATTTCTTGAAAATCTCCATAGAAAATTCTGGTTTCATTAAAATCTAACAATGAATTGGAAAACTATTAGATTCTTTTTGCCTGTCTGTTCTTCTGTCTGTGTGTCAGCATGAAGCAACTCGTCTCGAACTACATGTGTTTTTGTGAAATTTGTTGGAATTAGTTTTGGAAGATTTGTCGACAGATTTCAGCAATAATTGAAATTTGACAAATATAAAACGTACTTTACATTTAAACTTACGTACATTTATGATAAAATGTCACTCAATTAATATTTTTTTTTCAGTAAATTTTCTACAAATGGTGCGTGTTATGAGATAATGAAAAACAATTTGTATCGCCAGATAGTAGAGAGACTACATTATACACGTTATGCGTCACATGGATTTAACGTGTTGGATAATTAAATATTCAGTCACACACTGCCAAAAGGTACTGTTTAATCCCAAGAGTGTCTGTGTGTAACTTTGTGTGGTTTAGGAAACTCATCAAACAGTCTCCCTAGCCATTTGTTTGACTGCAGCACCACAGGAAAAAGTAACATAAAGTTTACTTACAGACACTGCAACAGCAGTCGCCGTCTTCTTCCAGATCCTCGACAGTGCGGTTGTTACAGCCGTGTGGGACCTTTATAGGGCACATTTCTGAATAAGCTTTGCGTGTCGAAGGCAAAAATTTCTGCACAGAAACACCTGACAGGTGCTATAGTACTTTGTTTCGACGTAACTAAAAGAATTTTGGGAATAAAAAAACCGAAAAAATTTTAGACGTCATAAGCCCCTTTGTTTGAAGAAGGTCATTGTGAATACATTACTTGTGACCTTAGAAACTGTTAGTATGTTTCGTTTTGTAGCCAAGAATTTCTGGCTGGATGTGTAAAGTTGTCTTTAGATTTTACATAATTTTGTCCGTAAATCTGAGAGAAGCGGCTGAATTCCGCGATTACTCATTGGTAGCCATATCAGTCTTCTATAAATGTATGTTCTAATACAGGACACCAGGACACAAGTGTGACAACAGTCTGTTGTTTTGAGATTTTTTTTATTCCGATAATTTGTATGGACCGTGTTGCGTGTTTATCACGGAATGTGAGGCCTGCAGCCCCAACACTACTGCAGCTTAACCGCACTTAACCTCCAAAATAGAGTAAACCAAGAACGAAACGACCAATGTGGTAATCAACATCATAGTCGCGAGCTCCTGATGATGGGCATAATAGTGCCGGAAACATGTTGAGACTACAAGAAGTATAATAAAATAGTAAGTGGCATCTAGTTGGCTTTTTTATTCTTCAGTTATCAAAATGATGCACGGTCAAATAAACATCTGTGTGTGAAATATTGAATGGCTATTGAGAAAGTTAATTAATCCGGTTTGCAAGGACCAGTGAAGTTCTTATTTTGCTCATTATCCCCACAATATCTACTGTATATATAATATGGTTTGTTGTCGTTAATCGTCATACTGCCCTTGTGATATGATGAGGTAACATGTCAAAACTTTCCCCTATACTGACAATGTGTTAAGCTTTGTGAAAGTAGTAAAGTTCCAGTTTCTTGCAATGCCATAGAACTAATAAGACTTTGTTCGCTGTAGAATACCAGATGTTGAAAATTAGACACAATTGGTTACATGCAAAAATGTAGACATCCCAGTCGTTTTGATGGTTATTTTGTTCGTCTTGAAAAGCTGAGAATTAACGACAGAATTAATATGAACGTAAAGCCTAATGTGAAATTGCTTTCAAACCTCCGCACGTCTACAACGCCACACCTGCCGAGAAAAACCCCCCTCCACAAATAGAGTTATTGTCTAGTTTATATTCATGTATTTTATATTACTGTCTGTATCTCTTAGGTTTCATAGTGTTTTATCTGACCCCTCTTTTTATTCGGTTTGTCAAGCTATGCTTATGTAGAGATCTCTACAACACGCGCGTGCGCATGCATATAGCTAGCCCTTAAGTTCCCTAGACAACCTGAAGGTGACCAATACAGGCCGAAACATGTAGTTGTTTCCAGCACAGTAATTAAATACACCTCAGTGATTAAGTTGTGTTTGACTACATACCTTTTCCTAGTTTCACACACACAACGGGGGTGACACACTTCCTAGATGCTTTCACATTACACTTTCTGCTTCTATACGCTAAGAAAGGTCCTGCGATATTAATTTTTATATATCCATGTCTTGAATTCTATATTTGGTTGCATTATAAACCCTTAAAATTCAAATATCTGAAACATGTTTTTTTGTAATTATGCTTTTTTTACTGGTGGATCGGTTTTTCGAACTTTTTCCTTGTTTTCCTCTAGACTTGAAACTTTGGCTACGGGGCAATCAAAGTTGTGTTCAAGTTGCAGTTGGTTGTTTTCATTGGAGATTTGCAACAGGAAGTACAAAGGTCGAGGATCGGAAAAATGAGAGACAGGAAGTTTGTTACTCAATTGCGGGAAATGGAACTTCTTAGTTCATATATATTTTGATAAACACACACCGGCCTTTATATTAAATAACCGATATGCTTGACAGATTTTAAAGCATCTTGAATTTTCTCTACAGACTTTGGATAAACACTCAAATGTCAAATTGTATGAAAATTCTTCCATCGACTTCCGATTTGTTCCAAACTGGCGGACAGACATTTCAAGGCAAATACTCGCACTTCGCGATTTTGCTAACTCGCCTAAAATTGTGATTAGATTTCCTACTGTCTATTCACAGACCGTTTCCTTTTTAAATCTTTACCAAATAATTATTAAGATATCGTTCATTTACCCGAGCGTGCCCAGTCTGATTTGAGAGAATTGGTGTGATGTGTAGAGGAGACAGAAGTAAGAAGTGCGAAGACAGAGGTGTGTGGGTGTTTAAAAAATAATATGATATCAATAAATCAACTAAATTACAAAGTGCCTGAGAAATGTCGTGTTACCGAGGAGTTGGTCGTCTATATCAAAAAGTGGTGCGAATATTGTAGGGCTGAATAAAAGAAAAAAAGCCTGCTTCGTTCACCATGACGCCAAACCCGACGAACGCCTATCCAGCGAGCTACGGAAAGAGGACATATACACACACAACGACCAGCCGTCACCGGTGACTTGCTGCCAACAACCTTGCTCTCCCAGCGAGCCGCCGCACAGACAGAAGCCGCGAGAGCAGCCAGCGGCAGCTGAAATTGAGCAAGGGTCAGCAGTCCTGTCCGCACGGTGTTCACCATGTAGCTTGAATCACACTTAAGTGCCAGGTACATATATTGTGTACAGTATGTGTATTCGTGCAAATGTGTAAGGGATATTTTAAAAAAAAACTTGGACGAGCGAAATGTGAGAATCCGAATAGTTTCGACACATGAAAATAATGGCAGTGAAAGTCAGTCACATAGCATTAGTGAACCAGACGAGGTCGACTGTGAATTAGAAACTCCAAATAATAAATGTGCGATCGCGGTTCGGAAAATTTCGATAAAGCAAGAAAGGAATATATCAGGGAATATGAAGGCGTTTTTTTTATATTATTAGACGTTTTAAGCAGATGGAGGCGTTAAATTCTAATTTTAAAACCGAAAAAATAAATTGACAAATGACATACCTTCGAGAATAATGTCACAATGAAAATCCAAATTCCAGGCAAGAAACCCAGAAAATTTCGAAGGAAATGAAGACAGATTTTCGGGCAGAAACTAATAAAATGAAAAAGATATAACCAAAGAAAATTCGGGATGAGTTAAGCAGTGAGGGATGTGATTGTTAATGAAAATGGTAGCAACGAATCAGCTAAAACAAAAAGGCTCCTAAGGAATCTCATGATACCAAACAGAAATTCGATACATTTAAAGTCTGATTAATTTTCAATAAGAGTGTGTTGACCAGGTATTTAAACCACGAAAACTGAATGATAATAGTTTTGTATTCAATACACTTCGATTTCCGAAAGAAAATTGTTTTTTGAAGTTTTCCAGAAATTGACAGATTTTTTTTTTATTACGAGCGACATTAGATGAAGATGACTACAGAGCGTGTGCGGAATAATACTGACAGGGTACAACTGAAGTACTGAGACAAAAACCTATTACAGTGATCCTCAATTTGTCACCCATATATTGAAGACGAAATATCTTCGCAACGAACCCAGGCCTCCACGTTCAGAGATTGGCGACTAACTGCTTGAGAAATGGAACGGCCTCTTTAGAAGTGAAAGTAAACTGCCTTCTATAAAGAGTCCATCCGTACCGCGCAGTAAACTCTCTCCATAATGGTTATACGTGTAATAAATAACCTGCTATTTCTGTGTAGCGAAATATTTTCTCATTGTTCTCAGAATCATATGAAACACACAAACACGTTGCGATAAAATATTTATATTTTGTAGATGTAAAAAAAGTTACATAAAGTTTCCACGTGGCTTTAGAGCGCTAATCACTGTCGAAACGGACGAAGAGTCTTCCAAAATTAGTGCCTGGAACTAGTGCAGGCCAGATTGTCTCAGTGCTACGATAAAGTAAATACCGCAGTTGATTACTGTGCAGTACCGGTATGCCGCCACGAATTCTCTGCGACGGCACTAGAGGGAGATGTGCCGTTAGATTCAACTTCCGACGGATAGTTCCGAACTGAAATGACCACGGGTACGTACAGAATTCGAGGCGTGGCATTACAACGCAGAAAGGAGGGATTGGACGAAAGAAAATTCTCTTGCACAATTATGGTAACCGAACCAGATTAGTCCAGACTGTAGGCTCGTCACCAAATACACTGGGTTTTGTTGACTGCAAGCAAAATTCCCACATATTTATAGTCTTTATTCCAATGAGGAAGAAAAGGAGACGAATGTGTGAAATTTAAATCAACTACAAATATTTTGTATATCTGGCACAACAGATTATATAGAAGAAAATATTCAGTTTTACAGAATGTTTAAAAATCTCAAACGATTGCGTTCCGTTTCATAGGCCATTGCTCCATGCGGAACTTCCTCATTCTTCTGAAGATTCTGCTTACCAGCAATTAGTATTATTCCATTCCGCCAACCGGTTGACATCGATGTCGTTCTTTCGCAACTCCTTCAGCACGCAGTTCACTGTATCTTCATCAGGGTTTTGGCTTCTATATGCCACGTAAGTAACCGCTGCAAGAAGATCATCGGCGGTTGTTAGGTTTAAAATTTTTCTACATGTAATTACAAAACACTGATTAATGACATTTTCTCGTATTCGAACCTTCTCTGTTTCTCACCAAGCATTTCCACCTCAATTATATTTCCCTCTATTCACTTTATCCCTTATAGACATTCAACGCAATTAAACGCTGTGGCTATTCATAGCGTTCGGTAGAGCTAAAAACTGGTTGACATAGCCATATTCGAATGCACAGGAATTCATCAAAAAGCGGAATGTTTTGTTAACCTTACTTTACTGTAAATTATTCCTGGTGTTGAATCGGTTTTATGGAAACATATATTGTTAAAAATATGTGCGTTTTTAATCATGAGGTTCGTCATTTCATTTCTCAACCTGAAGATGTTAATTGTCAAGTGACAAAACAGGTAGTTGTTCTTTATGTAATAAATTCTATACATATATCTACAGACAAGTACATACACTCCAGTCTAGTTTATGTGCGTTTGTACAATGCGTGTGGAAAGTTGATTGCAAATGTAAATCAACAGGAGAATTTACAAAAACGAATTCACAAGAAGACAGGCAATGTACTTACAGCCATGACGTAATGGTACCACGGTGTAAATATTGCTGTCGTAAAAAATCAATAATTTATACGTACTCTGTGGGTATATTGCCTTATCTACCCAGCATGCAAAGCGCATGTGCCGCATTGTATTACCATGTCCGTATTGCATTACCATGTGCCGTATTTTATTACCATGTGCCATATTTTATTACCATGTCTTCTGTGTCTGGAACTTCCACATTTTTCGCCGTTGTCTCAAAAACGACACAATTTTCAATAAAAAAATTTGAACATAAAATAACTTTCTTGATTTTTGTGTATAAATTCGTTTGGAAAAGTTTGTTTTTCTAAGACGAAGTCGTCGCAAAGTTGTCTTATATGTATGTTTGTCTTTAGGTAAATACCGATTATCCATGTCAGAATTTAACAAAACATGAAGATTCTCTACATTTTTAAATTGTCAAATACATATTTTTTTAATCCTTGAAACGGGTGGCGAGTAATTCGATGTGTACGGACGGATGGACGGACAGCCAACACTAACCTAACAATCGCTTTTCAGAATTCACAATAATCACCAACACATGCACACTTTTTCAAATGACACTATAAAACTTTAATTTGTTAAAATAGTTAAAGTTTTATAGTGTCATTCGAAAAAGTGTGCATGTGTTGGTGATTATTGTGAATTGTGACAATATGCACGGTGAAAAACTGAAAATATGCTTTTAAGAAATTTGGAAGTGCGTGATATAGTTCACTTTGTAGTAAATGTAAAATAATGAAATGGCACGGACTTACATAGGATAAACTCGATGACGGTGTACTTGATAATGTAGTAACGGTCGTAGTCAACTGCTATGGCGGAGACGTGTCCACTTAATGCTGCAACAGTGACGTAAGTGAATACTATTGTGTAGAGGAGTTCGATAGAATGTAATATTAGAATTCCTTTTTAGGGGCGGTGGAGATTTTCAAATTCAGCATTACCAAACTGTGAAAAATATTAAAATAATGTTGGTTGTCTGGCTAATATGTAAATGTCTAAGAAAAATATCTGCTTGCTTTTGATGAATTGTGAAAACTGATAGATTATGCTGAATATATATCGAGATATGCATCTGCAAAACACAGAATTTTGACCAACCACTTATATATTAACTTGTCTGGTAAATTACATTAGTACTTGAGAAAACAAGACCCTTTTAGTACATAGTAAAACATTATTCACACAGGAAGTCCTATTTGTTGTCTTTTAAAAATGCATTGAAATTAACAAGGAATAGTTAATGACTAAGTGCACTGATTGTCTAATATTTTGTGCCGCACCAATCGCTTTCACAGTATATTCCTATTTCTTGTGTCTGCTACTGTTTATTTTCTCTTCAGTTTTCTTCTCCCACAAATCAGCCCACAGAGTTGGATTACTCGCAAACACTTTTTGAAGCTCCTTCAACCATTCTCCTGTCTGTTAAACACACTGTACATATCTAAATTCTTATTTGTTTCAACACAATAATATAGAACAATGAGCGCTACTGTGCTACGCAAAGTCCCCACCCCCTTTACAAAGGCGAATTTCAGTTCAAAATTAATGTATATGTAATATTTTCGTCAATATTTGGGTTGACTTCAAGTTATTATGGAGCGAAAAATATGAGAAATATTGAATGGTTTAGAGGAGTTTATTCAGTTTCGTTTTAATGTACTAATGAAATTATCAAAACGTCTAAAGATACCACAAAATTTAGCGTTTATACAAAATGATACATGATCGTTTATCGTTGCATTGTCCTGGTGAAATCTTGACACTCTATGTAACAACTGAAACCTGAACTCACTCGGTAGTTTGTATTTTTCATCCCATTGTCCGGTACTGATCCAGTTTTCTGCATGGCCTTTTATCGTAACGGGTTTTTTTGTGCTGTAGAACACAAGAAGTTTGGAATTAGACGCAACTTATTTTGTGTAGAATCGTAGAGAGTCCCGATGTTTTGAAGATTTCCCAATACGTGCGATAGGCACGTTTACATGTCGAGTGTCATCTGTTGGTGTAAAGTTAATGACGTTTCATTGATCCAACAGTTTTTCAGAATGCTTTTTTGCGGCATATTCTGTATAATTTCAGCCACTCCTGAGGCATTATATGCGGAGAGATTAATTTGGACAATGTTAGTTACATTTTTCGGCGTTTAATTTTAGTTTGGAAGACGCTGATATCAGCACTAAGAACAAAAATTACCAATATTGTAAGTAACGCCAAACCTAGCGCTTTGTGACACAGTATGAAAATCCTAATGAATTTCCTCAGAAGCATTGTCAAGTGTTAAAGTTTTATGTTTGACTTACTTAAAACATGAGCACTATTCACAGCAATACAGTGTCAGACATGTATTTATGTCTATAAATTGCTACAGGCAACAATCAGTATTCTAGATTTTGAATTTTATACTGTGAAATTGCTTTCACATTCCACTTTCTACCCCTCTGCTCTAAGATATATACTGTGAATTCTAATTTTTATACATATATCCCACATTCGAATTCAGTATTTGTCTACGTTTTAAACCCTATAAATTACCTATAGATACATTTGGAGGCATGTTTTTCTGCTCTGGTATTTGGGTTTTCTACTGCATGTCCGTTTATTGGATCTCCATTCTTGTGCCGTCTTTGGAGATCTAACAAGACTACTTGCGTAATGAAATAATACGGGAGTGTGGGTTTGATTTTAGGGGTGTGTGTAAAGAAGGGAAATTATTTCATGGTAGAATTTAATTTCTAACCTTTTATATTCTCCATCAATCGATGTTACAGTAGGCAAATTAATGGCCATACGGTTTGTAGTTCTGCCTATCAAGAGACCGTTGTCCTAAAATTATTAGCAGAAGAAAACTGGAAAAATTTTTTAAAATCAATTAGAGTCAAATAGCGATATATCACCACACCAACTGTTGCCCACTCAATTATGCGAAGTGCAATTCCATTTTAAAATTTCTGTCCATTTACACCTTTAAATTGCGGTGAACAAATATTGAAAATTGTGAACGCACCGTTTTTTTTTTGCATTGATGGTGATTGCACTCCTGTATCCCTCGGGATTTTCGTATGTTATATTGACACATTCAAGTGCGTCGTCAACAAAGTTGTGTGTGTGCAAGCTCATGTACCAAATTCGAGAATCTGAAAACTGTAAGAACACGACATTTGTGATAATCTGCTGGTGAGTGTAACTTCTTAATTGTAACGCCTTGTAATTTTACTAACTTGTATTTATTTTCTTTTAGTACATTCAGCTGTTTGAATTCGGTTCTCCCGAACAAGCAATTGTGCGGAGAGAATTGCGTTAGCTGTTAACGCGAGCAGCTGGCATTGGAATGTTCGTATAAGTCTCGATCAATGCAATGAAATAATTAGGAAATGTGCTTTGAAAAGTAACGTTGAGGTTGGTTCGTCTTACCGTTGTTGGTGTTAAGAAACAATTGTGTTAAATATCCTGAGTGTTTGTTTGTTTGTAGACTGTGTTAACTTGCATGCCAAGCTCATTCGCGGAATTATATTTTCATCTGTGGTTTATCTTCCTCTTTCGTATCTTTAACGTTATTTGGAATAGAGCAGTGTTTTCGAAGAATTAGAACAGGGAAAGTAGTTCTTAAATTTTTTTTTAATTTTCTTGAATCATTCCTTCCTTTTAGATGAACTGGCAGAATATTATGATAAATGCAAGTATGACTTTCATAAAATAAAAGACATGCTTTACGGATTTAAAATAAACTTGATTTTTCTCCACAGATTTTTGGGAAATATTCAAATATTAAATTTCATGTCAATTCGCCGAGGGGAGTCCGAGTTGTTCTAAACAAAAAGACAGACATGACGGAGCAAAATACTAAATTCGTAAATTTTGCAACTCACCTAAAATTGTGTTGAGGTTTTCTAGTGTCTCTTCACAGAATTTTTATGAAAATTCTAACACTAATTTTATTTAGAAAACCAGGGATTCATCTCAAATCATTAACAAATAATTATCCATAAATCATTCAATTACTTGAAATTACGCAGTTTGATAGGCTCAATTGAGATTTCGTTAATGGAACCACAAATGATATACAAAAACAAGCATAAATTTTAAGAACAAGAATCGTGATGATACAATAATACCTACCTTAGTAAAATCAAAATTTTTTACTTCCTGCTCTCCAACCTCACAGTCGCCGCAAACAAATGCTAACTTGGCGAATATACCCAGGAAGATAATTAGCAACATGTTAGTTTTAGTTCCTGTAATTAATGGAAGCAAATGACATTTAAATTTGCTCTTACCTACGCACAGTGAACACAGTGACGCACATTTATGATACATCGGCTGTTCTCCATCTTGTTACTGGTTAAAACAGATTTCTGGACGTCGTTTTCAGGTTAGTACATTGTGCTTCGCGTCTTCGTGTGCCAAATTTCATGTTCAAACTTCCGGTTGGACAGAAGCTTTCAAGAAACTGCACAGACACTATTTGATATTTGATTCACACCAATTTCCCTTAAATTTCATACTTCATTCTTCCCTTGATAACCTAACATACTTAAATATATAGTGTTGTGCTGTGGAACAGACATTAAGCAATTTGCACGGACACGAATTGTTCTGCTTACGGAAGAAATGTGAGTCAGCATCAGACAGGCTGCATGCTGCTCTCTATATGTACGTTCTTTCATTCAGTTAAAACCACGGTGACCTGACAGACCGTAATGTGATATCGGCTACACTCTCTGCAAGAAGGCCAGAAATTTTGCAAGTTTTCTGTTGATTTGCAGCGCAATTGTAGTGACGTATGAAACTGTGAAATTCGATTCATAACACCCGTCCCTCTCTCTGTCCGTCCCTCCGCACTAAACAACTTACAAAGAAATATTTGGTGAAATTTCGTAAACCTCTCCAGAAATTTCATGTTTCATTAAACCTAACAATTAATTGGGAAAGTGGACTGTAGCATCATTATGCCTGTCTGTTCGTTCGTCCGTCTGTGTGTCAGCATGAGACAAAACTTCTGCCACTGGATGGTTTATAAGAAGTTGTTTGAAATATTTTTAGAAGATGTCAAGGACATGATGCTATTATTAAAATCGGGCAAAAAATTCATGTAATTTACTTTTAAACCGATGTACATTTGTAACAAATTTTCACTTACACTTACAGACACACCAACTGCGGTCGGCTTCTTCTTCCAGCTCCTCGACAGTGCGGTTTTTTCTGTCGTGTGGGAACTTTTATAGGACACATTTCAGAACAAGTTACACGTGTCGAAGGGAAACACGTATTCATGGAAATACCTGAATTGCGCGATAGTTCTTCATTTGTTTTGTCGTAAATATACGGAAGTTGTGACTTCAGATAACAGAACAACTTTTTGACATCGTACGCTCTACTGGCTGAACAACGTTATTGTGAACACTTTGCTTGTAACTTTTGAAACTGTTATTTAATTTCGCCTAGTATTAAAGTGTTTCTGGCTAGACGTGAAAAATTTCCTATAAAGATTCTATACAGTTTCGTTGACATGGTTACTACATAATGATAACTTTGGATTTACAGTTTTGTCCGTAGGTCTAAGAAAGCGCTTGAATTCCGCGATTAGTCTTCTTCAGCCCAACTAGTCTTCCATAAATATAAGTTCTAATACAAAATACCAGGACACGAATGTGACAAATAGCTGTTGTTTGAGCGTTTGTTTCGATTTTGAAATTTTTTATTGACGTTGGTTCTTTTCTCTTACAGAATGTGAGTTTGATAATACAGATAAGTAGGGGACTCCTTCTATTGAATGGCGGCATGTATCGTGTGTTCGTACACATCGATCAGTGGAAAGGTATCTTAGTATCATAAGCCAAGAATTCCGAAGTTGTGGTTTTTCTCACGACTGCATGTATTCCAGCCAATATTTACACTACACAACCTAAATTGAGAAAATCGAAACCTATGGGTGGTAAAGAAAACGTATAAACAATCATACGCACATCTCTTTCTTAAGACGATGGGGTTTTTAAAATTATGTATATCGTACCGGGCGTCATTCAGTATTAAAAATTTTATTTTTCTCTTTGGGAAAAAATACCGCTTTGGTTGTAAAATAAAATATATTCTAACCCCTTATAACGACATAAATTTAAGAGAAACCTCGCCTAAAGCAATTCCTCGCTGTTCACTATGAAATTATGCGCTGCTTTTGAATCAACTCTCAATTAAACGACACAAAATATTCAGTCCTTTACATGTCTCTATAAATATAATCAGTTAATCAGCACCATGTTGTTTTAATTCCTGCAATTTATGAAAAAATTGATACGTAAATTCTGTTTGAGCTTTCTTTCCCTTCACACTGTGATCACAGTGGACGTACAGTCAACATACTTCGGCTGTTCTCCCACGCGACTCATTCGCTAAGGTCAAACACAGGAATGATCGTAGTTTTGAAGTCATTCTGCCCTTTTTTTTAATTAAAAATTTGGAAGTTCCTGCACACATACTATTTAATATTATGTTAAAGCAAACTGTGCTTCTAATCTGGTGATTCCTTTTTTCATTTGATACCCTAAGATTTCTTGCTCTTTTTTCTGGATTAGTGATAGAGGCCTAAAGCAAACGGCACATAGAACTGATTGGAAGAAATGTCAGTCATCATCAGATAAGCTACATTCTGTATAGTACACTGTTGCAGGCACTTCAAACATCAAGTGGATATCTGGATTCATTTTATGCACCCTGTACTCATCAGCACACGGTGTTTCCTGTAGTTAGTAACAAATTGGAGGTGTCAGGACGGAAATGGTTGTGACGTAACAGTAAGTGATACCAGAGAATGTCGGAATGAAATTCAGGATGGCTGACGTTCACCATGAAAATTGAATTCGTAGATATCAGAATACAAACAAGTGGGTCTACCAAAGGATGTTTGTTTTTGTGTTTTGATCTGACACCACTGCTGCCCGTAAGAAAGGAATATTTTCGATTCCTCCTTGGATTTTCAACTATTTTTAAGATTTTCAGCAAAATCGTGATAAGCGAGTTTGTTGCAGTCAGAAAGAGAGACATGGCGGTACAAATTCACGCACTTCTTAATTTTGCGAACTCGCCTTAAAGAGTGTTAACGTTTTCTAGTGTACGGACCTTGCATGAAACTACTGACGTTTATTTTGTTTAGAAAACTAGAGACACTCTTCAAATCATTACCAAATAATTATCCATAAATCACTCAATTAGTCGAACCTACTCACTCTGATATATTCCACTGAGAGTTCCTTAATGGAACCTCAAGTGAAATATAAAAGCAAAGAGCAGTTTTAACAGCTACTTGCAGAAATATTGTCAATAAACTAATACCTAATCTAGTACAGTTAAAATTCTTCACATCCTGAGTTCCAACGTCGCATTCGCCATAACCCGAAGCTAACGTGGCGATTAGACCCAAAGAGATAACAGCAACACGTTGGTGTAAATTCCTGTAATTCATTAAAACAAGTGATATGTAAATTGTCTTTTCCCCTTCTTTCCCCCCGCACAGTAAACACAGTGACGCACAGTTATGATACATGGGCTGTTCTCCCACAGCTTTTATTTTGTAAAGTCAGACACTCCTGAATGTTGTTTTCCAGTCAATTTTTCTTTGTTTTTTAATGTACAAATTTCCCTTTTAAACTTCTGACTGGACAGAAGGTTTGAAGCAGGTGCACAGACACTATTTTATATTAGATTCAGGCTTAATTTCCTTAATGCCCTAATTCATTTTTCCTTTGGTAACCTAACGTTCGTATTTTATATAGAAGTTCTAAACACACATCTCAAGATCTGTAACGTTTTTGAAACTGGTACATGTGATGAGATAATGTGAATTTTTTTGTAGTGTCAGACAGTAGGGAGAACACAGTATATATATAATGAGTCTCTTGGTTTTACGGTGCTCGATAATTAAGTCTAGAAACACACGCTATGGAAACGTACTGTTTAATTCCTTTTTAAGCAAGATAATTAATTGAACGCTCCTCTGTTTTACGTCACAGTACATTACCTCTCCATTGTCTTTTAGCTGTTTGTTTGTGTTTTGTGGAGAAGTGTTCTGGATATTACGTTATTTTAACAGGTGCTTAAGGTTTGAAATTTTGTGGTGTGCTAAAGAATATTGTGACATTCATTAGCAAACGTTTGGGTTGTACGGCGTACTGTGAACAGAACTCTAATTTATTGTTTCAATAAATATTCGACAAAATAAATTTATTATATTTTGGATATGAAGAGTGGCTCATTTCCACTGTATGAGTTATAATCTGGAATATATAACATCAAATGTTTATTTTTCTCTCAAAATTTCACTTAAATATACGCTAATACTAATTTTTCTAGGGTGAAGAGAGATAAACCAACAAGATGTAACTAACCCGATGTTTATTATCAAACTTCTATCTCAACGTGTTTCGGTAGTCATTATGTCCATCATAAGGAGAACAAGACCGTGTATTACTGCATAGGTTGTTCTGCACTGGTTGTGCTGGCTGTGGTTGTGTGAAGCCGGGTCGTAAGCTGTGTGCACTGTGTGAAGTTTACTGTTCGACATAGCTTACGACACAGCTCCACACAACCACAGCCAGCACAACCAGTGCAGAACACCAAATGTAGTAATACACGGTCTTGTTCTCCTGAAGATGTGCATAATGATACCCGAAACATGTTGGGATAGAAGTTTGATAATAAACATCGGATTAGTTGCACCTTGCTGGTTTATCTCTCTTCACACTAAGTTCCGTGACACACGGTCACAAGAACCTAAAACTAATTTTTCTCTTTCTTCTTTTACTTCTTTTTCCAACCCCCAACTTTACATTATTTTATACCTTTCTGAAATATTTCTTTTACGAACTTCACTGTCTAATATAACAAACATAACAAACACTTCAATCTCACTTATAACACAACCCCATTTCTCTGTTCTTCAAACCCCCATACAGCTATATATTTTGCTGGAAGTCTGTGCCCTTTCATATTTCCTTATTTCACGTGACACAAGATATTCAATTCAATGAATTTCTTTCAATGTTATTGAAAATATAGTTGACACGTATTGTATAGAAAATAATTATGGGATGATTTCAGCCGAGTTACGCCATATTCCTTCTTTGTGTAAACGGTATTGTCCATAATTAATTTTTACGAAAAATATAAACGCTATTAAGTTAGTGTGACAGGACAGATGCAGTGACAGAATGCTATGTGATTAAGTCGAAACTTCTGGCTCTGCGGTCTGAGTAGTAGGTCTGCAGCGGCTTCGTTACTGCAATCGCGAGTTCGGACACCGAAAAGTTCACTGTCATTGGTCCTATGGGTTTTTGTGTGTATTTTCTAGGTAGCGTCTTTTAAGAACGGCTGGTCGCTCGATTGGAAGAGTCCTATCGAGTGTGTGTTTGTTTGTGTCAAACTGTGTGTGATCTAGGAAGCTCAATGAAGAGTCACTCCCACTTTTTATTTCTCTAAGAAAAGTTATATTTTGTTTAAATCTAATAATGATTATATTCTATTTCTTCTTCTATTTCTTTTCCGAACCCCTCAATTTTACGCTATTTTATGCCTTTTCGAAGTATTTCTTGAAGGATGTTCACCGTCTAATATAACAAACATAACCAACACGTAGCTGTCACTCACAACACTGAACCTTTTTGCCGTTCTACAAACTGCCAATCTGCTATGCTTTTTGCAGCAATTCTTTTCAGTTTCATTATTTTCCTATTGCACATGACTCAAAACAATAGAACAAATTTAGTTTCAGTAACTAAGCTAAAATATAACTGATATATTTTATCTCAGAAATCATAAGTTGACGATTTCTGCTGAGTTAAACCAAAATTTTTTCTTCGTGTATATGTTAATATATAATCATTTTGACATATCTACATTTGATTACGTCAGTGTGTCGGCACACATGCAATGACAAAACGCTATGTGGCTATTCCGAGCCTGCTGGCCACACTTTCTGATGTGTAGGTCTGTAGTTGTTTCGTTCCTGGGATCGGGGGTACAAAACCCGTTAAGTGCATGGATATTCGTCTTTGCTGTTGTTGTGTAGATTGCAGCCTGTGCGACGGGTTGGTCGTTAGATCGGAGGAATCGTACTGGGTGTGTTTGTGTCAAACTGTGTGTCATTTGGGAACCTCAACAAAGAGTCACCTTAGCCTTTAGTTTGACTGCAGCATTAAGGAAAAAAAAGTAATATAAAGTTTACGTACAGACACTTGAAATGTAGTCGGCGTCTTCTTCCAGCTCCTGCACACTGCGTTTATTTCACTCGTGTGGTCCTTTTTTAAGTCACGTTTTAGAATAAGCTGTGCGTGTCGAAGGCATGCATAACTTTACAGGAACACCTGACATGTGTTACAGCGTATATATTTTTTATTGTATGTATTAGATCGTTGGGAACTAAAAAAACCGAAACATTTTTGACCTCATAAATTCCTCTGGCAGAGAAAGGTCATTGTGGATACATTTATTATAACCTCAGAAACTGTTAGTACTGTTCGTCCTTTAGCAAAGCGTTTCTGGCTAAGAGTGAAAAATTTCCTGTTTAGTTTTGCTGATTTTTCGTTCCAACGGTCTGAATTAATGATAACATAGGATTTAGAGTTTTGTCCGTAGAGCTAAGAGAAACTTCTGAATACCGCGATTATTCATTGTTTGCCCTTTCAGACTTCAATAATTGTATGCTTCAATAGAATTGATAAAAGACACAAGTACGAAGAAATTCTGTTTATTGAGCGTGTTGTTTCCATTGTGATAACTTCTATACACCGTGTTTCGTGTTTATCACGGAATGTGTGTGTGATAATAGGAATATTGTGGGACTCCTGTTGAATGGCGGTATGTATCAGATAAACAAAACGTACAAAATAAAAACAAAAGCCACTTGTGTTTCTTAATAGGCAGCATTGATCTCAAAATTATAAAATTCGCACTTTCCGTCATCCAGATTTTCCAATTTCGTCTTTCGGTTTGCAATAAAATACACTTTACTTACTCCACGGTGCAGAGTCCTTCTTGAGAAGCTAACTGGTTTGCAGCTAATCAAGAAACTCCCCGCATTTCACGGAACCAGAAGGTTCATTACCGCACGCACAAAATACACCTATGTTAATACAAGGCAATACATTATAACCCCGTTTAAACCGTATCAGTTTATGCGAAAACTCACTTAAGCGATAGAGAGCGCCTGGTACCAATTAAGTCCCCACTGATCACCATGAAATTATACGCAGCATTTCAAATGTTTCTCAACAAAAACACAAAATATTCTTTTCCCTTCGTGTCTTTAAAAATATGATAAGATAATCAGCAGCATGTTGGTTTTATTTCCTATGAATTTTCATTAGATTGTAAGACACAAGGCGCCCGTTTAAAGACGTAGTTCTATCGATATCTTGTTTCTTAATTTTGTGCGAGCACTTTGAAGATGAGTATGGAGCATTGGAGGAATAATACTGAGAGAGAGAAGTGGAAGTATCCGAATAAAATTCCCACTTCCTACGCCATATATCGCAAATAGACTGGATTAAAATCTAACTTGTGCTTCCGCATTCAGAAGTCCGCGACTAACCGCCTGTACCATGGAACGGACTTAATAGTAGTGACATTAACCTGTCTTCAAAACACAGTCCCTACCGCGCAATAAACACTCTGTCTCGGTTGTAAGTACCAGTCAGTTAATTCTGTATGGGGAAAGAATCGCTGTTTGTTCTGACATCTACACGAAACATATAAATACAATGTGCGGACAAAATATAAAATATTTGATTGTTTAAACCTGGTGGTACATAATGTAACCACTGAGCTGAAAAGTGCTAATCACTGTAGGCAGCTTTTGGTCGATCTTCCAGAATTACTTTGATCGAAATGTTGAACGCCAGATTTTCTGTGTGTTTCATTAAACAAAATAACTTCTTAATGTATTATTGACTGGAGTTATTATTCCACCCATTTTTACGACGCTCTAATTGGAGTTGTTCTATTAACATAAACTTTCGACCGCTACTTCCCCGCAGAAAGAACCACCAGTAAGCACTGCCCGCGAGGCATGGCCAGAGAGCCAGGATGTACGCTTTGGACAAGAGAAGGATCTCTCGCACTGTTAGGATACATCGGTTGTTCTCCATCAGTATTTATGCGCTAAAGACAGACTCAGATGACTGAGTCGTTTTCAAGACATGTGCCAAATATCCAAACACGTATATAGGTACAGTTTCATTTTAGTTAAGTCGAATTACACTTAAATATTCTGCTTCGTTTATGAATTGATATCCCAACGTTCCTTGCTATTTTTCCTGGTTTAGAGATTCAGACAGACGAAATGTACGAAGAAGATATTTTGTTTTTGGGTAGAAATGTCAGTCAACATCAGACAAGCTGCATTCCCTTCTGTACACGTTCGCTGTTACATGCAGTTCACACATCAAGTGGATATCTGGTTTCATTTCATTAACACTGTAATCATCAGATCACTTTGCGTTTCTTAGCTTTTAATAAATTGGAGACTTCCGGAAGGAAATGGTGTATTAACAATTTAAACGCCGAATTAAGTCCCATCTGCCATTTCCTGGCATTATTAGCAGTTCATCATATTCTGCATGTTAGCAGGATATGGGTTAAGAAACGTTAGCAAACAATGCCGAAGTGATATTCAGAATGATTGAACTTCCGAATGGTATGTGAAATCGGTAACTTCCATATTCAAATTATTTTTGTCAATGAATGGACCGCGTGTATAGCTCTTTAGAAACGATACACAGTAAGGTAGTATCAGCTCCTATGCTTGTGAGTATTATTTGAATCTTCGCAGAACTTCTGTAGATTTCCAGTCTATTGTAATGGAGCTAAAATATTTCTAAGTGTGTCTGTTAACTTTAGCATCTCTGTTCGTCTCCCTGTCTGTCTTTCCGCACTGAAAAATATATCTTAAATTGGAAGAAATTTCAAGTTATTTCCTATATTGGGAATTTTGAAACTCTGCTTAGGAAATTAAATTTTCATTAAAATCTGGTAATAATAATAGGGGTTTAACGAAGGTCTGTATTCCCTTATGGTATCATCTCACACTGTCTCTCTTGGAAGAGAAAATTTCCAGATACATTTTTTAGAGAAAATCAAAACTCATATTTTATATTCAATAACCTATTCCCCGTAGCCGAGTCATTTATGATATGATGTGGAAACGTTTGTTAGAGACAGGAAGGTGGAGTGTGCATTTCAGAATAGCTTAGGCAGGAATAGACACACACACACTCACACAAATTCAGTATTTAATACTTAGTGTTTCATTCCGAATAATTTCGTCTGATCTCCTAAAGTATTTTACGGCAGCACTTATAAACACAAAGATGCTGAGCAACGACTTATCTATAATATGAGAAGTTTTGCCACATTCTACGTCTAAAGCATGAGCAAACGAAATTTCCCTTCTTTCAACACTGCATCGTTCAATTCACATGAATACCAACATACGATTTATTTTTGACCGCAGCCTATATTTGCAAAAATAGCATTGTTGCGAAACACTCATTTTTTTGCAGATAACAGCGATATGTTGCTCAAAAACATGCACAGAATGCATTGTTGCCTTTTCACTACAGCAATGGTTACACGAAAGCTCCAGAGTGAAACATTATAATTGCATAATCTATGTTAATTTGTAGCACACCGTGTGGAAGTGGCTTAAAGTATCAGGAAACAGAGCCTGTACAGATCCAATACAAGCTACTAAACTCACACACCTCGTACGTCTGCAAGTTAGCAACAGTGTGCAATATTCTGAATTCTATAGCAAGAATTCGGATTTTAGATTTTGTTTATTCTTTGCGGTTCCCAAAACTAATATTTAGCACTGTTAAGCTTGAATGAACATTTGGACCCATTTAGCGGTGTTGGAGATTAATGAAGGATAATACAGTGACTGTGAAGTTTACTGTATTGTAGCTTGTGAAGACGCGTAATATTTTAGACAGAAGTGAGTGTGTACAATAACGTAGATATGTCTATCAAACTGTACGGTGTAACGTCACTCAAGAGGGTTAGTTTCACATACCGTCAAATTTATCTCCGTTACCACAAAAGGCAGTAACATAATCTACTCCAGTGCAGTGATATGGATTTCCAGTGTCTCTAGCGATTCACAGACAGATACATCCTTCATGTATGTCGCTCTGTGTAAATTCACTGGAGTAAAGTAAGGCTCCACCTTTGTTCTTTTTTTTAGCAATTTCATAATTGGACTCGACTGGACTGGATTATGGTATTGAATCAGCTGTGACATGTTGGCAGACCTCCATACATCTAAGTAATCACACAGTTTATTTACATTATTCCGAGCTAAATTCAGCGCCTCCCTTCCACTACAGTTCTTTGGAGGCGGTAACGTTCTTACTGTCAGCTTTATAGGTAATAATTCTGAACACATTGCGCTTTTGAGAGCCAAAAATTTGGATTTATCCTACCAAATGCCGTAAGTTGAGTGATAGCGAATCAGTTTTAATGAAACTTGTTGTTTGATATTGTGTCAAAATTATCACATATTCATGGATGGATGACAGAATTGAATGAATATTTTGTCGAAAATGTTGTCTTAGTAATGCAGACGAATGGAGAGTAATGTAGAATTCAGAAGTTTAAAAAATACACAAATAGCTGTTGAGAACACAAGTAATTCATTTAGTTGAACCAATAAATACAGTTCCTTTTGCACGTGTCAAAACAACTGACATGCTGAAATATACAATACCTGAGTAACTACAAACAACAGAGAGAGCGAAGCGGAATGTCACCTGCAACTTGTTCAGAATTTTGAAATCTTGAAGAAAAACAACCAGACCGAGAGACAAACAGATATACTGACACTGATTCCTTTTTTTATTGACCACTAAGTAATTTACAATCAACTTCACTAGGAGTTTTAAGTAAA
>Ga0123352_10002945_pt1 | contig 24203 bp, 15 predicted proteins | sample TergutLab28metaG_FD_89700 | JGI IMG/M metagenome (GOLD analysis project Ga0123352, IMG submission 89700) | Labiotermes labralis P1 segment gut microbial communities from Petit-Saut dam, French Guiana - Lab288 P1 | ecosystem: Host-associated > Arthropoda: Insects > Digestive system > Gut ...
AGTAATGAACCTTCGGGTTCCATAAAATGCGAGGAATTTCTTGACTAGCTGAGAACCGGTTACCTTCTCAAGCAGATCTCTGCTCCATGGAGTAAGTAAGTAAGTAAGTAAGTAAGTATGCAAGTAAGTAACCTACGGGGTAGATATACGTGTATGGGTATATACTATCTGTGTGTGTGTGTGTGTGTGCGCGCGCGCGCGCGCGCGCACGAGCCTGTGTTTTAAACACTGTCATTTTCTTAAGAAAACTTTGTTCTGTAGACTGTGTCAGTCGTGCAATTTTTAATAAAGTACAAGTTTTCGGAAGCCGGCCCTGTTTCCTTGCTCGGGTAAAGGGAAGTGTCTGATCTGGTGGACCCTTTAGAAAGAGCTAATCTCAGTCCAAAGTCATAAAATCACTTCAGTAAGTCATACACCGTTATCAGTGCCCTCTAGATATGTATTATTTTTATTCGTCACTTTGTAAAACGTAGTAATTCATGAAACACTGTATTCGAGATACCTATTACCTCAAACTGCAGTCTTCACACAGACACATACACGCACATGCACACGCATACACACACACACACACACACACACACCAAAAAGTCAATTCGAAATTGAAACCCCGCCTCCTGCCACCACCAACCTTATTAAGCATCTGAAAACTTTTTTCAGATCCTGTATGTATGGCTGTATTTGTGCCAGGATTTTCATCAGGAGTGCTTGGAGTAATCTCTGCCACGTCAAGTTCACACTTTTGATTCTTTGCTTCTCTTTGTTCTTGACCTACGATTGATTGTGCTTCATTGCACGGAAGTTCTAGCTCTTCATGGTGTTTCTTCTAAATCATTCCGTCTCTTGAGTCCAGGTTCTGTCTTATTTGTCCTTCTCTTATCTTCAGCTCTGTTATAAGTTTACTTCTCACAATTTTTTCGAACTTTTGTATGTTACGGTCGTGTTCCAGTCATCAGGAACTGTATGTGTGATTTCAGATGGTATTCCTTTGAATGGATATATCAACATATGTGTGCACATCAACTCAGAAGCAGAGAAGGCAAACACATCTGTTATGGATGCTCTTGCAACGTCTCTATCAACTTCATACATTTTTTCCTATTTATATGCTAAAACGTTTCCAGCCTTTGGGAAAAATTAGACATGATTCATCACCGTTGAAAATTCTTATTGGATCCAGAAGAATGTCCAGCGATTTTTCTTCTTTAAGGACATCTTCAACCTGCTGAAACTTATAATTGAAAAATAAAAGTAAGCAGCTACCTACAAAATCCACAATAATAAACAAATTTTTTGCCATTTGCTGGTATCTGTCTCACCCAGTTTGGCACTGGATGCGGTTACACTTCATTAGTGCAAGTGGACAACATAGGATAGCAGCGAAGGGATGCTCTACACCATCCACTTCCAGTATTATCTTTAAAACGAGCTTTTCTCTGGTTTACAGTCAGAAATTGTTTAGCAGACTATTGGATACATAGCTTTGTCTGAGAAAATCCTTGTCGAGAGCAATCACTTATCCATCTGACTGAAACTTGTCCTTCATCTTCACTAATTACAGGCGGAGGTCCCATAGAAGACTGTGAAAATTTGTTACTAAATCAAAACTGAAAAGTGCAACTGAGGATAATGTACTTTCTCGCTGCCACTTTTTTGGCTACACACCCTTGAATCATTGGTAAAGCCGCCTGTAAATTTGCAGGGTTGCAAACACTTTTTTCATTTTTTCTACGTAACCCAGATATAATCCTACGCATGTTGATGAATAAAAAATATAGGCAAATGTCACCAGGCAACATTTTTGGCACTTCAGGTAACTATAGAATTGAGAGTAGTTCGAAAACCTGATAGTGTTTTGGCACCCCGTTTTAGCACCCCATGCCAATTACTGTTAAATTTCATTATAACTGCATGAGAATTAAACTGGTGATTAGATGTACACCTTAAGCTGCGGTGTGAATAAGACGCAAGCCGCTGAAGTAGCCTAAGAACTTCGTCACCATACTGCCCCATCTGCGTTTCAAAATACCACGCCGTACCCAGTACGATGTACGAAAATTCATCGCACAAAACGTGACCACTCCATAGCCCTCGCTGACATCTGCCACCTCTAACAATTTATCTTTTATCTACATTAGAAATTGAATGTGTTAAAAAGAAAGAAAGAAAGAAACTGTGAACATACTGTGCAAGAAGTGAGATCTCATTTCCTGTACTGCTATTTGTATATTCCTTTTAAAATGTTCTACAGCTAGCCTGATGATGACCTTGCGAGGTCTAAACATGTAGCTGTATTCATGTTTTGTAAAAAGCTGGTGTTTCGATGACAACGTGTTTATTTTTCCTTATGATGACTTGTTGATCAATAAGGTAACGGTAAAGGTAAAAAACATAACTTAAGAACACAAGGCAGTTTTATACAGTTACTGGCATACGATGCCAACGACTAAAATTTCGTTTGCATTAAAGTTATTGGCATTTTTGACAGCAATTTTTATCATGTCCAATTTTACAGCAGATCATTTAGAACTACTCTTCAGGAAAATATACGTGTAAGTTTCATAAGGCTGCCATGTGGAATAAAAAATAAAATTCAGAAATTAGAAGGTTATATAAATATATCGTACCTTTAAAAATCGCCTTTTATTTTCTCCTGCCGCTAACATCGTCTGTTGCAAGCAGCCGCGACGTTAAGCAAAGTGCTTGCGTTTGGTAACTCTAGTACAACATGAAAGACCAAACAACCATGAATCCGAATATCATTCAAAGATGGCGCCTTTATGGCTGGGCATCTTATTAAAGCGCAAAAGAATGAAAAGGTCCCAATAACTGTCACAGTGCCAACCACTCTACGTTTTCTCCGATTTTTTATCTCAATCGTAGTATTAACTCCAAATGGGCAATTTTTGGATTGTGCCACTGTTGCGTTTAGTGAGTGATATGATCCTTGTCCCCCTCCTCTCTCGTTTTCCTGCCTTTCATCATAGCACTTAATGTGAAGAGTATAAGTTATCCAGCTCCTTATTACTGTATGCAATATTATCAGTTCTCCTGTTTTTCCTCTCCCTTGTGTCATATGAATTTCGAAAGCCATCTCACTAGCCCTCAGTTTATTTCTTTAGCCTACGGAGAGCATATGTTTTGTAATCATACAAAAAAGTATATTAAAATATAGTTTAAAATATTCCAATGCGAACCAAAGTGATACAGAACGTACTTCGCCTATATAGAAGATCATGCTAATACCGGTGCCTAGTCACTGGATAATTATTTACAAAGTGAGCCATAATCTAGTTGTTTGAAAATATGAACTAAATATAACATCACTCCCCGTCGGTTTAAAGTTCATGTTATTAAGTATTAGGATTCGGAGCTATCAAATATAATTATTCGACTCCATTTACATAATTATGTGTTATAATATTTGCATCTCTATTTAAAATGTGTAACAAAGTGAAAATAATAGCAGTTCTGCAACGGACACATCTTGCTCGTGTTAGAAGGTTCACATCGTATCAGTTTCAACAACGATGTTGTAATGCAGCCCTATAGTTTGTTTTATCCGGTTGTGTGTGTAATAAGGAGGACCTTTGCATAAATTCTTCATCCAAGCTGAATTTATGGGATGTGTCTTAAAAATTATCAGCCTTTTTATAAAAGCTAAAATAAATACATAGTAATAATAATAATACATAGTTTTCTACTGACGTAAATCCTTTTGTACAAGTTTAAACCGACGTACTGTCCCCTCGCCTAATAATAATGTTTAATGAAATAGATTATGGGAATCATATTTTGCATCTTCAGTGAGTTGCACTTCACTCTTTGTCAAATTTCAAAAGAATACACTTGTTGGGCAATACATACCTAATAAATTTAAACTATGTTTTCTCAGACAGATTTCGCCTCTACTTGAGCAGTCATCAGGGAGATGAAATTCAAGGGACTATACAAAATATGTGAGCATATTATCACTAAAAATTGCAATTCATGTATTTCTCCAAGTACACAATATTGTCGTACTTCTAAGTTTGAAAGTGATCCTGTATACGCATAAATCAATATTGAAATATGTAATTACTACAGAATTAAAGCATGAGTTTGTACAACTAGTTCTCACAAAACATTCGTTTTATATAAAACCATAAATTACAGATGTGTTTGCATCCCGTCATCCAAGCACTCTCGTCAGCAGTATATATTCTAAGAGTATATTTGGTATTGCGCTGTTACAGGGCTGGTCGCTTCTATGACAAGGGTTTAAAACATACCGTGAATGTCTGAATACGAATCCTAGTGTAATGTATAGGTTTATATATTTATAAATATGTTAGGAAACATAAATATTAAAAAAGCACATTAACTTTAAATTCTCTATAATTTAAGCTTAGATATAATAACTATTTAAATGGTCAGTCTGTGTGTATTGACACAATATTGTGTACTTTGAGGAATTTATGATTTTAAATTTTTAATGATAATGCATACTAATATATCATACATAGCCCTTTGAATTTTATCCCCCTGATGAAAGCTCATAGTCGAAATATGTCGGAGAAAATACGTATAACTTAAAGCAATAAAATGTATATGTAGTCTAATAAGTGCGCATTGGGAATTTAATAACTAGATTCCCGTATTATAAAAATTTGTAATCAACAACAAATTGAACTGTTATTTTGTAATAACAATTTAAATATTGCACATTTTAACTAAAACCTACACATTTCATATGCAAGATCACTGTAAGATTACTTTATTGCTGTACGTTTCAACGACACTGGCGTAGTCACCATGAGGATGACAATTGCACCAAAACATGCGGGAGCAAAGTGGCAGTAAAATATATAATATAAAAAAATTGTACATTTGTTTGTGCTGATAGTGATTAATATTAAGTTGACCTAACTAACATGCAAATTATTTCAACTGATCTAATTAATATGCAAATTAATTTTTGCGCCAGACAGGTTGGCGCCTTGCGATAACCTAACATAAACATTTGCCATTTTGAATGGCATCATTATTAAATTGTTGCTAACCTAACTGAAACATTTTCTATATTTGAATTGGCGCTAAAATGCGCCATTTTACAATATGGCGGAGGCGGGGTAATTTAAAATTTTTAAATATGCCGCTAAATATGGCCGTCAGCGCGGTAACTTTAAATATTTAAATGTGGCTGCTAGCGCGGTAATTATAAATTAAGTTGCTAACCTATCTTAAAATCTGCCATTTTGCAATACGGCTACCAGCGCGCTATTTTTAAACTAAATTGCTAACTTAAGTTTAAAATTCGCCATTTTGTTATATGGCTACCGGCGCGGCTGTTTTAAATTAAACTGCTAACTTAAGTCAAAATCCGCCGTTTTACATTATGACGACTAGCGCATGTTTTTTAAATTTTGCTTCTGAATATAGCGCCAGTTTTAAATATTTGCATGTTTAAGACTCTAGGTTTGAATCCCTTTTTAAGGAAAGGAAATAGGTTACCGCCCCAGGGCATTCTAAAACGAGCCCACCCTAGGTATAAATGTTATTGTAAGGAAAGGATAAATAAATAAATAAATAAACACACATTTTTCTATTTACAAACATAGAAGCACAGGTTATTATTATTATTATTATTATTATTATTATTATTATTATTATTATTATTATTATTAAAATACAGCCCGGACACTACCCCAGCCTACCCGCACCTAACCTCCAACCTATAGCAACCCAAGCTATGTACAATTTCAGATTCACAATAATAATTAACACTAACAACACATCGAATTACTAATCCACTACCTTAAAAAAACTCACCACACACACACACAAGAGAGCACTACGATTACCACACACAGAGGATCACAACTACTAAAATTAATAGAAACACGTTATCAGGTACAACCGAACGACAAAGAACTTCACACCGAACATAAACCACTAAGAACCATAATTTTATATTAACACTACCTCTTCCATCTTTACAGAACGAGACGACCGATGTGGTAATCAGCATTATAGTCGTGAGCTCCAGATGATGGGCATAGTAGTGCACGAAACATGTTGAGCCTATAAGAAGTACAATAAAATAGTAAGTAGCATCTAGTTGGTTCTTATTCTTCAGTCAGTGTACTTGTTCGTTCGGTGCTTTTTAATAGTGCATGAGTGTGTATCAAAGAGTAGATTTAAATCAAGCAAGTTCGCTATGTTTCTCCATGACCTCACAATTCCAAGTCCCAAAAATGAATAGTCTTCGTGCCTGACACCGTGAGAACTTCAAACTTTAAACAACAAGTGACTAAAATAAAGAACTGGTAAAATTTTGGAAGTTGTCTCTGTTCTTTTTATGGTTTAAAAACTGGCACTTTCAGCAATAACTAAGAAAACCCACGAAAAATAAAACCAGGTGTGCTGAGATATAAACTAGGGATCTTCCATATGTACAGCAGCTATGTTAAGTATTTTACTATAACTTTAGTTTGAAAACAGGCATAATATTTTGTAAGAGATTTCTCTTTCCATAATGATGAAAACTCAAATGAACGTAATACGAGCTACACTGTTAACTTCGCATTTTTCTGTGGCGCAACAGCCCAAGTCGGTCCTACGCCGCCTCACTGCTGAGATTTCTACATCACGCATAATTAGACAGACACACCCGTAAGACTCCTTAACGATTGATCACCTCGTCACAGATGCCGCTACCTAGCGAAAAGACAACGAAGGCAAGAGACAAAGAAAAACGCGTCCTCAGCGGGATTCGAACCCGCAATCCCAGAAACCTAGCGGCTGCAGCCCTACGCCAAAGACTGAATCGGTACTTGGTATTTCACAAAAACATGAAAAAGAGAACCTATTGCATAATTTTTCGTAGGATCTAAACCTACATACCTAAGAGACTTAACGATAATGATGATGTTTTCGATACCATGATGTATGGAAACATGCAACAGAGGCCACAACACATTAATTTTCACATTTTGAAGTCATATGAAGTCATATGCATATTGTTAATTAAATATACTTCATGCATAGAAACAAAAACGGTGGAGTTACGAAAAAAAATTGTCTATATGTACAAATACATATTCTACATACATATACGTATCCGTGCCCCTACCGCGGCTGCTTGAGTCCCCGCGAAAGTCTAACGATTAAGCTAATAGACCATTTCAATATAATTGCAACAGAAATAATATTACATCAGAAAATTTTCAGAACACCCGGTTTCCAGAATCTGTAGAATTTAACATATCGCATTCTGCAAAGCGTGATCTCTTTCACACGGCACATTACTTCCAATATCGATATGAAACAAACCATCTTCCTTACTTTACCCTCTTTTTTTTGTCCAACAAGAAGACATGAATCCTCGCCATAATCGAATTTCTCCTCCTTCTTCCTCTAACAGACCATCCTCTTATTTTTAATTCTCCCTAACAGCGCTCCCGAAGATGTAGTCGGTCTTATCGACGTCTGGCAGACATCGTGTGTACGTAGCACCGTCTATAATAACGGCGCACTGGCTTTTAGGGCTTGTAAACTGCGCCGGTGTATAATATTATTATTGGCTGCTACCACAGTGAGAGCAAAAGCGAGTTAGCTCATACACTTGCTACGAAACTACTAACAAGGACTGCGTAATGCCTATACACAATACTTTTTAGTCAGAGAACTAATATATTGTGTAGTCACAATCGTATAATTTTTTATATTAAACGTCCCCATTAGCGTAGCAAATAAAATATCTATAAATATTCACAATCACAAACAACCCACTTGTAAATAGTTGCGTTTATATGGCGTCTAGTTCCGACCACAAACTCGAGTCATCATCAGGCCATGACACAATAATCTGAAACATATAGAGAAACTATAAGCTCAAGTTGGAGATCTCCCCATTTACATAAAAGATTACATTAAAAATGTAAGGAAAATGTGTTAGTAAAAACAGTTTTAAAAATCCTTAGGTTATTTAAAAAAGTTTAGAATTATTTTATTTAAAAAAACTATTCACAAAAATTTCCATGGAACAAAGGCGATGTATTATTTTGTCGACTGTGTATTTCGTGTTAACTTATTAAATACTCAAATGGTGCGCGCCACTGGTACTGTGTTTAGTACCGATGTGTTGTCTTGTAATAAGTAGGATGAAATTATCATTTATGGTAAAGTTATATAGTGAAGATTAAATCATCTTAGATTTTGGTATGTGTAAACGACGTTCCAAATGTATTGAATCAATCTTGAAATTTGATTAATAAATAACACGTAAACATTACTTGGAAACGGCGATATGTATAGAGAATATCAAATTAGTATTTTTGTTTAAAAAATATAATAGCGTTACAATTATATAATTTATTTTGGTGAATAAGCGCTTGATTTTCACAGATAAATTCTACATGAAACATCCCAGTTGGTGTAAAAGTGAGCTGGTTGTGTTTGTGAATATTTATAGATATTGTAATAGCAGTATTGTTAATTTCGACAAGTGAAAAACTACGTTCTTTCTTTTAATTCCGTGCTATGTATCTAACCACAATGCATGAAAACAATAATTGTAATGTATTCGGCAACACAGTAGTACAGATATTTGAACCAGAGGGAAACAGTTCTGGAAAACACTAATTTCATTTTTAGTACGGAGTTGAGCCAACATTTGCCTGTATTACAGCTTGTATCCTTCTTGGAATAGACTCATGTAAGTTCTGAATGGTCTCTAGTGGAATATTGTACCGATTTTCATGAAGAATATCTTCTAGTACTTGAGAGATAATGGAGGAGGGAATCTGCTTCTCAGCTTTCTCTCTAAAACTGAACACAATGATTCGATATTATTTAAGTCTGTCGATTGTGCTGGCCAGAGAATATGTTGAAGTTCATCTTCATGCTCCTCAAACCAAGAGTGAACACTTCTGGTTGTTCGTATGGGCGAATTGTCACGTTGAAATTTGCATGATTGTTAGGCTTCTTTCACACGTCCCGGTTTTTGCCTGGTCGGCAGCTTACCGGACGTGTGACAGCACAACTTGAAACTTTAATAACATCTCCGGTTCTAACCGGCCGGTCGAAAGACCAAGGACGTTGTTGACTAAGAACACAATGACCAAGCAGTCGCGCATGGTCAGTGATTTGCAATGGATCGTAATTCAATTACTGCTCTGTTCTTGTTGTACCGTCATCGTAAACCTAAACAAAAGAGGCTGCATTAGGCTCATTCAATAATTAAAAAAAGGGAAGATTTCGGTGCCTGTAACACAACATTTGATGAAATACGAAATGACGCAAATAAGTTTTTAAATGATTTTGGAATGTCTGTTTCATCTTTCAACGAGTTGTATCGCCGATGCAATGAGAGTCTTCAGCGTCGTAGCAGTAAAATGAGGAACTGCATTCAACCTGTAGAAATGTTGACTGTTAAAATCAGGTAAGTTATATTTGTGTATGCTTTAAAAGAAAAATTTGATGACTAAATATAACAAATTATTTTCATAATAGAAATTCATTTATTGGCATATTTTAAACAATTAGTGATAACAAAATCTGCAATAATTTAGATTTTTTTAACCACACTCGTGGAATCAACGTTATAGTCTGTGTGATTTGACCTTACGGAGAGTGATTGAGACGGATTGTGTGCTGTAAAATCACAGTCCGTGGAGGAAGATACGCCTGTCTGTCGTTGACAGTACTAGCCATGTTGTTTTGCTGTTGGAGGTGACACAGAAGCGTTCTGTATTGTTGGTTCTGGTCCTGCAGTGCGCGGCATCTTTCCAGTGTCGATGGCCAGCAGTTGGACTGTAGTAATGTTTGAGGGATGAGAGTTCATAGTACTTGCTTACACTAATAATGGATTATTTCGCCCAACATGTAAGGAAGTTTGAAATGGCTGGTTGTACATTGGAAGAGGCTGACGGTAAAGTATATTGGTTTTCGGTTCTTAGTGTTTACTATTAACTGAAGATCTCCCATCTGAAACTCAAGGGACTCTTCTTCGTTAAATTTTGAAGAGATGGAATAATGTCTGTGAAAAATGACAGGTGTCGATTTAGCTGGTTTCCTTCTTCCAGCGTTTTAATAATTCTTAGCTCAAATTAATCTTGTTTACGCTTTTTTCCACATTGCTCTGTTCGTGGTTTTCGGAAAGGAATTTCTTGGGAAAAATTATTCATATCATTTGTATATTGTTCAACTTTAGTAACCTGAGACTCCTTCATATTACCACCGATAAACTGCCAGCTGTTTGCCTTTCATTGATCAGTTTCGATAGGAATCTAAGTTGAACGCTATTTACATATATTTGTGCTTTTGAAGACACCGTACCGGCCTACGTTGCTTCTTTTTGATTCTTACATGACTTAAAGTAGCAGTCTCGGATGTTTCCCCACTTTTTTATTACTTCTTTACATAAAAACGCAAAATAGTATAACTAAAATTAGAAATTAGGAACTGTAGTGTGTTTTAATGACAGTTCAATTGACCACGAGAGTTATTAATTACAGGATTAATTGTTTCACATATCTAGCTAGTGGATGTAGTTTTAATGGCCTACATTTCTCTTCTCGGATTAGAATCTCAACAGCAATCAAGATAGTCGGAAAAATATATCTTAGTATTTGGTATATCATGCGTCCAGAATACATTTCCAAATCTACAAAAGAGCAGTGGGAATTGACTGCTTTTGAGTTTGGAAGACGGGTTAATTTCCCGCATTGCTTAGGGGACGTAGATGAAAAACATATTCGCGTAATAAAACCGGAACGCAGTGGCTCGATGTTCTATAATTACAAAAAATTTTTTCCGTGGAATTAATTGCCGCGGAAGACACTAAGTACCGCTTTGTGTACGTTGACATTGACAGGTACGGAAAAGACTGTGGCTCTACCATTTTAAACGATCTATTCTATGGACAGTTATGCTGGAATTACCCAGTGAGAGACCTCTTTCAGTAACAGAAGGTCCACATGTACCATACTTCTTTGTATGAGATGAGGGATTTGCGCTAAACAGAAATATACTTCGACACTTTTGTGGATCTCACACGAGTGTTAAAAAAAACTGTTTACAACTATCGCTTGTGCACAGCATGAAGATATGTGGAATGCGCTTTTGGAATTTTGAGCAATAAATGGAGAATTCAGTAGGCGACCGCTTAATGTCAGTCTAGACTTTGCACTGGGCATTGTTAGGCCTGTGTCGTTCTGTACCATTTTGTTCACCAGAGAGATGCTTACAAGTTTGAGGACACTATGAAAATGACTGGTCTTGAAGGTGCACCTGATGGACAATCAGTACGTGGGGGGCTAACGGCGAACAATAAAGTAGCTGATTATTTTCTAAGAGATGCTGTGGCTCTTCCCTGGCTAATATCAAAAATATGAACAGAAGAGTACATAAAATGAAAAAAAGCCAAGATTGTATGGATTTCAATTAGCTGCGTTCATTAAATTATGACAATACTCACCAAGAGCGTTTTTTTAGCATCTCCTAGAGCTTCAGGTGTCTTGAAGACACAACATTCTCTCCATGCCTTTTTCGTTTCTTTCCTGTTTATTAATATCATTCGTCTTATCCCACAACACCGGCCTGGCTTCCACCAGAGATACTAACAATTGTATATCGAAATCAAAATCGTCCATCTTCACCAGCGAACAACTCTACGGTTTCATTACTCTACTGACACTGCAGTGGAAGGTGATCGCTCGGATACAGCCGGGTAAAAACCGGAGTGTGTGAACGTATCCACAAACAACACCTGCACCACTGTTGACTCAGCTACCGGCCGGTGACCGGGCATACTAGTGGATAGGTCCGGTTGCCACCCGGTAGCCGGCCGATAAAATACCGGCCAACTAAACGACCGGTTTGTGTGAATAAGCTTATGCACCCCTGTGTTCCACTACTTTGTCGGGTGATAATCGGAACCTGTCTGCCGGTTGAAAAACTGGAACGTGTGAACGTGACGGAGGAAAATCTGGACCATATGATACGCCTGGTTACCCAAAATGTCCATGTAATCACTGGCAGTATGTCGGCCATTTCGAGAATTATAGGACCAACAGAGTACCAAGATTTTGCTGCCCAAATCGTCACAGATGCGCCTCCATGTTCCACAGATGGAATTAGGCATTTAGAATTATAAGCTTCCTTGGATATTCTCCGAACCTAAACCCAGCCTGGTTGGGAACAACGCGAAGGGCGACCCATCTGATCATATTGCACATTTCCAATCATCAAACGTCCAAGTTTTGTGATCCTCACACCACCTTCTTTGTCATGTAGCGTTATTTTCAACAATCAGAGGTTCAGAAATTGCTGCTTTACCATGGTTGTTGGATTTGTGTGGCTCTAGTCGTACTGTCTGTGTGAAAACAAGGTCTCCAAGATGAATATTGAATTCTGTTGTTACCATTGCTGCAGCAGTTCTATGATTTTTTAGACACAATCCTTTTCAATGAACGGCAATCCCTTTAACTTAGTTTCGGTTTTCGGCCAATATTCCTCTTAACTGATGATGCCTTCCCATGATTTGTTTATGTCGTCATAACCTGGCACATTGCTCTTCTGTATGTTCCTAATAAAGTTGCCGTTATGTTTACAGATGCTACAGTTCAACGTGCACTAACTATTTTTCCTCTTTGAAACATTGACAAGTCTCCCGTTTTGCAGTACTTTCGTACACAGTTATTAAACACCATCTGTAATACATTGACACGGGCAGTACACAGCTTAAACAAACAAAAGAGTAACGAAAGACACTCACAAGTAATCTTCTTTCAATGCAACCAACACAAACAGTGTTATATCCGTAATGTCTGGCGTTTGCATTATTTCGTCCACCCCTGTCCAGTGACAAAGCATAGCAGAATGTTCCTTATACTACAACAAAACCAAGCGTAATATTGTCCTGCAATTTACGAGTGTTACCAAAATGGACGTTGACGTTTACTGATTCATAATTCTAAGTCCAATATTAACCTTTGCACCACCTGCTGTAATGAAACTCTGTATTTTTCCGCGTAATGTATTTGCATGCTTGAATACTGATTATGTAATGACTGGTTGGTCTTTTATAGCGGACATGAGTTGTGTGTTCCACAGTATAGAAACAGAACTTATATATAATTATAATTTACATGATTGGCAGTTTCGAAAGGTTGTATTCTTTACGCTGCTACGCCTAGTTCCCTTCTAGGGTGTCATGTAACTAAACTCATGGATTGCCTAAAATTACTGGATTAGAATTTTACACTTGGGTCAGGAAAAGATAAACATGAATGGTGCAAGTTCACGTCGGCTGCCTGGTCACCTACCTTGCCCACACGTACACTATAAACTGCACCTCCGTCATCTAACCTCCCTGGATGAACAGAAGCGAAAATTTCACATCATTACTATTCACTTCTGTTAGTCGTGATTGTCATTAAACTGAATAAAGCATAACACAGAGAATATAACATACAGTGGTGTTGTGCAAGGACATGATTTATCAATGCAAATTCATACTGGGGCAGGCCAGAACACTGAGAAGTTATTGGTGGGGCATGTGGTGGGTTTACACCTACTAGGTAGCAGGTGGGAGAGAATCATGTTAAATTTTTCGTAATCCGAGTAAAGTGTAGGTTATGCGTCCATAATGAGCCATGTAATATTCTCAGAAATATGGAAAATGAATAGGCAAAATCCTTCAGCACAACTTAACGCTCACAATTAATGCTCGACAGCCTGAAATGTGTGTAGCTTACCCCATTTTGCCTTCAACCGCACTGGCGTTATGACTGAAGGAAAATATGCGCTGTAAGGCAAGGAGTCAGAATGGTAGAATTGCTGACCGTCAGTTTGCGGTGTGGCTTCGCCGAAAGCTAACATCAGCAGTACTGGAAGTATCGGATATCCATATCGTCAACTGTATTGCAACTTTAATGTCTGTAAGGTTCCCACAGGATGTTTCAGATACGATTCTCCCCTTAGATCAATCAACGCAACACATTCAGTCCAAAAAATACACTTCCGGCGCGTTCAGATTTATCATACTGGAATTTCTTTGTTCATCTTCGCACTTCCAAAACGAAGATGAATTTACTATAGCAAAAGCAAACTATGACTTAAAACTTGTTTAATAATTACGAAACGCACTTTCTCACTTTGAGAGAAAAACAAATTTAAGGCATTTAAAAAAAAAGCATGGAAGATGATATCCCTGCTAAGAAAGGACAGGAAAATGTAAATATTACATGCCCACATTTGTGCAGATATTTAGGCCTGCTCTGCACTTTTCATTAATGTAACTGAAATAGACAACGGCAGTAAATGGAGGTAGGTTAGGGCGGTCCGACAACGAGTCTGGACGTTTTGGCGAAGAGTACCCGTCCGTATTGAAAATTGACATCAGATCGTTATGCCCCTAGCAAATTACTTCAATAAATTCCGGCAGCTCTTATTGCGTACGTTTTAGACAAACTGTGTAAGCCGAAAGTGCTTTGGCACGTAAACTGCTTGAATAAAGAGAAATGTAAGAAATAGTAGGAGAGTAGGCAAAAGGGAAAGACAATGGACAAGTGAGATACATTTTTATTTGGAGATGGGAGCGTCATTTTGTAAAACTTTCCCAGGCTTTACCTGTGCTTCCTTGTCATAGGAGTATAGAGAACATGAAGACGTAAGGATAGTAAAAAGAGTCCCTCGAAAAAAGTACCGCCAATGTTTGTTTTCTCGTTAATGTTACAGCGCATGATTTGGGAAGAAATTTGATTGAATTTAATGAAAGGGGAAATCTTTTATGTAATTCATATCAGGAAACCTCTACGCGAAGCACGCGGAAGCAACTTAGAACTTGGAAAATGTTTCAACATTTGTTAAAACAAAGTAACTTACTAAGTGATAAGTACCTTTCTATCCAATGTTTCCTGACTTCGAAAAGAGGACTGCAAAGGTTTGCAGGCTTCGACCGTTTGTCCTTTCGGTATGAGGAACATATAGATGAAGATGACGTGTGCTGCATCGGCGTAATGAAACTAGCAGAGAAAAACCGACGTTTTCACAGAAAACCCTGTTCAATTGCCACTTTTTCCACCATCATAGCTCACACGGACTAGCGAAGATAGAAGCCAGGGCTCAGCGGAGAACGGGCGGCGACTAATGGCCTAACTGAGAATTGTATTTAAAGATTCATTCCGCCTCGCCCAGTACAAACCACTCTGTCTTGGTTGTAAAATTCGGTAACTGATATTTACACACATATACATTTATACAAATATATATATACATAGAGGAGGGGGGGAGAGTGTTAGAGAGAGAATGGGTAGCATCATCGCGGGTTGTGCACGTCATTGTTTCGTCTCGCGCAAATTACGTGTAAAGGAGCAACATTCAGGCAGATTACACGCACACGAGGCTGGCCATAAACTGCTTTTAAAAGACTGTCTAAGGAAAGGCGACTTGTAGCTGACTGCAACGAACCTACTGCAGGCCAGAACGATGAACATGATTATTTTATTAATACATGATTCTTAACCTAAGTTAGGCGACTCTGTAAGCCCGTCTACCTGGCCACCCCTGATACAAGAAAACAGTCGCTATTTTTACTGATATCTATATGAAACACAAGTATGTACTCTGTGGTCAGAGCGCAGAATTTTCGTTCACACAACTGAGACTTGCAACCTTATGAGCGAGCCAGTTCTAAGTTACTGCGACGTTGCCAGAACTCATGCACCCAAACTAGTAAGAACCTAGCAGAATACTTTAATGATTATGGATTACGTACCTTGTCTATCGAAATTAATGAATACACGAAACTCTCGTGAAACTGATAATTATCTTAATCCAGAATAACAGCCAAAATTATGGCGCCATCTTCAGTACAACACCAAAGTCATCTTCTGAATTTTCGTCGGCATTTCTTTCTACGTGTTTGCATCGTTGTCTTGTGAGTGTCCAATAGCTGGCGCTAATACTTTGTCATGTGCGATTTCTTTTACATAATCTTTTTTCTTAGTAAAATTTATGCCTGGTGCAGACGGCCCAGAACTCTTCTACTTATCTGATCAAGGTTTCACTTCACTAATTTCTCCACCATCTGCCATTGGTTTTTGGGGGGGTGGGTAGGTGGGTGGGTGGGCTGCTACTTGTCACCCATCAAGCCTACCCAAGTTCTACTGGACTCTACTGGCGATGATATGGTGGCAGTATGACCCTATGTCCCTTTTCATTGGCCTTTTGATGAAGTTCACATATCCTCTGTGTATGTGAAAGGCAACATTCATTGTCACATCTCAGGATTGTTTCTGAAAATGGATTTACTTTCGTCCGCTCAGTCCTTCGGCTCTTGTCTCCTGTTAGAGAAATTCGACGCCTTGCTCGCGATAACAGCTTGAGTTATCCATTACTCTCATGCGAGGTTCTTCTGTTCAAAACCAGTTCTTCAAAAGCCAGATGTCTTTCCGTCATGACAAGCATCAGTTATTTCGACCGGAAAACCCGCCGGCTCTCAGAGAAGTTGTACTTGCTGAGTTACACAGAACATATTATGTCTCACTGCATATTCTACAGCAGACTTGCCAAACACGCGGCCTTCAGATTGCTGCGACGCGGCTCACTCGCATTTTGATATTTACAGAGCCCTTCTCTTCCAACACAACAGCAAACATTCTTGCGGATTATTGACAACATTTTTCCTGTCAAAGACCTGTCTGCCCATAGCACTCCGTCCTGTGTTGAAACAATGAATGTAGTATAGTTATCAATTGGAAGGTCGTTTTAATCCTAAACCAGCACTGCCGACAACAAAAAGTGGGAAGGGACGGAATATAAAGGAAATTTGCTAAGAACCTTAAAGCTAAATATTTTATTTAATTTTATTTAATGTATAATTGTCACAACTACAGTTCTGCTGTGATGTATCCTACTTTCCCACTTACTTGTCCTTTTAAATCACTCAGTAACTGTGAAAAAGTTTGGGTTCAGCATATTTTAGTGGCAGTAAATTTTACGGTACAATAAATTAGTTTTATTCGCTCAGTCTTTCGGCATTTAAATGAAATTTTAGTGATGTTACATAATAATTGTCATTGCTGCTGCTGCTGCTGCTGCTGCTGCACTTATGAAATCCTGCAAAATTAAATACAAGGATTTCTCGTACCTCCTTGCCTTATCCCACAATGAATCATGACATTATACGTGTTGGTCCAAGGTGTCAAGTTGAATTTTGAATGTGGCCTGTAACTTGCTAATGCCTTACAGAAACCTTCATTTTTCCACTTCTAGTGGAACAGCGGGTGGTTCTGATTTACCCATTCTTCGTTGAAATACAGCATTGATCATTTATCCCCAGATCCATTAAAGGTTTGTTCTGGTAGAGGAATTTCAAATGTCGCCTCGTTCCAATTAGAATTTATATCCGTAGATGCTTGTACTGTAAAGCTAAGTGTTTCAGTGGCCATAAATCAAAATAAGCTGGGGCCTTATAGGTTATATTTTCTCAGAGCGAAAATGTTATTTTATTTTAACTGACAGAAATTCACCCATGACTGCGTGTGCAAAACTTATTCACAATCACACAGATTTCCGCTCTCTCAGGAGTTTTCGTGTTCTTGCATGATGACGCAAACATTGCAACACTCTCTTCCTTTGAGGTCTGCTTCCGTACATGTTCTAGAAACTCGTGATTATTCACGCCACAGCTTCTGCTCCGATATCGTGGCACTTCGGGAAATCCAGTTCGCTTCGTTCTTCTATAGGAGTATAATTTTTTTGTAAATTACACGTACGCACTGCGAATTTTATCTTACGGGTTTAACTACGAAGGACGCTATTACCAACACCATCCTTAACATTTTTTTATTCAACCAATTGGAAGTATATTTTTACAGGCATGTCACCCAACACGGACTCCAATGTCGGTTTCAGAATTATTCACAGCAGCTTATTCACCTTACGTACGCAAACCCACTGTAGTAGACTTGGTTTGGTTACATGAATGTTTATATTCACCTAGCGATGTTTAACAACTGTGTTGGGATGCGACATTTTACTCTGTACCAGTACAAATGGAACATCATAAAATAATAACCAATAAGGACTTGAAGCACTGAATGACATTATGTTCTGTGTACTCAAGGTCATTTATAACGTTTACTGTGGATACAGAATAACCTAAATTAAAAATAGCATCGTCTTGGAGGAAAAACAGACGTTAAATTTTCGCAAAACTAAGACGGATGTAAGATACACTAATAAGGCTATATACGTGGGTTTGCTCCCTACAAGTGCAAAATTCAATCACGGATAACACTGGTCCCTTGTTTGTCCCACGAACTTCAGTAGGTGAACTTAGCAGTACGTTTTATGCTGAATTCAGATATGTAAACAGAATATTTCTATCAAGCAGGGTTTCAAAGATACAGAGGAATTTAAATGTGCAAAATAGTACTTTACGTGCTCTGAAACAGGCAGAAACTTTCCTCTAAAATGTAGAGGCGAATGACTTTCGCCGGCATTTGGCGTCAGGTACATCCTTCTTCAGTGTCCAGCAATAGCCTGCCACTATACCTGAGGTCCACTTGCATTGGAACCGCTTTTCCATAGCCATAATGTCTTGGTGAAATCTTTCACCGTGTTCGTCACTGATTTCACCGATATTTTCTAGGAAAAAATCCAAATGTGACTCCAGAAAGTGGATTTTCAGACTCATATTGCATCCCATAGCTTTGTACGAAGTCAACAAGTCCTGCACAACATCCTGATAGTTCGCTGCTTTGTGATTTACTAAGACGTCCTTGCAAATCCTCTTAAATGACAACCATGCATTTCCTTCAGTCTCATTCAGGTCTTCATCGAACTGTTTGTCTTCCATCAGTTCCCTGATCTGGGGTCCTATAAATATACCTTCCTCGATTTTTGCGTCACTCACATTTGAGAACTTATTCCTCAAAAATTCGAATCCATGGCCGGTTTTATCCATACCTTTCACAAAATTTCACATGAGGCTCAGCTTTATGTGCAAAGGGGGCAGATAAATTTTCTCCGGAAGAACAAGACGAGGACTGACGACATTTTTCTCCCCTGGCGACAATGATGTTCGTTTAGGCCTCAGTTTATTTACATAGTGGTTCTTCTTGTCCCAACTGTCCCACTCGCACAGGAACAGCAGTATTTTATGTAACCGAGTTGCATTCCGAGTAACGGTGCCACAACCTTGAGATCACCACATAACTTCCACTTAAATTCCTCATACTTAACCGTTCCCAACACTAACTTCATGCTTTCATAAATTTCCTTAATGCTGGCTGCATGAGCCAAAGGAACGGAGGGAAATCTATTTCTGTTGTGAAGTAGAACCACCTTCAAGCTCACTTTTGACCAATCATTGAACAGGTGCCACTGATCTGGGCTATATTCATGGCCAAGAACTTCCATAACGGAACAAACATTGCAAAACACGACAACACCCTCCTGGGAAAAGAAATCCTTGAATTCTTCATGGCCCCCACGGTAAAAACAGACCTTAGTGTCCTGGCGCAGAATATTCCAGCCATCTAATCTGGGGCCTAAAAGTTCTGCTTGCTGCTTTGACAGGTTCAAATCGTGGACGATATCATTCAGGTCCCCTTGAGTCAGCAGATGTGGTTCTTTGGAAGAACAGGCTCCTGCCAATGTTGGATCACAATCCATATTGTTGTAGCTTGGCCTGCATCTCCATCACTTGACTCATTGGCATGTGTGTTGGAGGCTTTGGCACAGGTTACTCCGCACTGTGAGGTACTGGGCTCATCGCAGATGGTAAATTAGGACCCTGAACAGTGTGTTTGGACTTTTCTGTTACACCAGTGATACTGATTAGGCAAAAGTAGCAATCTGAAACACGGTCCGTGGGCTGTCTCCAAACCACAGAAATGGCGAAAGACATACAGTGCGAATCTTTTGCACATGCCGCGAGAAGCCTGGAAAATGTCACACAACAAAAATGGGGAGCCGAAATCTTGTCCTAATCACCAGCTTTGCAACCGAAATAATGCTCATAGCATTTTTTAATCAGGGGTCTTCGGGATTTGAACGTCATCTTCCCGCAATGTAGCACAATGCATCCGATAAATTTACGCAATTTCTTGACATATTAAAGGTGAACAAACACTGTGTACTTCTGAGAAGATAGCACACTGAGTTCTGGCCAGCAACCGGCAGAGGAATGTTAGTCACACGTGTATGACACGTGACTCTGCTTGTTACAACATGTCCAGAATACCATCTACAGGCACCCAGTGACTCACATATGTAGGCTTGTGCTTTCACATAGTCTGATGCAACGCGAAAGGTGTGGGTGATAGAGAAATTCTGGAAACATATTTGAATTCAGCGTCCAAAAACACATCAGAAACAGACATTTTTCCTTATGGGACAAAATCTTTGTTGACCAGTGTAATTTGTCTAAGAGCACCTGATATTTGTGTTTGCCTCTAAGAATGGCTGATCAAACCCCTCTAATGGGAAAGGAAGCAGGAATTTTACAATCATGTGGCAGAAATCGACCACGTCTCAAACGAGCACGCTTCGAACATCAAGTGATTTGAATTGCTTTATAAATACAAATAAACCTGTTGGTACTCGTACACAGAATAACCACTTGACATTAAAACGTTAAGAATCCTAAGTAACAATTTTATGGCAAGAAGCCACTTGAGAGATGAGAGATAATAGGCGTGGACGGCTTTAAAGTACGTTTGAAATTTAAGGTTCCACTTACGTACCCTGATAATGGAAACAGCTGTGTCCTCTGAAGTGTCAGTGCAGTTTTAACAGCTTACACACCGTCAAATTCCACAAGTCTGAGCTGTTCATTAAAACAGACCTTAGTGAACTGAAACTTCCGCACTTACCAATGCTCATAACTACTAAATCTCTCCCTTGTGGAATACGACGGATATGAAAAATTGAAATAGTAACTAGGCACATGCTGCCTCTCATACGCATGTCTTCTTTGCATCATATACGTACACACACGCACTCCGAATTCCACACTTTTCTCGACAAAAATTTTCGTCTGTGTAAACGGACGTATACAATAATCAAATCAAGTGAAGAATAGTCTTAACTGAGACGTGAACACGTGTCGTCTAAAAGAAACTTGTCAGCTGGTCACGAGAACCTTCTGCCTCTATCTTCCTCTACCTTGATGAGACAACATTTTTCTGAAATCCTTGATAAATTTCTACCCTACTGCACTGTCTCACATATTACAAAACAGGGTCCTTCATACTCAGAGACTTCATAACCTCAAATCAAATAAAAAAATTTTTGTGAGCCATTTGATGGGGAAAGGGAAGAAGTTTTATAAACAACCTGTAGAAACAGATTTGATTCCCGGCTTCCAGTCTCCATATTGCCAGTCTTAACGGAAAAGCGCTCTGACAACCAAGTGTGAATTCGTTGAAACTGCAAACTAGCAAGGAAGAAATGACAAAAACGTAATCGAGTAACTTAAAATGTTACGCCGTGTAAAAATCGTGCATAGAGCCCCAAAAGAGAGTAAGAAAAAGCTTCTGCCTCTTTCCTTTATTTCACTGTGACATTCCAATGATATTATTTACCCGACCACTAAGACGTCTTTGTCTTCCGATCCTGGTGCAAAATTTATGTTGTTGCTACTCTGGTAAACGCAAAGAACATAACAATGTTTATCCGAGCCTCAAAGTATGTCTGAATTCAAACATCAGTGAAAAAGTATGGCCATATGAGGAAGAAGGATACATTTCTTACCAGTCCACGCAACCCAAAAGAAAATTGTAAAAAGGGAGGGGGAAGTGAGTGGGGAATACATCCTTCAGAAGGACGGCACTTCAAGAATTTTCTTGCAGGCGCACCAAAGAGCAGGTGTCTACTACGTAATGTAGACCACGTTTTCGCCTTGTGTGAGTAGATGTCACAGTGTAGATACAAGCAGCTCCAAACAATAACTCATGGCCGAACAAAGGAAGGAAATTACGAGTAGTTTATACCAGCATAAAAGGTGAATATTTTAGGAAGAGGTTGTTTGGATAAGAAAGGCCAAGTTCATAAAATGATCATAAGTCAATTTTGGCAAATTAAACGTAATCTACAGGCTTATATTTTCTATTACTGTGACTGAAATTGTTCGTATTAATAGTACTGTTCCCCTTTATAAAAATGTAGATGTATTTGTCTCTTCACTTTCTTGGTTTTAATTTTCGTACCGACATAAGACCCTTATAGCTCTCGAAAACACCTAAAATGTCTAACCGAATACGCAAAGTGAAATGTCACATGCCATCGTCACGAATTTATTCTTCCTTTCCCCAAGCATGTTGAAAAACCGTAAAGCTTTAACGTGGTATTATGTAAGCCGGATTATTAACAAATACTCCCTCTTTGTTGATCGAGGTTTTAAGATTAGATACTGAAAAAGACACTTTTTGTCATTTCTTATACAGCCTTAGCAGACGATAGCCTGTTTGTGATGAATTCTAAAGGGTTTTCGTGCATACTAATTAAGAATTATTAAGGTTTTCCGTAATCAGTTGAGCAATAATTATTCTTATGCATTATTTAGTTAAATAACTCTGATCTAGGCATGAAACCCAACCTGAAGAATGAACTTCTGAATGCAGTCTATGTTTCTGTTTTAATTTAACAACTGTTAGTGGTGAATGTGCGTCTCTTTGTAAATCGAGTTATTTCAAAAACGGACTTCGCCTCCATGAACAGCTAACAATATGACTATCTGTTCTAACAGATGGCGCTAAACTCTATACCTATTCTAGCCGGCCAAATCTCCTAGTCGAGAGCACTAAGTCGACTCAGGGAATACTGCGTTTGGTGGTCATAAAAAGCATTAAGTTTAGGTCTACCCGACTAGATAAAAGGAAGGATAATCGAAGTTATACCACTTCAGGTTTATTAGCACAGCTATTTAATTCGCGTAAGTTCAACAATCACAACTAAATCATTTGTGTTTGGCAATGCTAGAAAATTTTATCAAAAGACTTCTTTATCACCGTCCCAATCTTTCCTTTCAACTTACTCTCAGTCAAGAACAGTCTCCGAACCCAGCTTGGGCTAGCGTCACGACCACATTCCTGATCAAGCATAAACAGCTGTCCGAATGATGCATGTCGAAAGCTTCAGAGGATGTTTTTGTTTACAGGGGTTCAGAGCGGCAAAACGGTCACAATCCTTAGCTACGAGTAGGCGGAATCCCTCCGCGTGACAAACACTGTCATCAACTTAACAGCAAGTCTGCAACCCCCAATACCAATATAACGTACACAGACAGGAATTCTTCCTGCTTAAAGTCCTAAATTTATACCTAATTTTTCCGAGTGTAATTTTGCCCGCCGAACATATTTCCAATCTTGTTTCGAACCAGGATTATCGGTAATACTAGTAAGACAGACAAGAAACTACAACTTTCAAAAGTTAAGATGACATGTTTTAACCTCGTAGTTAGAGTGCAAAAATTATTCCTCATACAATTTATATTATCTTGCTAATGGCTTCATAATAAACCAAGACGTGTATGTTAAGTTAGCTGTGTACATGGCTCCTCGTTGATTGAGAATGTTTGCTACTTCAGCATTCCTCATTGTTACATACCTTGCAGGGTTTTAGGCTTCGATAACTGTTCCGGTCCCATTAACATTCTGAAAGTCTTTTGAGGGGCCGATTTTAGTCAACGGTTCTCCCAGGCTGCTGTATCTGAAAATTGCAAGTACTCAAAATTTCCCCATACCAAATTACTAGTTTCGACAGGTAAGTCTGGCGGTAGGGTTGATAACTTTCGTCTCCATACAGGCTGGTTATACTCAGGCGTTTCCTCCAGAGTAGATGAAACAGTTAAACCGCCGTAACTTGTTCGTCAGAGCCTCGTCTGTAAGAGGAGTTTCCTCCTCGGGCAAGTGAGGATGAGATTGGGGTAGAACAGTTTACAGTTAGCACGTCCTACCCCTCGCAACACACTCAAACCTTTAAATATTTATAAATAGGATAGATTAATTGAAGTACATTTATGAATTATAAATTGGCTCTATAGTTTAGACGTACTTGACATATCTAAGTGCTTGCAAATTATTTGTGCAGCAACAAGTTAGCACAGGCGACTAATTAAGGATTTAATGGAGTTAGAATTAGCTGACAGAAAGTGGATATGAACACATAGGACATTATGGCAACAGACTTCCTATATATATATATAT
>Ga0123352_10002947_pt1 | contig 24201 bp, 13 predicted proteins | sample TergutLab28metaG_FD_89700 | JGI IMG/M metagenome (GOLD analysis project Ga0123352, IMG submission 89700) | Labiotermes labralis P1 segment gut microbial communities from Petit-Saut dam, French Guiana - Lab288 P1 | ecosystem: Host-associated > Arthropoda: Insects > Digestive system > Gut ...
ACACGCAGGAAGTTAAGTTAAAAGTTTTATAATTCTCAATTTATTTTACTTACGTTTATGTTTCGGGCCTGATGAATGCACAGGAAATTCCAGCGTAAAGATTTGTGGAGTTATGCATTTGCCTGGTAGTTTCAGAAACACCATCTTATATCACACGCTCACCATACTTTCTCATAACGTCACTAACAGCTTTTTTCTTCACACCAATCACATTTCACACACGACATTTTGGCTGAAACGCTCTCACGAACCGAGACTGACCAATTTTTTTTGAGCGCTGTTAAGTCTATCGACTTACGCCATCATTTCCAGTATATCTTTCACGAGGAGGAATTGAGAGTTTCTACATAATATTTTCTTATTTCGTCAAGGAAAGAGAAACAAAAACAGAGGTATTTTAGCGGTTGTCTAAAAGTGCATAAATAAATGACGTAGTCGTTCGATGCCTCTGCTTCTTCAATTTCGCTGTCCCAAACCATTTCAGATATCCGGTTTGGGGACAGGAACCCTGTTCTCTTACGCACATACATTGCAGAGTGCTGACTCAGAAATTAATATTCATTCCGGCTTATTATTATGAAGTTAGAACAAGTGGTAGCGTTTTGAAATGGCATATTATTTCAGTTGGTTTATCGCTCTAATATTTACAGATCAGTCTGTTTATTTCTACATATCAAGCTGCAGTTGGAATTGTAAGCTAATGGATATTTGCGAACGAAGTAATTCATCTGTAAGTAAGGCTAAATTTTTATCTCATTGAACTGCCAGTAATCACCTATATTTATTTGTACGGGCGAATTTATGCATCCTGTTTATATTAGATTTGAAACCATCCTCGATACGAAAGAAACTTGACTGAAATGTAACACAGGCATAATATAAAGTTCAGCATTGGCATTTTATTATATACAGACAGCTGGTAGCCGAAACATGTAGCCACAGACGCTATCAAAAGGCTACAGAATGGCTAACACAGGCCGAAACGTGTAGCCTCAGTCGCTATCAATAGGATAAAGAATGGATAAAAATAGCCTAAACATTTGGCCACGGCCATTATCAATAGGCTACAGAATGGCTAACACTAGCCAAAACATGCAGCCACAGTCTCTATCAATAGACTACAGAATGGCAAACACTAGACAAAACATGTAGCCACAGTCGCTATCAATATGCTACATAAAAGCTAACACTTGCCGAAACATGTAGCCACAGTCGCTATCAATAGATTTCAGAATGGCTAACACAAGCCGAAAAATATAGCCACAGTCACTATGAATAAGCTCCAGAACAGCTAACACTAGACGAAACATGTATCCACAGTCGCTATCAATAGGCTACAGATTGGGTAACACTAGCCGAAACATGTAGCCACAGTCGCTATCAATAGGCTACAGAATGGCTAACACTAGCCGAATCATGTAGCCACAGTCGCTATCAATAGGCTACAGAATGGCTAAAACCAGCAGATACATGTAGCCACAGACGACATCAATAGGCTACAAAATGGCCAACCATAGGCGAAACATGTAACCATAGTCGCTATCAATAGGTACAGAATGGCTAACACTGACCGAAACATGTAGTCACAATCGCTATCAAAAGACAACAGAATGGCTAACACAAGTCGAAACATGTAGCCACAGTCGCTATCATTATGCTAACGAATTGCGAACACAAGCTGAAACGTGTAGCCACAGTAGTTATCAATAGGTTACACAATTGTTAACACTAGACGAAACATGTAGCCACAGTCACTAGCAATAGGTTCCAGAATGGCTAAAACTAGCCGAAACATGTAGCCACAGTCGCTAACAATAGGCTACAAAATCACTAACACTGGCCGAAACATGTAGCCACAGTAGCTATCAATATGCTACATAATGGCTAACACTAGACGAAACATGTAGACACAATCGCTCTCCATAGATTTCAGAATGGCTAACACCATACGAAACATGTAGCAACAGTCCTTATAAGTAGTCTACAGAATGGTTAATTCTAGCCGAAACATGTAGCCACAGTCACTATCAATAGACCCCAGAATGGCTCACAACAACCGAAACATGTAGCCACAGTCGTTATCAATATGGTACAAAATTGCTAACACTAGCCGAAACAAGTAGCCACTGTCGCTATCAATATGCTGCAGAATGGCTAACACTAGCCGAAACATGTAGCCACTGTGGCTATGAATAGGCTACAGAATGGCTAACACTAGCCGAAACATGTTGCCACAGTCGCTATCAATAGGCTACAGAATGGATGAAACTAGACGAAACATGTAGACACGGTCTTTATCAATAGGCTACAGAATGGTCAACACTAGCCGAATCATGTAGACACGGTCTTTATCAATAGGCTGCAGAAGTGCTAACACTAGACGAAACACGTAATTTAGGCCATTATCAATAGACTAGAGAATGGCTAAATCTAGGCGAAACATTTATGCACGGTCGTTACGAATAGGCTACAGAAGAGCTAACAATAGCCGAAACATGGAGCCACAGTCGCCATCAAAATGCTACAGAATAGCTAACACTAGCTGAAACATGGATCCACAGTCGCTATCAATATGCTATAGAATAGCTAAAATTAGACGAAATATTTAGCAAAGGCCATTATCAATAGGATACAGAATGGCTAACACTAGACGAAACATGTAGCCACGAACATTATCAATAGGATACAGAATGGATATAACTAGACGAAACATGTAATCATAGCCATTATCAGTAGCCTACACAATGGCTAACACTAGACGAAACATGTAGCCCCGACCATTATCAATAGGCTACAGAATGGCAAACACTAGACGAAACATATAGACAAGGCCATAACAAGTGGGCTACAGAATGGCTAAGAATAGACGAAACATGTAGCCACAGCCATTATCAATAAAACTAAGAATGGCTAATACTAGACGAAACATGTAACCACGACCATTATCAATAGGCTACAGAATGGCTAACACTAGACGAAACATGTAGCCACGGCCATAATAAGTGGGCTACAGAATGGCTAACACTAGACGAAACATGTAGCAACATTCGTTATCAATAGCTTACAGAATGGCTAATACTGGACGAAACATGTAGCCACGACCATTATCAATAGGCTACAGAATGCGTAACACTAGACGAAACATGTGGCCATGGCCATTATCAAAAAGCTACAGAATGGCTAAAACTAGACGAAACAAGTAGCCAGAACCATTACCAATTACCTACAGCATGGCTATTACTAGACGATACATGTAGCCAAGACCATTATCAATAGGCTACAGAATGGCTAACACTAGACGAAACATGTAGACACGGCCATTATCATAAGTGTAGAGAAAGGCCAACACTAGACGATACATGTAGCCACGACCATTATCAATATGATACACAGTAGCTAAAATTAGACGAAACCTGTAGCCACGGCTATTATCAATGGTCTACAGAATGGCCAACACTAACCGAAACATGTAGCCACGGCCATTATCAATAGGTTACAGAACGGCTAAGAAAAGACGAAACATGTTATCACGGCCATTCTCAATAGGCTAGAGAATAGCTAACACTAGGCGAATCATATAGCCACGACGATTATGAATAGGTTACAGAATTTCTAACACTAGTCGAAACATGTAGCCACCGTCGCTATCAATAGGCTACAGAATGGACAACACTAGCCGAATCATATAGCCACGACGATTATCAATGAGTTACAGAATGGCTAACACTAGCCGAAACATGTAGCCACCGTCGCTATCAATATGCTACAAAATGGCTAACACTAGCAGAAACATGTAGCCACCGTCGCTATCAATAGGCTACAGAATGGACAACACTAGCCGAATCATATAGCCACGACGATTATCAATAGGTTACAGAATAGCTAACACTAGCCGAAACATGTAGCCACCGTCGCTATCAATATGCTACAAAATGGCTAACACTAACATAAACATGTAGCCACCGTCGCTATCAATATGCTACAGAATGGAGAATACTAGATGAAACATGTATACACGCAACTTATTAATAGGCTACAGAATGTAAAACACTAGCCGATTCATGTACAAACGGTCGTTATCAATAAGCTACAGGAAGGCTAACAATAGATGAAACATGTAATTTCGGCCATTATCAATAGATAACAAAATGGCTAACTCTAGCCGAAACATGTATGCACGGTCGTCATGAATAGGGTAGAGAAGGTCTAAAAATAGCCGAAACATTTAACCACAGTCGCTATCAATATGTTGCAGAAGGGCTAACAATAGCCGAAACATTTATCCACAGTCCCTATTAATAATCTACAGAATGGCTAAAACTAGCTGAAACATGTAGCCACAGTCGCTATCAATAACCTACAGAATGGCTACCACCAGCCGAAACATGTAGCCACAGTTTCTATCAGTATGCTACAGAATGGCTAACATTAGCTGAAACATGTAGACACAGTCGCTATTAATTGGCTACAGAATGGCTAACACTAGCCGAAACATTATCCACGGCCATTATCAATAGGCTACAGAATGGCTAGCACTAACCGAAACATGTATACACGGTCGTTATCAATACGCTACAGAATGGTCACTACTAGCCGAATCATGTACACACGTTCGTTATCAATAGACTACTGAAGGGCTAATATTAGCCGAAACATGAAGCCTCAGTCGTTATCAATATGCTACAGAATGGCTAACACTGGACGAATCATGTACATACGGTTTTTATCAATAGGCTACAGAAAGCCAAATAATAGACGAAACATAAGCCACGGCCATTATCAATAGGTTTCTGAATGGCTAACACTGGACGAATCATGTACACACGGTTGTTTTCAATAGGCTACAGAAAGCCTAATAATAGACGAAACATGTAAATTCGTCCATTATCAATAGACTACAGAATGGCTAACTCTAGCCAAACATATATGCACTGTCGTTAGGAATAGTTTTCAGAAGGGATAAGAATAGCCGAAACATGTACGCACAGTCCTTATTAAAATGTTACATAATGGCTAAAACTAGCCGATACATGTAGACACAGACGCTATCAATAGGCTATAGAATGGCTACCTCTAGCCGAAACATGTAACCACAGTTGCTATCAGTAGGCTACAGAATGGCTACCACTAGCCGAAACATGTAGCCACAACCATTATCAATAAGCTACACGATGGGTAACAATAGACGAAACATATAACCTCGTCCATTATTAAAAGTCTACAGAATGGCTAACACTTGGCGAAACATGTAGCCACAGTAGCTTTCAAAAGGCTACTGAATGGCTAACACTAGCGGAAACATGTAGCCACAGTCGCAATCAATAGGCTAAAGAATGGGTAACATTAGGCGAAACATGTAAACACGGCCATTATCAATACGCTACAGAATGGCCAACACTAGCCGAATCATGTACACACAGTATTTATCAATAGGCTAAAGGAAGTCTAACATTAGACGAAACATGTAACCACGGCAAATATCAACAGACTTGAGATTGCCTAAATCTAGCCGAAACATGTATGCACTGTCATTATGAATAGGCTACAGAAGGGCTAACAATAGCCGAAAATTGTAACCACAGTCGTTATTAACCTGCTACAGAAAGGCTAAATCTAACAGAAACATGTAGATACAGTCGCTATCAGTAGGCTACAGAATGGTTAAGACTATACGAAATATGTAGCCACGACCATTATCAATAGTCTACAGAATGACTAACACTAGCTGAAACATGTAATCTCAGACGCTATCAATAAACTACAGAATGGCTAACAATAGCCGAAACATGTAGCCTCAGTCGCTATCAGTAGCCTACAGAGTGGCTAACACTAGCCGAAACATGTATCCTCAGTCGCATTCAATAAGCTACAGAATGGCTAACTCTATCTGTATCACGTAGCCACAATCGTTATCTATAGGGAGAGGAATGGCTAACATTTAAGAAACAAGTAGAAACGGCCGCTTTATACAGGCTACAGAATGGCTAATACTAGCCTTAACATGTAGCTACAGTCGTTATCAATAGGTAACTGAATGGCTAACACCAGGCGAAATATGTAGCCACATTCGTTAACAATAGGGAACAGATTGGCTAAAACTAAAGGAAACATTTAGCCACAGCCGCTTTCCAAGGTTACAGAATGTCTAACACAAGCCGAAACATGTAGACACTGTCGCTATCAATAGGCTACAGAATGGCTAAATCTAGCCGAACATGTAGCCACACTCTTTATCAGTAGTCTACACAATGGCTAACAATAGCCTAAACATGTAGCCACAGTCGCTATCAATAGTCTACACAATGGCAAACACTAACCGTAACATATAGCCACAGCGTTATCAATAGGGAAAATAATGGCTAACACTAAAAGAAGCATGAAGCCACGGCCGCTCTCTACTGGCTATAGAATGGCTAACATTAGCGTAACATATAGCCACAGTACTTATAGATATAGAGCCATACGTCTAACTCTGGCCGAAACATGTATCCACAGTCGCCATCAGTAGGCTATAGAAAGGTTAACACTAGCCGAAACATGTAGCCACATTCGCTATCAATAGGCTACAGAATGGTTAACACAGGCCGAAACACGTAGCCACAATCGCAGTCAATAGACTACAGAATGGCTAACCATAGCCGAAACATGTAGACACAGTCGCTATCAATAGACTACAGAATGGCTAACACCAGCCGAAATATGAAGCCACAGTCGCTATCAATATGCTAAAGAATTGCGAACACAAGCCGAAACATGTAGCCACAGTCGTTATCAATAGGTTACAGAATGGTTAATACTAGACGAAACATGTTACCGACGTCAGTATCAGTAGGCTCCAGAAAGGCTAACAGTATATGAAACATGTAGCCACAGTCGCTATCAATAGGCTACAATATCGCTAACGCTAGCCGAAACATATTACCACAGTCGCTTAAATATGCTCTAGAATGGCAAATATTAGACGAAGAATGTAGCCACGACCATTATGAATAAGCTACAGAATGGTTAAATAAGACGAAACATGTAATCACGGCCATAATAAATGTGCTACAGAATGGCTTACACTAGACGAAACATGTTGCCAAAGTCGCTCTCCATAGATTTCAGAATGGATTACTCCAGGCAAAACATGTAGCCACAGTCGTTATCAGTAGTCTACAGAATGGTTAATTCTACCCGATATATGTAGACACAATCACTATCAATAAGAGTAAAAAGTCTAAAACTAGCCTAAACATGTAGTCACAGTCGCTATCAATAGGCTACAAAATTGCTGACACTAGCCGAAACATGAAGTCACAGTCGCTATCAATATGATAAAGAATTGCGAAAACAAGCCGAAAATTGTAGCCACATTCCTTATCAATAGGTTACATAATGGTTAATAATAGACGAAACATGAAGCCACAATCACTATCAATAGCCTCCAGGATGGCTAACACTAGCCCAAACATGAGGCCAAATTCGCTATCAATAGGCTACGAAATCGCTAAAATTAGCCGAAGCATGTAGCCACAGTCGCTATCAAATGCAACATAATGGCTAACACTAGCCGAAACATGTATCCACAGTCGCTCTACATAGATTTCAGAATGGTTAACACCAGTTGAAACATGTAGCCACAGTCCTCATCAGTAGTCTTGAGATGGTTAATACTACCGGAAACATGTAACCACAGTCACTATCAATAAGAAAAAATGGCTAATACTAGCAGAAACAAGTAGTAACAATCGCTTTCAAAAGGCAACAAAATTGCTAACACTAGCCGTAACATGTAGCCACAGTCCCTAACAATACGTTACAGAGTGGCTAAAACTAGCCGAAACATGTAGCCACAGTCGCTGCTAATATAATACAGAATTGCTAACACTAGCTTAAATATGTAGACAAAGCCAATAACAAGGGGCTAAAGAATGGCTAACAATAGCCGAAAAATGTAGCCACAGACGCTATCATGAGACTACCGAATGGCTAACACAAGCCGAAACGTGTAGCCTCAGTCGCTATCAATAGGAAAAAGAATTAATAACACTAGCCGAAACATGTAGCTACGGTCATTATCGATATGCTACGGAATGGCTAACACTAGACGAAACATGTAGCCACAGTCGCTATCAATAGACAACAGAATGGCGAACACCAGCTGAAACATGTAGCCACAGTCGCTATCGATATGGTAAAGAATAGCGAACAAAAGCCGAAACATGGAGCCACAGTCGTTATCAATATGTAACAAAATGGTTAATACTAGACGAATCATGTAGCCACAGTAACAATCAATAGGCTCCAAACGCCTAACACTAGACGAAACCTGTGGCCACAGTCGCTATTAATAGGCTACAGAATACCTAACACTAGCAGAAACATGTAGCCACAGTCCCTATCAATAAGCTAGAGAGTGTCTAAAACTAGCCGAAACATGTAGCCACAGTAGCTGCTAATAAGCTATACAATGGCTAACACTAGATGAAATATGTAGACAAAGCCATTATCAAGAGGCTAAAGAATGGCTACAAATAGCCGAAACATGTAGCCGCAGACGCTATCAAGAGACTACAGAATGGCTAACGCAGGCCGAAATGTGTAGCCTCAGTCGTTATCAATAGGATAAAGAATGGATAATACTAGTCGAAACATGTAGCCACGGTCAGTATCAATAGGCTACAGAATGGCCAGCAATAGTCGAAACATGTAGCCACAGTCTCTATCAATAGACTACAGATCGGCTAACAGTAGCCGAAACATGTAGCCACATTCGGTATCAATATGCTACATAAAAGCTAACACTAGCCGAAACATGTAGCCACAGTGGCTCTCAATAGATTTCAGAATTGCTAACACTAGCCGAAAAATTTATCCACAGTCACTATTAATAGGCTCCAGAACGGCTAACTCTAGACGAAACTTGTAGCTACAGTCGCTATTAATAGGCTACAAAATGGCTAACACTAGCCGAATCATGTAGCCACAGTCGCTATCATTATGCCACAGAATGGCTAACACTAGCCGAAACATGTAGACACAGTCGCTCTCAATAGATTTCAGAATGATTGACACCAGCCGAAACATGTAGCAGCAATCCTTATCTGTAGTCTACAGAATGGTTAATACTAGCCGAAACATGTAGCCAAAGTGTCTATCAATAATCCCAGAATGGCTAACACTAGACGAAACATCTAGCCACAGTCGCTATCAATATTCTACAGAATGGCTCACACTAGACGAAACATGTAGCCACAATCGCTATCAATAGACTACAGAATGGCTAACCATAGCCGAAACATGTAGACACAGTCGCTATCAATAGACTACAGAATGGTTAACACCAGCCGAAATATAAAGCCACAGTCGCTATCAATATGCTAAAGAATTGCGAACACAAGCCGAAACATGTAACCACAGTCGCTCTCAATAGATTTCAGAATGACTGACACCAGCCGAAACATGTAGCAACAATCCTTATCTGTAGTCTACAGAATGGTTAATACTAGCCGAAACATGTAGCCACAGTGTCTATCAATAATCCCAGAATGGATAACACTAGACGAAACATCTAACCACAGTCGCTATCAATATTCTACAGAATGGCTCACACTAGACGAAACATGTTGCCACAGTCGCTATCAATAAACTACAGAATGGCTAACACTAGCAGAAACATGTAGCTACAGTCGCTATCAGTAAGCAACAGAATGGCTAACACTAGCCTTAACATGTGGCCACAGTCGTTATCGATAGGCTTCAGAATGGTTAACACTAGCCAACAATGTATCCACGGCCGCCATCAATAGCCAACCGAATGGTTAACAATAGACGAAACATGTAGCCACGAACTTTATCAATACGCTACAAAATGGCTAAAACTAGAAGAAACATGTAGCCACAGCCATAATCAATAGCCTTCAAAATGGCTAACACTAGACGAAACATGTGGCCAAGGCCATTATAAATAGGCCACAGAATGGACAAAACTTGGCGGAATATGTAGATACTGTCTTCATATATACGCTAAAGAATGGCTAACACTAGACGAAACATGAAGCCACGGCAATTATTAATAAAATACAGAATGGCTAATACTTGCCGAAACATGTAGGCACAGTCGCAATCAATAGGCTACAGAATGGCTACCAGAAGCAGAAACATATAGCCACGACCCTTATCAATAGAGTACAAAATGGCTAACACTAGACGAAACATGTAGCCACGGCCATTATAAATAAGCTACAGAATGGATAAAACTTGCCGAAACATGTAGACACTGCCATCATAAATAGGCAAAAGAATGGTTAACACTAGACGAATCATGCAGCAACGACCATTATCAATAGGCTACAGAATCGCTCAAACTAGACGAAACATGAAGCCACAGCCATTATCAATTGCTTACAGAAAGGCTAATACTAGACGAAACATGTAGCCACGACCATTATCAATAAGCTACAGAAAGGCTAACACTAGACGAAACATGTAGCCACGGCTATTATCAATAAATTACAGAATGGCTAAAACTATACGACACCTGTAACCACAACCATTATCAATAGGCTACACAATGGCTAAGAATTGACGAAACAGTCGCTATCAATAGCCTACAGAATGGATAAAACTAGCCGAAACATGTAGACACGGTCTTTATCATTATGCTACAGAATGGTCAACACTAGCCGAAACATGTAGACACGGTCGTTATCAACAGGCTACATAAGAGCTAACACTAGAAGAAACACGTAAACTCGGCCATTATTAATAGACTACAGAATGTCTAACTTTAGCCGAAACATATATGCACGGTCGTTTTCAATACGCTACAGACGAGCTAACAACAACCGAAACATGTAGCCACAGTCGCTATTAGTATGTTAACGAATTGCGAAAACAAGCCGAAACGTGTAGCCACAGTCGTTATCAATAGGTTACACAATGGTTAATACTAGACGAAACATGTAGCCACAGTCACTAGCAATAGGATCCAGAATGGCAAAATCTAGCCGTAACATATAGCCACAGTCGCTATCATTAGGCTACAAAATCGCTAACACTAGTCGAAACATGTAGCAACAGTCGCTATCAATATGCTACATAATGGCTAGCACTAGCCGATATATGTAGCCACAGTCGTTCTCAAGAAATTTCAGAATGGCTAACACCAGCCGAAACATGTAGCCACAGTCCTTATAAGTAGTCTACAGAATGGTTAATATTAGCGAAACATGTAGCCACAGTCACTATCAATACACTCCAGAATGGCTAACACCAACCGAAAAATGTTGCCACAGTCCCTATCAATATGCTACAAAATTGCTAACACTAGCCGAAACATGTTGCCACAGTCGCTATCAATAGCCTACAGAATGGATAAATCTAGACGAAACATGTAGACACGGTCTTTATCAATATGCTACAGAATGGCCAACACTAGCCGAAACATGTAGACACGTTCTTTATCAATATGCCACAGAATCGCCAACACTAGCCGAGTCATGTAGACACGGTCGTTATCAATAGGCTACAGAAGTGCTAAAACTAGACGAAACACGTAACATCGGCCATTATTAAAAGACTACAGAATGGCTAACTCTAGTTGAAACATATATGCATGGTCGTTATCAATAGGCTACAGAAGAGCTAATAACAACCGAAACATGTAACCACGGTCGCTATCAATGTGCTACAGAATAGCTAAAACTAGGCGAAATATCTAGCCACAGTCGCTATCAATAAGCTACAGAATGTCTACCGCTAGCGGAAACATGTAACCACAGTCGCTATAAGTAGTCTACAGATTGGGTAACAGTAGCCCATAAATGTAACCACGAAAATTATCAATATGCTAAAGGATGGCTAACACTGGACGAAACATGTAGCCACTGCATTAATTAATAGCCTACAAAATGGCTAACACTAGCCGAAACATGTAACCACAGTCGCTGTCAATAGACTACAGAATGGCTAACACTAGCCGAAACATGTAGTCACACTCGCTATCAATAGGCAACAGAATGGCTAACACTAGCCGAAACATGTTGCCACAGTCACTATCAATAAGCTACAGAATGTATAACACTAGCCGAAACATGTAGCCACATTCGCTACTAATAGCCTACTGAATGGCTAAAACTAGCAGTAACATGAAGACGCAGTCGTTACCGATAGACTACAGAATGGCCTACTCTACCCGTAACATGTATCCACGGCCGAAATCAATAAGCTACAATACGGCTAACGCTAGCCGAAACACATAAACACAGTCGCTATCAATATGCTATAGAATGGATAACAGAAGGCGAAATATGTATCCAAGGCCTTTATCAATAGGATACAGAATGGCTAACATTAGATTAAACATGTAGCTCCGACCATTATCAATAGGATATAAAATAGCTATCACTAGATGAAACATGTAGAAACGGCCATAATAAATAAGCTACAGACTGGCTAACACTAGACGAAACATGTAGCAACAGCCATTATCAATAGCCTACAAAATGGCTAACACTAGACGAAACATGTGGCCAAGGCCATTATAAATAGGCCACAGAATGGATAAAACTTGCCGAAACATGTAAACACTGTCTTCATAAATACGCTAAAGAATGGCTAACACTAGACGAAATATGAAGCAACGGCCATTATTTATAAACTACAGAATGGCTAACAATAGATGAAACAATTAGCCACAATCGCAATGAATAGGCTACAAATGGCTACCACTAGCCGAAAATATATCCACGACCATTATCAATAGGCAACAAAATGGCTAACACTAGGCGAAACATATAGCCACGGCCATTATAAATATGTCACAGAATGGATAAAACTTCCCGAAACATTTAATTACTGTCGTCATCAATAGGCTAAAGCATGGCTAACACTAGACGAAACATGTAGCCACGACCATTATAAATAAGCTACAAAATGGCTAACACTATAAGAAACATATAGATACGGCCATTACCAATAGGCTACAGAATCGCTCAATCTAGACGAAACATGTAGCCACAGCCATTATCAATATATTACAGAATGGCTAATAATTGACGAAACATGTAACCACCACAATTATCAATAAGCTACAGAAAGGCTAACACTAGACGAAACATGTAGCCACGTCTATTATCAATAAACTTCAGAATGTCTAAAAATGTATCCACGACCATTATCAATAGGCTACACAATGACTTAGAATTGACGAAACATTAAATATACGTCACAGAAAGGATAAAACTTGCCGATACATGTAGATTCTGTCGTCATCAATAGGCTTCAGAATGGCTAAAACTAGCCGAAATATATAGTCACAACCATATTTAATAGGCTTTAGAATGGCTAACACTAGACGAAACGTGTAGCCACGGCCGTTATAAATAGGCTACTGATGGCCAACACTAGCCGAAACATGTAGACATGGTTCTTATCAATAGGCTACAGAATGGCCAACATTAACCGAATAATATACACACGGTCGTTATTAATATGCTACAGAATGACAAAAACTAGACGAAACATGTATTCTCGGCCTTTATCAATAGACTACAGAAGGCTAAATCTAGCCGAAATATGTATGCACGGTTATTATCAATAGCCTACAGAAGGGCTAACAATAGCCAAATCATGTAGTCACAATCGCTATCAACAAGCTACAGAATGGCTAAAACTACCCGAAACATGTAGCCACAATCTCTACCAATAAGCTACATTATGGCACTCACTAGCCGAAAATGTATACACAGTTGCTATCATTAGGCTATAGAATGGTTAACACAAGCCGAAACTTGTAGCCACGAAAATTATCAATAGGCTACAGGATGGCTAACACTAGACGAAACATGTAGCTACGGCCATTATTAATAGTCTAAAGAATGGCTAACAATAGCCGAAACATTTAGCCAATGTCGCTATCAATGTGCTACAAATTGCTTAAAATTAGACGAAAAATGTAGCCACAGTCGCTATCAATAGGCTACAGAATGGCTAACACCAGCCTAAACATGTAGGCACAGTCGCTATCAATTGGTTAGAGAATGTCTAACACTAGCCGGAACATATAGCCTCAGTCTTTATCAATAGGTAACGGAATAACTAACACTAAAGAAACATGTAGCAACGGCCGCTTTCTACAGGCTACAGAATGGCTAACACTAACCTTAACATGTAGCCACAGTTGTTATCAATACGTAACAGAATGGTTAGCACTGTCCGAAACATGTAGCCACATTCGCTAAAAATAGGTAACAATGGTTAACACTAAACGAAACATGTAGCCACATTCGCTAACAATAGGGAAGAGAATGGCTAACACAAAAGTAAACATGTAGCCAAAGTCTCCATCAATATGCTACAGAATGGATAACATTAGCCTAAACATGTAGCCAAAGTCGCTATTAATAGGCTCCAGAATGGCTAACACTAGCCGTAACAGGTAGCCACAGCGTTACCCATAGGGAAAACATTGGCTAATTCTAAAGGAAGCATGTAGCCACGGCCGATTTATACCGGCTAAAGAATGGCTAACAAGAGCCATAAAATGTACCTACAGTCCATATCAATAGGGACAAAATGGCTAAATATAGTCGAAAAATGTAGGCATATTCGATATCAATAGGCTACAGAATAGCTAACACTAGCCGAAACATTTAGCCACAGTCGCTATGAATAGGCTACAGAATGGCTAACACTAGCCGAAATATGTAGCCACAATCGCTATTAATGAGCTACAGAATGGACAAACATACGCGAAAAATGCAACCATAGTCGATATCGATAGGTACAGAATGGCTAACACTCGCCGAAATATGTAGGTACAGTCGATATCAGCAGACTACAGAATGGCTAACACCAGCCGAATCATGTAGCCACAGTCGCTATTAGTGAGCTAACGAATTGCGAACACAAGCCGAAACGTGTAGCCTCAGTCGTTATCAGTAGGTTACACAACGGTTAATACTAGACGTAACATGTAGCCACAGTCCCTAGCAATAAGTTCCAGAGTGGCTAAAACTAGCCGAAACATGTAGCCAGAGTCGCTATCATTAGGCTTCAAAATCGCTAACACTAGCCGAAACAAGTAGCCACAGTCGCTATCATTACGCTACATAATGGCTAGCACCAGCCGAAACATGTAGCCACAGTCCTTATAAGTAGTCTACAGAATGGTTAATATTAGCAAAACATGTAGCCACAGTCACTATCAATATGCTACAGAATAGCTAACACTAGCCGAAATATGTAGCGACAGTCGCTATCAATAAGCTACAGAATGGCTACCGCTAGCGGAACATGTAACAACAGTCGCTATAAGTAGTCTACAAATTGGCTAACACTAACCGATAAATGTAGCAACGAAAATTATCAATATGCTACAAGATGGCTAACACTGGACGAAACATGTAGCCACGGCCATTATTAATAGTCTACAAAATGGCTAACACTAGCCGAAACATGTAACCACAGTCGCTATAAATAGAATAAAGATTGGCTAACATTGGCCGAAACATGTATTCACAGTCGCTATCAATAGGCAACGGAATGGCTAACACTAGCCGAAACATGTTGCCAAAGTATCTATCAATAGGCTACAGAATGAATTACACTAGCCGAAACATGTTACCACATTCGCTACAAATAGCATACTAAAAGGCTAAGTCTAGCAGGAACATGAAAACACTATCGTTAACGATAGTCTACAGAATGGCTAAATCTAGTCGAAACGTGTATCCACGGCCGCAATCAATAAGCTACAATATGGCTAACGCTAGCCGAATCACATAAACACAGTCGCTAACAATATGCTATAGAATGGATAACAGAAGCCGAAACATGTATCCAAAGGCATTAGAAATAGGATACAAAATGGCTAACACTAGACTAAACATGTAGCCCCGACCATTATCAATACGCTACAGAATGGCTAACACTAGATGAAACATGTAGAAACGGCCATAATAAATAAACAACAGAATGGCTAACACAAGACGAAACATGTAGCAACAGCCATTATCAATAGCCTACAAAATGGCTAATATTAGAGGAAACATGTAGCCACTACCATTATCTAATGGCCACAGAATGGCTAGCAGTAGACGAAACATGTAGAGACGGTCATTATCAATAGGCCACAGAATGGCTAACACTAAACGAAACATGTAGCCAAGACCATTTTCAATATTCTACAGAATGACTAATACTAGATTAAATATGAGGCCTCGACCATTATCAATAGGCTACATAGGGGCTAATACTAGACGAAACATATAGCACTACCCTTATCAATAGGCTACAGAATGGCTAATACTAGACGAAATATGAGGCCACGAGCATTATCAATAGGCTACAGAATGGCTTACATTCGCCGAAACATGTATCCTCAGTCGCTTTCAATATGTTACAGAATGGCTAACACTAGCCGAAGTATGTAACCACAGTCGCTATCAATAGGCTACGTAATGGCTATCACTAGTAGAAAAATGTAGCCAAAGTCGCTATCAATATGTTACATAATGGCTAAAACTAACCGAAACATGTAGCCACAGTCGCTATCAGTAGGCTACAGAAAGGCTAATACTAGCCGAAACATGTAGCGACAGTCGCTATCAATATTCTACAGAATAGCTAAAACTAGACGAAACATGTAGACACAGTCGTTATCAGTAGGCTACAGAATGGCTAACACTAGCCGAAACATGTAGCCACAGTCGCTAACAATATTCTACAGAATGACTAAAACTAGAAGAAACATGTAGACAAGTCGCTATTAATAGGCTACGGAATGGCTAACACTAGCCGAAACATGTGGACACAGTCGCTATCAATAGGCTACAGAATAGCTAACAATAGCCGAAACATGTAGCCACAGTCGCTATCAGTATGTTACAGAATGGCTAAACCTTGCCGAAACATGTAGCCCAATACGCGATAAATAGGCTACAGAATGCCTAACACTAGCCGTAACATGTAGCAACAGTCGTTATCGATAGGCTACAGAATAGCTAACTCTAGCTGAAAAATGTATCCACGGCCACAATCAATAGCCTACAGAATGGCTAATCATAGTCGAAACATGTAGCCACAGTCGCCATCAATAGGCTAAAATATGGTTAACGCAAGCCGAAACATGTAGCGAAGGGCATTATCAATACGATACAGAATGGCTAAAACTTGTGCGGAACATGTAGCTACGACAAAAATCAATAGGGTACAGAACGGCAATCACTAGGCGAAACATGTAGCAATGAACATTATCAATAGGCTACAAAGTTGCTCAAACTAGAAGAAACATGTAGCCACGACCATTATCAATAGCCTACAAAATGGCTAACACTAGACGAAACATGTGGCCAGAGTCGCTCTCTATAGATTTCAGAGTGGCTAACACAAGCCGAAACATGTATTAACTATCCTTATCTGTAGTCTAGAGAATGGTTAATACTAGCCGAAACATGTAGCCACAGTCACTATCAATAACCTGCAGAATGGCTAACATTATACGAAATATCTAGCCTCAGTCGCTAACAATATTCTATAGAATGACTAAAAGAAGAAGAAACATGTAGACACAGTCGCTATCAATTGGCTACGGAATGGCTAACACTAGCCGAAACATGTAGACACAGTCGCTATCAATAGGCTACAGAATGCCTAACACTATCCGAAACATGTAGCCACAGTCGCTATCAAGTGGCTACAGAACGGCTAACACTAGCAGAAACACGTAGCCACAGTCGCTATCAATAGGCTTCATTATGGCTAACACTAGCCGAAACATGTAGCCTAAGTCGCCATAAATAGGCTACAGAATGGCTAACACTAGACGTAATATGTAGCCACAGTCGTTATCGATAGGCTACAGAATGGCTAACAATTACCGAAAATGAATCCACGGCCGCAATCAATAGCCTATCGAATGTTTAACAATAGGCGAAACATGTAGACACATTCGCCATCAATAGGCTAAAATATGGCTAACGCTAGCCGAAACACGAGCGAAGACCATTATCAATAAGATACAGAATGGCTAACTCTTGTGCGAAACATGTAGCCACTGCCATAATCAATAGGCTACAGATTGGCTAACACTAGCCGAAACTTATAGCCACGGCCATTATCAATAAGCTATAGAAAGGCTAAATCTAGACGACACCTGTAACCACGACCTTTATCAATAGGCTACACAATGGCTGAGATTAGACGAAACATGTGTTCACGGCCATTATAAATACGCCACAGAATGGATAAAAATTGCCGATACATGTAGACACTGTCGTCATCAATAGGCTTCAGAATGGCTAACACTAGCCAATACATATTGCCACAATTATTCTTTATAGGCTTCAGAATGGCTAACACTAGGAAAACTTGTAGCCACGGCCGTTATCAATATGCTACTGAATGGCCAACACTAGCCGAAACATGTAGACATTGTCGTTATTAATAGGCTACAGAATGGCTAACAGTAGCCGAAACATATAGACGCAACCACTTTTAATAGGCTTCAGAATTACTAACACTAGACGAAACATGTATTCACGACCGCAAATTATAGGCTACCGAATGGCTATCACAAGACGAAACATGTTGCCACATTCGCTGTCAATGTGCTAAAATATGGCTAACGCTAGCCGAAACACTTAAACGCAGTCGATATCAAAATGCTCTAGAATGGATAACAAAAGCCGAAACATGTATCCAAGGCTATTATCAATTGGATACAGAACGGCTAACACTAGACTATACATGTAGCCCCGACCATTATCAATAGGCTACAGAATGGCTAACACTAGATGAAAAATGTAGCCACGGCCATAATAAATGGGCTACAGATTGGCTAACGCTAGACGAAACATGTAGCAACAGCCATTATCAATAGGCTGCAGAATGGCTAATATTAGTCAAAACATGTAGCCACGACCATTACCAATAGGCCACAGAATGGCTAACACTAGACGAATCATGTAGAGACGGTCATTATCAATAGGCTACAGAATGGCTAACACTAATCGAAACATGTAGACACAGCCATTATCAATAGGCAAAGGAATAGCAAACACTAGCCTAAAGAAGTAGCCACGGCCATAATAAATGGGCCTCAGAATGGCTAAATCTAGACCAAACATGTAGCCACAGCCATTATCAATATTCTAGAGAATGGATAATATTAGACGAAACATGAGGTCACGACGATTATCAACAGGCTACAAAAGGGCTAACAATTGACGAAACATGAAGCCACTGTCGATATCAATAGACCACAGAATGGCTAACATTAGCCGAAACATGTAGCCTCAGTCGCTATCAATTAGCTACAGAATGGCTAACAAAAGCCGTAACACGTAGCCACAGTCGTTATCAATAGGAACAGCATTGGCTAACACCAAAGAAAGATGTAGCATCGGCCGCTTACTCCTGGCTACAGAATGGCTAACACTAGCCGTAACATTTAGTCACAGTCGTTATCAATAGGGAAAAAATGGTTAAATCTAGCCGAAACATGTAGCCACAGTAGCTATTAATAGGCGACAAAAGCTAATACTAGCCGAAACTTGTAGACACAATCGCTTTCAATAGTCTACAGAATGGCTAACAATAGCCGAAACATGTATACACAATCGCTATAATTACGATACAGAATGGCTAACCACAGCTGAAACATGTAGACACAGTCGATATCAATAGACTGAAGAATGGCTAACATCATCTGAAACATGTAGCAACAGTCGTTATCAATAGGTTACACAATGGTTAATACTAGACGAAACATGTAGCGACAGTCACTATCAACAGGCTACAAAATCTCTAACATTAGCCAAAACATGTAGCCACAGTCGCTCTCCATACATTTCAGAATGGCTATCACCAGTCGAAACATGTAGCCACGGTCCTTATCACTAGTCTACAGAATGGTTGATACTATCCGAAACATGTAACCACAGCCAATACAATAAGCGAAAGAATGGCTAATATTAGCCGAAACATGTAGCCACAGTCGCTTATATAAGCTACACAATGGCTATCACTAGGCTAACATGTAGCCACAGTCGTTTTCAATAGGCTACCGAATGGGTAACACTAGACGATACATGTAGCCACAGACGCTCTCAATAAGCCACAATACGGCTAGCGCTAGCAGAAATATTTAACCAAAGTAGTTATCAATATGCTATAGAATAGCTAAATCTATTCGAAACATTTAGCCAAGTCCATTATAAATAGGATAGAGAAAGACTAACACTATATGAAACATGTAGACCCGACCATTATCAATATGCTACAGAATTTCAAACACTAGACGAAACATGTAGCCACGGCCAATATGGTGAGCTACAGAATGGCTAAGACTAGAAGAAACATATAGCCACAGCCATTATGAATAAAATTAAGAATGCTAATACTAGACGAAACATGTAGCCACGACTATTATCAATAGACTTCAGATGTATAACGCTGGACGAAACATGTAGCCACGGCCATAATAAATGGGCTACATAAAGGCTAACACTAGACGTAACATGCCGCCACAGCCGTTATCAATATCCTACGGAATGGCTAATACTAAACGAAATATGAGGACAGGACCATTATCAATAGGCTACAGAATGGGTAACACTAGACGAAACATGTAGCCACGGCAATTATCAATAGGCAACAGAATGGCAAAAACTAGACGAAACATGTAGCCGCAACCATTATCAATAGCCTACAGCATGGCTAATACTAGACGATACATGTATTCACGACCATTATCAATAGGCCACAGAATGGCTAACACTAGCCGGAACATGTAGCCACGAACTTTATCAATACGGTAGAGAATGGCTAACAATAGACGAAGCATGTAACCACGACCATTATCAATAGGCTATAGAATGGTTAACACTAGACGAAACATGTAACCATAGCCATTATCAATAGTCTACAGACTGGCCAACACTACTCGAAACATGTAACCACGGCTATTATCAATAGGCTACAGAATAGCTAACACTAGACAAAACATGTAACCACGACCATTATCAATACGCTAATCAATGGCTAAGAATAGACGAAAAATGTAGACACTGCCATTATCTATTGGCTACAGAATGGCTAATACTAGTCGAAAGAGTTAGCCACCGTCGCTATCAGGAGGCTAGAGGATGGACAACACTAGCCGAATGATATAGCCACGACTATTATCAATAGGCTACAGAATGGATATCACTAGACGAAACACGTAACCACCGTCACTATCAATATGCTACAGAATGGCTAACACTAGCCAAATAATGTAGCCAAATTCGCTATCAATAGGCTACCGAATGGACAAGACTAGCCGAAACATATAGCCACGAACATTATCAATAGGCTACAGAATGGCTAAATATAGCCGAAACCTCTATTCACGGTAGTGATTAATAGGCTACAGAATGTCCAACACTAGCTGAATCAGGTACACACGTTCCTTATCAATAAGCTACAGAAAGGCTAACAATAGATGAAACATGCAATTTCGGCCATTATCAATAGACAACAAAATGGCTAACTCTAGCCGAAACATGTAGCCTCAGTCTTCATCAATAAGCTACAGAATGGCTAACACTAGCCGAAACACGAAGCCACTATCGTTATCTATAGGGAGAGGAATGGCTAACATTAAAGAAACACGTAGAACGGCCGCTTTCTACGGGCTACAGAATGGCTAACACTAGACGAAATATGTAGCCGTATTCGTTAACAATAGGGTACAGAATGGCTAACACTAAAGGAAATATTTAACCACGGCCGCTTTCTGTAGGCTATAGAATGGCTAACACCAGCCGAAACATGTAGCCACAATCGATTTCAATAGGCTAAAGAATGGCTAAATTACCTGAAACATGTAGCCACACTCTTTATCAATAGGCTACAGAATGGCTAACAATAGCTTAAACTTGTAGCCGCAGTCGCCATCAATAGGCTACTGAATGGCAAACACTTACCGTAACATGTAGCCACAGCGTTATCAATAGGGAAAATAATGGGTAAAACTAAAGGAAGCATGTAGCCACGGCCGCTCTGTACAGGCTACAGAATGACTAACATTAGCCGTAACATGTAGCCACAGTCCTTATCGATATAGAACCAAAAGTCCATCTCTAGCCGAAATATGTAACCACAGTCGCTATCACAGGCTACAGAATGGCTAACACAGGCCGAAACATGTAACCACAATCGCTATCTATAGGCTACAGAATGGATAACCATAGCCAAAACATGTAGACACAAGCTCTCAATAGGCTACAGGATTGATAACACCAGCCGAAACATGAAGCCACAGTCGCTATCAATATGCTAAAGAGTTGCGAACACAAGTCGAAACATGTAGCCATAGTCGTATTCAAGAGGTTACGCAATGGATAATACTAGACGAAACATGTAGCCAATGTCAAAATCAATTGGTTCCAGAAAGGCTAACACTAGCCGAAACAGGTAGCCACATTCGCTATCAATAGCCTACAAAATTGCTAAAACTAGTCGAAACATGAAGCCACATTCGCTATCAATGGGCCACAATATCGCTAACGAAAACCGAAATATATAACCACAGTCGCTATCAATATGCTATAGAATGGCTAACAATAGACGAAGCATGTAGCCACGACCATTAAGAATAAGCAACAGAATGGCTAAAATTAGACGAAACATGTAACCATGGCCATAATAAATGGGCTACAGAATGGCTAACAATAGACGAAACATGTAACCAGTTTCATTATAAATAGGCCACAGAATGGATACATCTTGCCGAAACATGTAAACTCTGTAGTCATGAATAGGCTACAGAATGGCTAACACTAGACGAAACATGTAGCGACAGTCGCTATCAATAAACCACAGAACTGCTAACAAAAGCCGAAAAATGTAGCCCCAGTTGCGATCAATAGGCTACAGAATGGCTAACACTAGACGAAACATGTAGACACGGCCATAATCAGAAGTCCACAGAATAGCCAACATAACCCTAAACATGTAGCCACGACTATTATCAATAGGCTACAAAATGGCTAACACTAGACGAAACATGTAGTCACGCCGTTATCAATACATTACTGAATGGCTAACACTAGTCAAAACATGAAACCACCGTCGCCATCAATAGGCTACATAATGACCAAAACTATCCGTAACATGTAACCATGACAATTATCAATAGGCTACAGAATGGCTAACACTAGACGAAACATGTAGCCACTTCTATTATTAATAGACTACAGAATGGTTAACACTAGCCTAAATATTTAGATACATCCCCTATCAATAGGCTACAGAATGGCTAACACTAGCCGAAACATGTAGCCACAGTCGCTATCAATTAGCTTCAGAATGGCTAACACTAGCCTTAACATATATCCACAGTGGTTATTAAAAGGGAAAGGAATGCCTAAAACTAAAGAAACATCTAGACACATTTGCTAAAAATACGTAAAAGAATGGCTAACACTAACCGAAACATGTAGCAACATTCGCTAACCATAGGGAACAGAATGGCTAACAATAAAGAAACATTTAGCCACGGCCTTTTTCTATAGGATACAGAATGATTAACTCCGGTCGAAACATGTAGCCAAAATCGCTAAGAATAGGTTATAGAATGGCTAAAACTAGAAGAAACATTTAGCCAGAGTGTCTATCAATTGGATATAGAATGGCTAAAAATTGCCTAAATATGTACCAACAGTCGCTATCAAATTGCTACAGAATGGCTAAAACTACCCGAAATATGTAACCACAGACGCCATAAATAAGGAAAGAAATGATTACTCTAGCCGAAACATGTAGCCACAGTCGATCTCAATAGGATACAGAATGGCTAACGCTAGCCATAATAAGTAGCCCCAGTCTTTAATAATAGGAACAAAATTGCTAACTATAGTCGAAACTTGTAGCCATAGTCGCTATCAATAGGCTACAGAATGTTTTACACTAGCCGAAACATGTAGCCACAATTGCTATCAATAGGCTACAGTATGGCCATCCATAGGCGAAACATGTAAACATAGTCGCTATCGATATGTACAGAATGGCTAACACTAGCCGAAACATGTAGCCACAGTCTCTATCAAAAAACTACAGAATGGCTAACACTAGCCGAAACATGTAGCCACAGTCGCTATCAATATGCTACATAAATGCTAACACTAGCCGAAATATGAAGCCACAGTCGATCTCAATATATTTCAGATTGGC
>Ga0123352_10002949_pt1 | contig 24198 bp, 13 predicted proteins | sample TergutLab28metaG_FD_89700 | JGI IMG/M metagenome (GOLD analysis project Ga0123352, IMG submission 89700) | Labiotermes labralis P1 segment gut microbial communities from Petit-Saut dam, French Guiana - Lab288 P1 | ecosystem: Host-associated > Arthropoda: Insects > Digestive system > Gut ...
AGTTTATTATTTCTGACACAGAAGACAACTTACAAAAGGCAGTCTATTTATTATATAACATATCTAAAGAATATAATTTGGAAATTGCTACAAAAAAGACGAAAGTATTTGGTTTCGTTGGAATGGATCACCTAAGAACAAAAATTATTATAAAAAATGAAACACTAGAACAGGTTATCCAATTTACTTATCTAGGTTGCAGTATATCTTACCAGTTTTCCAATGATGTAGAATTTAAATTAGCAAAATTTTTACGACTAATAGGTACTATTAAGAGAACTATTTTTAAGAAAGTGAGAATGGAAACTATTTTGAAAATATACAACACACTAGTTTCACCTACATTTTTATATGGGTCAGAAAATTGGACTCTAACAGCCTTACAAGGACGAAGAATTGAAGGGGCAGAAATGAAGTTACTGAGACCTCTGGCAGGCTACACCATTTATGCCCACAAAACAAATGACTACATACGCTGCGAACTACGGATTACAGGCATACTAGACAAGATAGATGAATACAGGCAGAACTGGCTTTCACACTTGCAAAGAATGCCACAAAACTGAATCCCTTTGAAATCATACCACTACTGACCACAAGGAAGGAGAAGCGTTGACGCGAGCAGCTGTAACTCTGTAGACAGAACGGATCAAAGGGTCCATTCCTTGATGATGATGATGATGATGACATAAGTGCAGAATTGGATTTTGACACGTATGCATTCATACCATATCTGAGAAATGTGCATCGTCCCAGTATTGTGTGAGATCTGTGGATTAGCTAAGAGGTTAGAAATAGAACAAGCTGCAGTGAAGAAGTGACTGATGGTTTGCAATTCATCCACCTGGCATTTAGGTGCGTGTGCATGCGTGCCGTTTATTTGTATGTTGATCCATGTTCTGTTGCAAGGTTGGACACTGTGGAATATTTTGCATTACATAAACTGGAACATACTAAAAATCCGACATTCTTAAGGAATGTCGCAAAAGTCTAAATAACATGCTGAACACAGAGTTAAACCGTAGTAACTTAACACGAGTAATATGAGGCATGTACAACAGAAATCTCTTTGCATCACTGCAGTGGCAGTGTAGGTGGCACAACTGCACGTTTTACTTGGTATACACACTGGAAGGTGCGCCAGGATAGTGCAGTCAGTATAGCAACTCGCTATGGGCTGGAAGGTCCGGGGATCGAATCCCATTGGGGGCAAGATTTTCCGTACCAATCCAGACTGGTCCTGGGGCGCATCCAGCCTCCTATACAATGGGTACCGGGTCTTTACCTGGGGTAAAGTGGCTGGGTCATGGCATTGTCCACCCATTCCCATATAGCACTGAGGTTAAAGAAAGAGTAGAGATATACCTCTACTCCACCTCTGGGCCTTTATGGCCTGTTATAGGGTAACTTTACTTTTACTTTTGTACACACTGGAAGACACTTGCAGAGAACAGCACAGTGGACTGGGTGAGTAGGTGCTATGAGTGTTTTAAAGAGAGACTGTAGTGTCAGAAAGGAAAAAAAGTTAGTTCTAATTAGTTCAGTAACATAAGGGCTGGAGGAAATGTATGATCACCATGATGGTGAAAATAAAGTTTGAGGTCAGTAAGGACTCCCAAATCTTTGAAAGGGTTGGCGTTTTCTTATATAGTTTGTATGCAAAACCCAGCTTGCTTTTTTTCCTTGAGGAGGAAGTAATCTGGTCTTTTTTATTTTGAGTTTTATGAAGGTGATGTTGCTCAAACCATGAATGGAATTTGCCAGACTGAAGTTAGAAACTATTGCCCGTGGACTTTGTTCATCGAAATATATTTGTCATCAACAACGAGAAGGTTATTAAAATATAACCAACTAATTGCACTAATATGTGATACTAAAATCTTATTTACACATTAAAACACGTCACTTGGTTAAAATAATTCCTACAACATGACGTGTTTTAATGTGTAAATAAGATTTTAGTATCACATATTAGTGCAATTAGTTGGTTATATTTTAATAAAATTCAATTATTGCACGGTAAAAACATGAAAATAACGAGAAGGTTATTGGAAATAGTGACTATATTGCTCTGATCATTAATGAAAACTTTGAAAAGTAGTGGCCTCAGACCTGATATTCTGGCACATCAGATTGCACCCAAAAAGGAATTTGAAAAAGTCCTACAGTAATGGACATGTGATAAGGCTCTTCTGGGTTATTACACAGCGCGAGTAGTGGGAATTTCATACCGACATTTCAGGACAACCTATCGGTCCCATCTTCAGGGTCAAGAAATCAAAAAGAAAGCCATTTGCCATAGCACAGGGTTTATATACAGAAAAGTGTGGGCAGTGATAAGTTCTCAGTAGCATGATGCCAGCATTTAGGGCTGATGCAAGTGGATGGGAGGGAGGAGGTGTAGTTGTCAGTGCTGCCTTGAGGTGAGAAAGACGTTCCGGAAGGGAAAAATTCTAACCGATGCTGGTCAAGTGACTGTGAATCCAAGTGAATCACCAGCACGTGCTCCTTAATCATTCGGTTTGGAAGGAGAAGTGCATACACAACAAGATTAGAAGTGTTACTGGAATTTGAGTACATGAGATCCGTTTGGCCTTCAGAATAAACCAGGGATGTAATAAAGTGAAGGTAGGTAATGAGGTTTATGATGGTAGATTTTGATTTGGTGGTGATAAGGATTAAATTTGGAATATTTAGGAAAGGTTTCTGGGAATAGGAATAGGCCTGTAATTGAGTAGTGACTACTACTACTACTACTACTACTACTTACTACTACTACTACTTATTACTACTACTACTACTACTACTACTACTACTATTACTACTCTACCACCGCCACTGCCGCTGCCACTAATTCATACCCGTACTCTTTTAAATATGATTTCTGGTATTGATAGTAAGGCACATGTTTGGGAACTCTTCTTCTGAAGGTACCTTATACCATTCATGATGGACTACTGGTTTAAACTGCTGGTGGAAATGACAGTCTTGTTTAAAACATAGAAGTGCAGGACTTTCTTAAAATAATAAAAATATATATATATATATATATATATATATATATGTATGTATGTAATAGAAGTGGAGGACTTCCTTAAAATAAAATATATATATATATGGGCTTGACATTAAGAGTAAATTTTGAACACGTCTAGTGTTTTGAGAGATGGCTTGAAGTAATGAATAAAGCTTTTAACTGAAGTCATACAATGCTTTCTCACCTATTGTCATTCATTGTAGCTTTAAGGCAGAGCTGCCCAGATGTGTGTCACACACAAATGTTTCTGTGTTCCGAGTATATCAAGTTAGCTCTAATTGCTGCATTTTTTGTTTTGGTTTTTTTGTTAGTTTCTGGGACAGATTATTGTAATGTGTGCATCTAGGTAAGTGCTTGCTGTTTATCTGGCTTGATGTTTGTGTTGTAATGCGTTATTTGGGCATTTTGTCCGTTATCCTTTGTTCTAGAGTGAAATTAAGTACTGGGTGTGAACTGAGCATAGCCTTGTGTGTTAGCATAATGCCTTGTCGTTGTTTGTTTCCATTATATTTACATATTCATACTGATATGTAGGACTTGAATTTCAGTACAGAACTTACGACTTTTTCTGTGTCAAGAACAGTTTTGTGATTAACTTCTAATGCTGTCATTTTCTAAAAAATTGCATGTGAAACCTGTGCTGTATGATTAGTAGAAGTTGCATGTTTTTTGTTGTTTGAAGTTGAATGTTGTAACACTTCAGTCTGCAAGTTTGTAAAGGAACATCATTCATGAAAATGTGATTTACAACAACAAAGTATTATACACATGTACTAATAGTTTTGTGTCAACCATCCATCCTTTACTTAATTTGCATCTGTCATGGACTGATGTGGATTAAGTAAATGGTTGATACTTCACTCCACTTGTTTAAATTTGCATTTTTCCTTGATGAAGTACAGCACATTTCTGCTAATACAACTGGCATGGGACCAGAGAGGTGTCAAATTGTCAAATGTTTCATATTTACAGACCCGTACCCATTCTGACCTAAGTTTTTGCAGGTTATGTTATGCATGCTCTGTGCAATTCATTAACTGTGCAGTATTAATACTAGCAAATTGCATGGATGTTTATGAATAACTATTTAATAACTATTACAAAATAACAAAGAGTTACTGTTCATTATTTGTGCAGTTAGTTGGTATTAATACTGTTTATTCTTACAGGTCATTTTTTGTTATCGCTTCTTATACTTCATGTTGTACAGGTGTATTCCACTTGTATTGTCTCTGTCTGTTCTGTTTTTTCTGAAGTCTTCATAACTGAAGAAGTTGATGGAGTGGGTTCAGGGGGTCAGGAGATACCACTGTTACATAAGATGCTGTTGGAGGCCTTTTCATACATGTCCCCAGGATCTGCCTGCTTCATTCATGAAGCTTTTTTTTCTGGAAAAAACAAAACTTTCTGCCTTGAAACAACTTTTCTCAAGCTTTTTTCTGGGGGGGGGGGGACCAAAATTTCCTGTGTTGAGACAGCTTTCCCCAAGTGCTGGATTATCGGGATTTTTCGATAATAGGAGGTCAGATTAGAGGAGTTTTGCTGTTATCACAGTAAAGTAACAAATTTGCCTCAGAAGCTTCAGTTTAGTATTTTTTATGTTGAGTTGAAAGGGACTATTGGCTAAGAGTTGTAATGATTCTGAGTGAGCCATAATAACTCCTGTCAAGATCATTCAGGTCGTGGTACTGGCTGCTCTTCCCTTTTCTGACATCACTAAATTTTAGATAGTAAAACACTCTTAGTGACAAACTACTGTCAGTTAGTATTAACTTCTTTTGTCCACAAATGCAAGAGTGAACTAATAAAAATGTATACTCTTTATTTTCTTTGAATAGAAGGTTTGTCAGATTTGATTATTGGCCACTGAACCTGTCACAGAATTCATTGTGTTAGCAGTATATTGCACCATACTTGAAATGCTGTTAATTACACAGAACAGCAAATTGTGATTCTCACCACCTGAGTGATACTTGGTGTTCTTAACAGATTTTGATCCATTGATTTATTTAAGCTAGGCAACAGAAAAGTGTGCAGCACATAGGGTTTTTGAGAAATAGGCAAATATCATTGAAGTATTATAAATTGTCATTTTCATTAGGTGTGCTCACAAAATTTCACAAAATGATTATTAGCTTCATCATTTCTGCGTGTCTGTCAGTTTACATCAAACAACTCAGTTCTCACTGGAAGGAGTTTCATGAAATTTGATACTGGAGAATTTTTCTGAACTGTCAAGAAAATTGCGGTTTCATTAAAATCTGACATAAATAATGGGTACTTCGCATGAAAGCTTATGTTCATTTATGATAATATTTTGCTCAGTTCTTCTTAGAATGAGAATATTTCAGAAAAAAACTATAGTTAAAATCAAAACACACATTTCATGTTCAGCACCCCTTTTTCTGAAAATTGTGCCCTTAATGAGTTTTAATGTGGAAAAATATGGTAGAGGAAGACAGAATCCAGTGTATCTGTGGCATGCTATATAACTAAGGGTACAAACTCATGCACACACTCAGAACACGTAATATATATTGCTCTTCCATGGCACCAGTGGTTACATGTACATGCTTCAATGTCATGTTTGTATGTACATTGCCTGCTGTTTACCATGTTACATAGCTGATACATAATATGTACATATTTCTTTGCTGTTATTCAGGGCAATACTTAACATATGAAAGGAAAAACTTTACCTGTAACAAGCTGTTTTCACTGATTTAGTATAACACTATGTAATGCAAGTGGGAAATATATGCCTGCTTACATTATTACACATTCAGAGCTTTTTTCCTCTTCATTGCTTGTTTTATGTGTGTGGAAGTTCTTTTTTAAGGTGCCAGCATTCCATTTGCTTAGGTAATGTTTGTCCATTGTAGAAATGTCCTGGTGAAACGTTTCACAGTGTTTGTTGCTGATGTCTCCAAGTTTTGTGGAAAGAAATTGTTAAGAGAATTAGGTTGTACATTTTCAGTGACACACTGTACTGCGCCACTCACCTGTCAGCAGCATATTTGATTACTTCCTGTGCGGTCTTCTCCATTTGTTTAGTGCTGCATTGGAATTTGCTGTAATTTTTAAGCTTCTCTATTCAGGAACTGACAAAGACTGTGTCTTCTATTTTTGCATCAGTGATCCTGGAAACTGGCATTGTCTTGCTGATGTCAAAAACCTCCATTCTGACCTTCACAAAAGTCGTCACTCACTGATGTTACATGGAGGTAGAACAATTTTCTGTGGATCTACAAGTGGTTTATTTCCCCACCCCTTTTACCTCTTCTCTGAAATAAGCTGCTTATGATTAGGCCATTCTGTCGTGGCATATTGAGTACAGGAGCATTGAGGCTGAAATCACAAATTTGCCCGTGGTGTTCATGGTGTATGCTATCAAGCAGAGGTTTCATATTTTCTTATGCTTCCTCTTACGTGCATGACTTGTCCATCAGGATTAATAGTAAAATGTTGCCAGTGTGAAGAGTGGCAACATTCAGGCTTAATTTTAAAGAATCTTTGAATGGTTGCCAGTCATCAGACTTTTGTTCATTCTGTAGTGCAGTTCATCTGTTCATTCACACTTGCAGTAAGGTAGATTCATGGAAGAATATTTCAAAAGTTCTTTCTGCATCTACACAAGAGCAAGTGTTTTTCTAGCTGTACCTGTGTAATTTGGAACAAAGGTTTTCTGCTTGATTTTTAGATACATTTGAGTCTTGTAAGAGGACCTTTAATTCAGGCTGGGTCATTAAGTCGGTATTTTCTGAGTTTGGTATTTCATTTTTGAAAACCGGGTATTATACGTTTTCCATGCAGTAGATATACAAAATTATATTTATTACCAACTAATTGTACTAGTGCAATTAGTTGGTAATAAATGTAATGTATTTCATATTCTCTGCCACAATGCATTTTGTCTGCAAAAATTTGTCCATCATCTCTGCATTATCGTTTTGGTGCCATGATTGTGGTGTCAAGTATGGATAATTCCTGTGTCATTGGTTGGACAGATGGTTGAAGATAGGGTATTTAGAGTGCCTATTTCTAGTAAACTGTCACAGAAGTAGCAGAGTTACTGTCGTTTCCCTCCAAATAACAGGTATGTAGCATATCACTTGTCATTAAGCTGCACTGTGAGATTCACGGCACACCAGCAGATGTTGAACAACAAACATGAGAAGCCTGTTTGTTGTCATAACAGTTGATTTTGCATCCAAAATGTGGTTCACAAGCTGCCTTTATCGTGAACATTGCTGTGATCATTTCAGACCTAATACTGAACTGACCACAAAGGTACGAGGACATTATATTACTAAGAGGCAGTCATATACACCTCTTTATTGACAGTCAGTTGTTTCCATATGTCTTCATCATCATTCTGTCCTTTTATTCCTGTGTGGAACATAAGGCCTTCATGAAGCTTTTCTGTTGAGTTCTATCTAAGGTCAGTCCTTATGCCTCCTCCTAGCTTTTTCAATATATACAGCCACATATTTCACTTGATTATACCAAGCCAGCCTCAGGCTGCAGTGTGACTTGTACATAGAGGTATTTTATGTGTCATAAAATCATAGAAATGGGGTTTAAGGTCTCTCTCTTACAGTAGTAGTAGTAGTAGTAGTAATAATAACAGTAATCATCTGTCATGAATTAGGCCTTGATAGACATGTTTGGCCTTCTTTAATAGTCTCTTCAAATGTCTTCCAAGTCATCTTCATCCATTTGGTCTATAATTCAGCATATGTTTGGTATCCTGTTGTTTACAGTTTTTTTTTAGAGGATTCAGTGACTTAACATGAATTTGCTCTATGTATATATGTCATCGCAATGTGAAGATGGCATAGGACACTGAAACTGAAATATGTATCTGTATTTATGGAATGTGTAATGTATAATGTGTGTGACTGCCTTTAAATGCCTGAATAATTCTACTTCAACACAATGGGATGTCCCTGATTTAGATAGTAGCAAAACATATGACTGTTACACACTGTTGTTATATGTTGAAACACAGTGTGTAAATAACTGGTGGAAACCTAAAGATTGAAAATGTTCCTCATACATGCTACCAACACTTACATTAAGCACTATTACCATACCCCCTTAAGGTTAGAAACCTCTGTTACCCTGATGATGACACTGTGATGTGCAGGGTTGTAAACACAAATTGAAATGTACCACTACAATAAAAAGGACTTCACTTAATGAAATGTTCCCATTCACAAAGTTGCAATTGTAATGAGCAGTTAAAAATGGATATTTCTCGAAAGAAAGGAAATGATATAGAGGAAAAGCAAGGTTATGTGTGAGAATCAGTGAAATTTTGTAAGTTGCAGCTTATTTAGCTAAGGAAGGAAAATTATTTTATAACATTGTAATTTAAGTGAAGTTCTGAAGTACTTGCAGCAGATTTATTTTTTATTGATTCTGGCTGCTGATGGCTATATACTTCAGATGATCTTTTAAGTACTTTGACTTCAGATGTGTGGACAAGTTGTGTTTATAGTAATACAAAAGTACTGTGGACACTGACACTTCATGTATGTGTTTGTATTTACAGGATGTTAAGTAAGTGTAGTCATTCAAGTGGTTGGTTCTGGATGTGTGTGTAGCATCGGACTTATTTTTGTGACCAGCATTATTCGTTGAGTGTGAATGTATCAGCAAGTAGAAATGTTTGCATTTGGTAGTAAATTAATCATTAATTTCAGTGTGTTGATTTGTTTCATTTATTTTTTTTTAAATTATGCTATCAGTTGTGATTTTGTCGTATCTTGCAGCTTTGTAAAGCTTTGTGTGTTCTAATTATGTGCACCAAGTTGTACTGATTGGGAGTTAAATGTTGTTACACATACTGTGTGTGAGTATAATGCCACAATTTTCTGTCATATTTTAATGCATTTAAGCAGTTGTAAAATTGTAGAGATAACAATGTATTTTGATGCAAGATAGTTATCCAAAGTTCTGTTTATAGAAAATTGTTCTTAATTGATCTGTATGAGACAGTGGCTTTTATTATGAATAACATATTGTATTTCATAAAAATGTGTGAAAAGTGATTGGATTTTCTTTATTGTGGCATTATACAATTTTTTCTGTAGCTTCTTTATTAAATTTTTTGTGTGAGGATTATTAAAGGTGATTGGTGACTATGTGTTGTAAGAAATTAATTCTTAATACAAGGGTTATTTGTTCCTCTGCAGATAATGTTTCTTCATAGTCATTATTTTAATAATATTGTTTTGTTGTTGGAAAATTAGAATCCATATTTTATGAAAGAATTACATTATTTAGAATATATTTCTGGAATTGTACTTGATCATTAATTCATCATCAGTTCTGAATATAACACATCATCCTTTCTTTCTGTTTTATAATAATGTAGTTTAATGGTGATTTTTGTTGAATAGTGTTGTGTGCTTGGATATTAATATAGTGCTGGATAGATATGTTTTGCTTCATGAAGTTATAAATTAAAAGGTGACTTCGGCATTTGTAATTCCTGTACTTGTATAGTATAATTTTGCTATTTTTTTCAAGCACCTAAAATATAAATTAAATGTTGGACCATTGGAATGTTCCTGGAGAATTTAGACATTTGTTATATATTCCATGTGTTCATATTGTAATTTCAGGATGGTGGATGTAGGAGGGCAGCGTTCAGAAAGACGGAAATGGATCCATTGTTTTGAAAATGTCACCTCCATAATCTTTTTAGTCGCTTTAAGCGAATATGATCAGATCCTCTTTGAATCCGAAAATGAGGTATGTTACTATTATGAATATAAGCTTTTTTTCCCCCTATCTTATTTTACCAGAAAATATGAGTACAAATGCTGCGTTTGGGTACTGTGTATAATGAGTGTAAACTTCCTTATAAAGTCGATGTACAGAAATGCAGTTTTTAACCTGGTACCTTCAAATTTCAGTGGATTTTGGTGAACTATGTACCTTGCGGTTCCAAGTAAAATTGCCAAATTATGGCTGGCTACTCCTTGTAATTTGTGTGTAATGGGCATTCAAAATTGGGGGTTGGGGGGTGGAATTGACTTGTTTTTAGCATAATGCAGTTACTAGAAATATGTCTGTGGCCTTAATGGAGCTAATGGGTACATTTGAGACCCAAAGAAATTCTGCTTCCGTTGAAGTTTAATATAGATCGTCATTTTGGGGTCACCGAAATTGACATTTGGCATGTAATTGCTAAAAATGCAGACAGTTCATATTCAAGAAGTATATTTATTATTTCATGTATAGGTGTGCCAAAAACACTTGATGGTCTTAAAAATGAAATAAAGTTTTAAGGCAAAATGGGAGAAATTTATTGACATGAGCAGGTACGTTCCGTGTCCTAGAGAATATCTCTGAACCATAATTATTTGAATGTGACACTTTGTAGGTGACCACCATGTCTTCAGTACAACCCTGCAGTCATGAAGGAAAGGCTGTCGTAACACATTCTAGCATTTCCTGAGGAGTCCCTTGAATGCACTCCTTAATTCGCTGTTTTAGGTTATCTGTATTGGCAGGGCATGTTTTGTATATTTTGCTTTTTTCATAATCCTGAAGGAAGTAGTCTTACTGCAAGATCAGGTGTGGATGGGCCAGATGATGTCTCCAAAATGAAAAATGAATCTGCCTGGAAATGTCATGGAGATTTGCATGGAAGTCAGTGCTGTGTGGGCACTTTGCACTGTCCTGTTGGAAACACAGCAAATCAAGCTGACAAAAGATGTAACATACTTTGCAATAATGGTTCTGGCGTGACTTTATGCTGCTCTGCATTGACAGTCACTGTATGCCCCACCACAGTTTCAAAGAAATAGGGACCAATAATGCCATGAGATGAAATTGCACACCTTTTTCACGGTGTGGAAAAATTTGTTGAAGTTCATGTTAGTTGTTTGGAGTCTAAAAGTGACATCTGTATTAACATAACCAGACATGAGTAAGCAAGTCTTGTGTGACATCACTAATGCAATCACTTTGTCGTGATTGTCATTTACAAAGTTCAAGAGTTTATCACAAAAGTGAAGTCTGCTCACCCTGTCTTGTTCATGAAGGTCCTGAGCAAGTTGGATTTTGTATGGATGATAATGCAAATCATCGTGGAGAATTCAGCAAATGCTGCTATTGTGTGAGCAAAGTGGGAGAGCTTTTCACCAAGCTGACCTGCGTGAACTTCACTATGGTGTCTCGTATCAGCTTCTTTTTGAAACTTCTGTCCAAAACCATGCTGTATTGCTGCAACAGACTATTTTGGTACACGTTTCCTCTGCTGTATTGAGGTGTTGGACTAACCAGCGTTCAGTCTCACCTAACTCCAAACATCACTGTACATGATGACAGTCAGTATAGAAGTGCTGTGTAGGGGCACGTTTCTTTTAAAATTTCAAAACCCATCAGGTATTTTTGGTACATCTATACTTAATGTGCTAGCATCATAGCTGCAACCACTTCGTGGTCAGCAGTTATAAACTAGAATATGCAGTATTGTGAGGTTACTCATACAGCTTGAAGGCTTGGAAACATGCTGTTAAGTCTATATATTTTTGAATTGGCATGTATTTCCGTTTTCTTATTGCAGTGTTGCTTCTTCAGCCTTTGTGACAGTAACATATACTGAGTTTTTGTTTATACAAGTGCCTACAGTTCTTTTAAGTAATTAGATGTGTGCTCATGTGCATGCTTTGATCAGTGTGCTGACTTGCTGAAGTTGGTATCAAAAGATGACAAATTTGTTTGCATGTTCTAATCTTTGAAAAAAGTGGGATGCAGCACATTTGGGAAAATTTTGAGGATTTTTTTACTATTAATGATTGGTGCTTGTCCTCACCAGATGTGCAAGGTCAAAATGTATCACAAGTGACATAAAAAGTACCATATTTGCATTAACATAAGAGGAACTTGCTAGTAAGACTGCCATCCACTCACATTCTTCAGTTTTCAGGAACATGTCTGTACAGAATGTGTTTAATTTTGTGTGTGATTATGGGGTGACTCCCCACTTTTGAAGTGACAAATTAGGGAAAAATTTTTCATTTTAATACAGTTATATGCAGTTAAGTACAATAAAGAGTGATAACCCCTTTGTCTGAGAAGTTCTGGGGCAAAATACTGATGACACGTTTGTGCAAGAGACGCAGCTTTTTAGTCAACTCATTGACGGCCTGCTGTATGTTTGCAAGTCACTGGTTACTCTGAAAAGACTGAGAGAGACAAAGTATCTGATAACAAAACTGGTAACAGTGTAAGATAATCTTTCACATTCTATAAACAAATTATGATTTAGGAGTTTTCAATCATTGCAATGAAAAGCTTCTGAACAACACAAAAGAAGGAAGCGAGGCCACAATTGTTACAGTTCTGCCCATCAGGAATGTGTAGAATGAATTTCCAGCTTCTGTCTGCATGATTCATAAGCCAGCAAACTTGTATAAGAACAGGGTATATTGTTGAATCTGGTCTTGGGGGGTGTTTCCATATATTGCTGGGTAGGACCTTGAACCCTTGAAGATGAAGGGACACATTCATTTGAAATGTTGGGAACCGCTTACCAGGCAACACAGTGTCACATCCTGAACACTGGAAGCTGAAGTCTTCAAAGGTTTTAGAGTATTTTATCTTTACCTATCCCAAACTAGAAGAACTTTACTCCAGCTGTTGTAAGAGCAGTCAAAGAACTTTACTGTAGTGATGAGGTCAGCCAAGTGATACCAAGGTAAGGAGGACTTCATGAATTTCTTGCGCAGTGGAACCATTAACTTATGAAAGAGACTAGTTCTTAGTATTGTAAAGGCAATGCACACTCAGTTTAAGCTTTATCCTACCAGGGTGAGTTTTTAATTTTAGTGCACATTGTCTGAAAAATGGTTGTATTGTTTGAACAGAAAAAGATAAAATTATGCAGTGGCATTTTATGGAAAATAAAATGCAGATTATGCATCATGTATTAAATGCAGTAAATGTTCTTGTTATCTGCATGTATAAAATGAATTTCTAGGGTTTTTTATTATTGTTCATGTGTGCGAATGGAGGTGTTTAAAAGGTTAAACTCATTCCACATTGGAGGTAGGATTTCAGAGATTGCTACACTACATCATCATAACTGCATGGGGCTGCAGCAAATTGAACCAGTAATGTGTGCTTATGCGCAGCACACCAGAATGTCAAACTAATATTGGAAGGATATGTCCAGTGCCACTAATCAATACCCACAGTTACTGGTCACTTACCATTGGGCTACTCGTGTTAAATGCCAATCCAGATACCACCTTGTTTGAAGACTACTTGTGAGAGAGTTTGTCAGTTTTCCACAAACTTTGAGGCAAATGTGAATTCTGAGGGTGGTACCTTCAGGGTAAGTGGGCTGGGGAAATGGATACTACACTCATTCACTGTTGTGACATAGCTTGGTTTCATCTCATTGGACATACACAGACTCTGTGGAGTGCTTGTTGGGATTTGTGTGGTGTTGTTTGAATGTTGCAGGGCTCTTCCCCTTCCCCCCAACACCCCCCTATCCCCTCCCCCAAACCATAAATTTTCATTGATACATGCCACACATTCTGACACCATTTTTAACACCTGTCCAGTTGTGAGAGAATGTGTGCCTTTTTTCACCACATTGTACAACAGCTCACATTGCAAGCAACTGGATGCTGTGGTTCCAAAGTGTTTTTGATGACAAACTGATAAGCAGGGAATTGTGGATTTGTTTGCCTGTTCTGAACCTGTGTGAATTTTACATTGTATGGTGATAATTCTTGCATTGAAGTCAGTCTTAAGGAAAGCATTCACAATGTGGTGTTTTCAGTTTCACCTGTAGGACCCGTAATGAACTTTCTTAGTTATGATGTGTGTCTGTGAGCTGCAGGGAGCCATTTCTAACACTTTAAATGTGGTGACTGGTTATAAATACGGTGAGTGGTTAGATGCTGATATCATAATAACTGTAGTGCATTGAACTGAAACAAGTGGAGTCCCCCAACTCATGGTGAACTGGAATAGTGGTCAGCACTGCTTTGTCTGCCATCAGCTGAAATAGCCTGAGTGTAGAGGTATGTGTGGGGTAATTTTAAAAAATATCTGTGTTCAACCCATTTAACCACATAATCTGATACTTGTCTCTCCAGCCACTGTTGCAACTTGTTCTACAGTCTACCTGTGTGAAGCTGCTGCTCAGTGAGTGTGAAAAATGAGCTGGCTAAACTGGATGCAATGCTTAAATATATTTTTGAACAAGGTGCTCTTGAGATTGTGGCTTTTACAGAGGTTATCAGACAGACCCTTGGGACAGTCCTAAAATTCAGCGATGATTGTCTTGATGTTTTAGTGAATAAATTATGAACTTACTTTATTGTGTATGACTTGACAGTGAATTAAAATTCTCGGTGAACTGAAATCTGACAGCAGCTAAGGTGAGTGCATAGTAGTAGTGATTTTGCCAAGAATTATTCCTTAATTTTGCAAGATGAAGTTCCGGGATACCACTGGATTAATGCTTGAACAACATTCTCTCCTTTTCATCATGCTTTAAAGGGAATTTCTGTTGCAGCTGTTCATGAAACTGTCATATTAGTGACTGAGGCAAGCTCTGTTTGATGGGCTCACCAGATAAGTTCCACCTGAAGACAAAGGCAGATCTAGCCCTTGAAATAGTGCAGGTTTTTTAAGCTTGAGAAGATGATCAATGTCCGGATTGTAATCACATCTTTATTGATTTTTTTTCACAGAATCGAATGGAGGAAAGTAAGGCCTTATTCAAAACAATTATCACATATCCGTGGTTCCAGCATTCATCTGTCATTCTTTTTCTTAACAAGAAGGATCTCCTAGAAGAGAAGATCATGTACTCTCATCTGGTGGACTACTTCCCTGAATATGATGGTATGGAAAGTAATCTTGTAGTAAATGAAATGTGCTTTGTTGAAAGGAGAAGCCTTGTAAGGTACTTAACAAAATTCAGGAATGGAAGAACCTACTGTAGAGTGAAGTCTGATTTTTACCTCATAGTAAAGGGTTTCTTTCATAGTTCATTTACATATGCCTTACAGCTGCAGGGGCTGTATAAATCATCATCATCATCATCATCCATCCATCATGAGTTAGACCTATATGACCTGTTTCGATAGTGAAGTGTATTCAGTAACTCTCCTACCCAAACCCTATCCTCACCTATGGTACAACGTGCCGTAAGTAATGAGGATCTGGTGACCAAGTCACAGAGTTATAACTGTTCTGTCATCCGCAGAGGAAATGTTGCAGAACATGCCTGTCCAGAGGCTAAAAGGTGGCAAGTCCACCACTGGACTGCCTAGTAGCAGGCTAGTAACATGCCCTAGGGAATTAACTGTTACTTTCAAGCCTCAGTGTAAAGACAACTGGACAGCTGTAGAAATGTCTGCAGTTAAAAACAAAAACACTATGGCCTTGAAGATAATTGGATAAAACATGCAATGGGTATAGCATCTGATTTTATTTATATTGCACTTACATGGAATTCTGTAGCTTTCATAACTTTGAACACTTAACTGAAGACTGCTTGCCATTTAAATAACAGAACCATTTGCTAGTAATTATATGTTTTTACACTGCTGAGCTGTTACATTTAAGCCAGTACAGTGACAGACTACAGACCAAATGGCACATGCTTAGGTATAGGTGACAGTTGTGTGTGTCATTGTAGGTGTGACAGGTGTGAAGTTGTTTCTACACACAATCTACCCATGATACACCTTTTTAACACAGGGAAAACTTTTAATGTTGTACTGTACTCTTCACACTTGTTTTCTGAGAGAAATCTGGTTGGATAGACTTGTATTTTAAAAGGCATATTGCACTGGCATGTTAGTCTTCTGCTTTATACCTTTATACCTCACAAATATGGGAATATAAACACACACTACATATATATATATATATATATATATGTATATATATATATATATATATATATATCATCCTAGGAGACCATAAATGGTCTTTAAATTGCAGTGCTCAGTGGCTTAATTTGCCATGTGGTGGTCTCTGTGGGATTTGTCTGTAGCACGCTGCAGGAAATAAAGCAAATTTTTTATATTGTGTGTACCTTTTTGATGAGATGTTTTCTGATTTGTCTAATGAATGGCTGAATACTGATGTTCGTTTTTCGAGCGGTTTTCTTCATCACGGCAGAGTAGTCTTAATCAGTGTTGAAACTTTTGTGTATGTTGCAGTGTTTAGTATCTGTCTTGGGCCACTGGTCAACCATGATTCTATATCCTTTGATGGGATGTAACTTGATATTCACCCCATTCAACGTTCTTCTCTGATTCTAGTTCAGATATAAGGTCCAGAATATGATCTTTGTTGAGTCTTTTCATCTGTAGGAATTTGAGGCCTTGTCCCATCCTTAAGTTTGCAAAGTGTGTGGGCACTTGTAAAAACAGCAGTCAACTACCTGTTCCATAGCATAGAGGGGAAGGTTCTTTTTCGCATCACACAGTCTAGTTAACTTTAGAGGGAAAAAAGTGATGGCTTATTTATGTATACGCCAGCTGGGGGCAGGAAGTTTGAGAACGTAAATTGTAAACTTTGACTGTACTGGCCTAAAGTGTACAGTTCGAGTCAGAATTTTGTGGCACCTTACGGACATCGATGTAAATAATTTTTGTATAAAGAGTGAATAAATGCAGAACAAAAATATTAAATGAATTTAAAAAAGATTCAGACTGATAAAACAATGAATATTCACAGATTTACGTGCAAGTAAACAGATCACCACCATGTACTTGGGCCTTATAATTTCAGAGTTGTAATTTATGTAGTTTTATTTGTGAATTGCTGCGTTTCAGACATTTAATTGACTGCACCTGTCACGCATAACTTCAGCTGTGAAAAAGTATTGTGTGTGTTTAATCTTTAAACAAATAACCTAGTTGCTGTGGTGACCTGGCATGTGGAATTTAAGCCGTGCATTGTCTTACCTGGTTTCTGCTTTATTTTGAAAATGTTAGTAAATCCTGTTTCATCATTGCAAATAATTCTTATTCGTCACAAATCAAAGGATGTTTGAAGTATGTGTTGAAGTCAGTGACTTTGTGGCATGCTGTTTGAGACAGGTCCCAAGCAAGACAACGTTGCAGCTCAGGAGTTCATCCTCAAGATTTACTTGTCTCAGAATCCAGATCCTGATAGAATGTGCTACTCTCACTTTACAGTAGCCACAGGTCTGTGATGGATTCCTATTCTGCTGCAGAATCCTGCAAATGTAGTGTTGCTGCCAACTGCTGTTTAGTTTTTTACCACCACCACCACCATGTTTGAAAGACTTGTACAGAAAATTGTACATTACTGCACCATGTGTTGCGCTACATTCCTAGAGTACAGAAAAATGCTTTTGTATTGTGCTTTGAATCAAACACCATGAACTGTGTAAGTGGGAAGACACTGTATTAACCCTGGTAGTGCCTGATTTAATTCCTGCCTTGCTGAGCTGCCATTTTAGGTTGTCAGAGCTATATTACCAGTTAACAATTCCAACAGTACAATACAAATTATCTGTATTGTATTAGTTTTGGAATCCAGGAGGAGGTTATTATGCACTGAAACAGTATGGTGTTGCAAAATAACTTGAACAAACAGAACAAGTTCAAATTTTACATAAATTTGAAAGAATACTCCTTTTAAAGCAGAGAAGTCAAGTAAAATAAAACAGGAAACATAGTCTGAGGTATTACTAATAGTAATGGAAGGCTGACTAGTTAAACATCCTGTAATAAACCTATCTCAGGTGACTAGCAGTGTCATTTCAGAGTTTAAGTCTGCAGTGAGGCAACTAACAATCTGCAAACATTTTATAACTTCTAGTGGCCATAAAAGCTTCAAATCTTATACAGTTAACTATCAGCTCTCATACCATTTCAGTAAGAATATCACATGTAGCAGAAAAATTCCACTTGTTTCATGACATTGTAGTTGCCAGAATATGCCAATGGACATCATATGCTGGTAGATAAGCAGTTTTTGTTGGGGTCAGAAATGTCAGCCTGGACCATAGGTACTGCTTGAGTAAAAAGTATCAGCACTTTTCTCTTACAGGATTAAGGTTGTAGTTGTGTTGGTACCATGGCATATTTGACATTGTAAGTTAGAATAGTATTGTGAGGTTTTACATTATTTGATTTTATGATACAGTGAAAAGAGGACATTTTGATTTGTAGAAAAGAGGGTTGTTTAATAATTTCATTGTGTGCTGAGTACTGAAGTGTACTTTCAGGCTGTGACTGTCATAGGAAAGCACTTTGTAATCTGTCAGCTGTTCTTATTTCTTCTTTTTTTAAGCATATGCCTGTTTTTATAAACAAATTTCTCAGAAGAGGATGGGTAAAATTGCCAGCCTGTACATGGACTTGTATGTGCTTAGAGAAATGTATTTATATGGACAAAAGAACCTGAATAGTTGTTGAGGCACATTGTAGGAATTTATGGTATGTGTGATGTTGAAGTTTTGTGTCATATTACATAGTGACCAAACAAAATCTCCCAATTTATAATGGTTTTACAGATAATTAATATCTTATATTACTGATTATTGGTGCATTGGGAAATAAACAATAATTATCTGCCAGCAAATGCAGCATTACTGGATTCTGATATCATCCTACACGTGGTTACCTAATGTATTTCAGGCCTTGGATGCAGAGTGATTATATACAAGTAGCATCATTATTTTTTCCTGTAATACTAAGCATGTAATTTACACTTGGGTATTGATGTTAATTGCTGATACCCGTGGCCTCATGGTCTAAGGCGTGGGTCTAATGCCGCTTGCAAGCAGGGATTGTGGGTTTGAATCCTGCCATGAACTTGGATATCTTATCCCTTGTGAATATTGTGTGTTGTCATGTAGAGGCCTCTCCAAAGAGCCGATCACTCATCCAGGGGAGTCTTACCAATTGTGGTGTGTGTAACTGAATGGGATCAAGGAACCTCATAGAGGAGGATTAGGCTGAGTAGGGCTGTTGAGCCGTGAGAAAAAAAATAGATGATAATTGGCATCATACTGCACATATCCTGTTAAACCATGCTGATTATGTCACTACACAAAATTGAAGCTTGCCCAGTGGCTGAATGCATTTGAATTTTCTTGATTGATAATCTATGTACATATGGATCATGCTTCCAGGGTTTTGGTTGCTCATGCAGGAAGACTGTCATGTTTTGAGTCAGAGCTACTTTTGCCAGCCCCATTTCACACCTATCATGCACCAAAATGAATTGAATATATAAGCATTTCGTGTATATTTATTTGGAAGTGACTAGGCATAAGCCTACTAATGCAGGTTTCCTTAAGGTATTCCTGTTGTACCATGTACCTTTTAATGCCTCGTGTTATCCTGTTCCTATTGTAGGTTCCAGTAGTTGACAGCTGTGTAATGAAACACTGTTCTGTGGCATCAGAAGATAAATTATCTATGTTAGGAGTATATTGCAAGGTATACCACGTATTTTCTCATTTGTTTTGGCTGATACTGCGCCCTGTTGTATGCTTCGCTTGTTCACAAATTTGTCCTGGGGTAGACCTTATACAGCTTCATATTCTGTATCATGTTTTTGTACATTTATGAATTTGTCTTAGAGTGGTGTTTGTGATTGGTGAAGTATGTTGAGTGAAAATCTGAAGTGTCCTTGCGAAACCATTCTTGGGTATTTGTTTTTCTGGAACGTAGTGGTATTCACAGGGTGATAACTGCACCAGTTGCCCAGTATCATGGCACTACTACACTGCTCTGAGAGTCTAAGAGCTTGCAAAACCTCTGCTGTTTAAGGTCTGTTAATTTTAAATGTAAGTTCATATTTATGATTCATAAAAGATATTGTGGCAAAAATTTCAATGGCATTTGTTTTTCCTTACAGTGTTGTATATGTAAGGCATATCCAGAAAGTAAGAACTGATTGCACATAGTGGCTATGTAGGTGACATGTCCACTTTCGCTGAAGGTCATTTATCAAGAGGAACACATGTATTGTGTGCTTTGGTGTCGTGATTTTTTATGCAGTTGCTTCAGTTATTAAAGATGAACACAAAATTAAAAATTGCACCACTTGTGCAGAGCAGTGGGTAACACAATTTGCATATGCTAAAAATATATGGTGAAGGTGTTGTGAATGAAGTAAGTAGGAGAAAATGTTTTCACCTGTTCAAAGAAGGCAAGACAATGTGGAGCTGCGTATCATGACACATACACATGTATTACGCAGACAGTTCAATCAGAAGTTTTCGAGCGTCCGCCATACAGTCATGATCTTGCACCAAGTGACTATCACATGTTTCTCAGCTTCAGGAATCCCTCCACCCCTCGGCCTGAGTCTGAGGAGTGACGAGACAAAATACATGGCGCAGGACTGGTTGAAAGGCTTGGCGGCAACCTTTTCAACTAAGGCATACTAAAGGTGGTCTCATGATATGACATGTGCCTTAATTTATGTGGCAACTATGTTGATTTGTAGTTTAATGTAGGTACCAACATGTTGCATTAGTTAGTTTTAAAAATTATTTAAATGTTTTTGACACCCAACTGGTTCTTACTTTCTGGATGTGGTACGTGGGACTTGATTTTGATCAGACCAGAAGTTAAAAGATTACAGCTTTGTTAGTTTGTTGTAATTGTTTGTTGCTTCTTTGCTTGTAGGACCCCAGAGGGACGCAATTGCAGCTCGTGAATTCATCCTCAGGATGTTTGTGGATCTGAACCCGGACAGTGAAAAAATCATCTACTCACATTTTACCTGTGCAACAGGTACCAACTGCTGAACATGCCACAACCCTGCATATTTGCATCTTTGACCATAAATATGCCTATTTAAGTCTCTGAACATTGAACACTTTTCTTTATGAAGTGGTCATGGTGGATAATGGTCAGAAATTGTAGGTTCACTGAAATATATGTGGTCCCTGGTTTGAGGGTTCTCTACCCCTAATAAAAATTTGTTGAAACAAATTGATTAGTTGAATATAGAGAGACCAACTTGATGTCACTTGCTTTTTTATTTCATTATTTAATGCTGAACATGTTTCGGATGTTAATACATCCATCCTCAGGAACCTGCAACTTATTTGTTGAGTTACTTCATGGGTTTAATTGCTCTGATTCGATGCGTGTTGATGTTATGTTGTGGTTTGGCTGGAGTGGTGTGGTATCCGTATGCAGGCTGAAGCACAAATGCTTCAGCCTGCATACGGATACCACACAGAGCAATACAACCCATGAAATAACTCAACAAATAAGTTGCAGGCTCCTGAGGATGGATGTATTAACATCCGAAACATGTTCAGCATTAAATAATGAAATAAAAAAGCAAGTGACATCAAGTTGGTCTCTCTTTATTCAACTATCAAGATGATGCACGGTCCAATAAACATAATATTGATTAGTCTTGGAATTGAAATATGGGGACAGATACGATCTACATTTTATATACAGATACATCACTTCAGTAAGTTTGTTGTCATAGTATATTAAAGGTATAACCATAACTTCTAATAGTGGTATGGTTTATTTCACTCCTGAAACACTTGCTGTTCCTGGAATTTGGTTTTCACATCTTCATCTTGAATATATGTGGTTTTTCTGGATGGTTTCATCAGTTATAGAGCCACTGTTCATTTACAGATTGTAGTTTCTCTTGTTCCAAGGAAAGTGAAGCAGCTGCTGAAACTTTATTTTAAAAATAGGCCACATTTACCACCATTCACAAATCCCATTCTTTTATTCAGTTGTTTTATCCATAAGCCATCAGTATTATGTTGTATTAGTGACCATCTACTTTATCATTTTAGTGTCGTAATGGTCAAAGATTTGCAAATTGTACAGGTGCTGGCATGTGATTTGATATTACGTGTTGGTAATTTGTGTGTTTTCTTTTCTTTGCATGCTGCTATGTTTCTGGGAATGGATTGCCTTGGCTTCTGATACTTCGTGGTCGTGTCATGTGTTAACGTTATGAAATATAAATTTTATAACGTGTTGTGGGATTGTTGAAGTGAAAATTTTGTTGTACTTTGTTTCTGTTTAATGTACACAGATACTGAAAACATCAAACTTGTATTCTGTGCTGTTAAAGATACAATTATGCAGAGTGCATTAAAAGAGTTCAACTTAGCATAAACTGGCATGGGGTATTACTGTATTTACTTGAATGCAAGATGGGGTTTTTTCCCTGAAATTTGGCACTTAAATATGTGAAGTCATAAATTTGTGTATGAAGCACCAAACTAGAACATGCCAAACTGGACCACTCTGAACCAGACCAAGTGGAGCCGGACCAAACCCTGTGTAACCAAATCATCATGTGTAGACAAAAGAGACTGAAGTTAACCGGCACAGTCTTCTTTTTTGGACTTTGTCCATTGTCCAATTTTTTAAAGAAGTATGACTTTTTGGAAGCTGTCACTGTGTTCCAGCTTAGGCAAAATTGCACCTAACCTGGTGGACCCTGAGATTGAATTGTCGAGTCACTGGGCAGCATAGGAACAATAAACTTATTAAGCTGTGCACCTGATAACGGATCTAGTCCAGGGGTAGTAACAGGTAAATGGCTATTAAAAAATTAAAAAAACTACAAGACCCAAAAATGAAACCTGGACCAATCCACAGATTAAAAAATAAAAAGAGCCATGAACTGAGACTGATCAGACCAAAGACATCACACAAAACTCCAGAACACACATATTTAAAATTCTTAACACCATCTTTGGAGAAAATCAGGAATCTTCATTAGTTCAAGTAAGTTTAAGCCCAGAAATGTAAAATTATTATTTAGTCATTGTTGATTGTAGCAGCATGGCAGCACATCTCACCAGAAGTGACTGTGAAGGGTTGTAAGAAGTGTTGTATATCCAGTGCAGTTGATGGGACTGATGATATGTAGTGGAATGGCAGTGAGTAGGATAGGAATGTTAGGAGTGGTGAGTGTGAGGAATGTGAGGAAGATGAAGGCACTGAAAGTGGAGACTGGCACTAATTGGTGAAGGTAGAAAGAATGTGACATGCTTTGTGCATTAAGTGTGTGAAATGAATCATAAAATATTTTTTCTTAGGAGACATTTTTGGGGGGGTGGGGGGGGGGAGATGTCATCTTAGTTTTGGATAAATACATTTTCCTTTGGCAGACACATTATATTTTGGGAGTTGTTCTAAATTAGAATTGTCTTGCATTTGGGTAAGTACAGTATGTGAAGAAAATTAGAAGTAGGCATATTATTGTTACTGTTTCAGGTTAATTGTTGTTATTATTGTTTCCAGTCAAATTTTTTCTCAAGGATGCCAGTGTTCAGCGGACACAGATCTGCATTGACACATTTTATTATGTTGTTAAGAAAAGCAGTTATGGCATGTTTATGTTATATATAAGGAACTGACATTTAAGTAGTAGGTTTATTTTAAACTGATTCAGTTACACAAAATCTCAGTTTTTTTTCTGAGGTCGGTGGCATTGCAATCTGAGGTAAATGGGCTACCTCTTCCATCGGGACAACTACAAAAAACCCCATGCTGGATCAGCCGAATGCATGTTCATTGTTATGACATTGGTTGCATCAGTGCATGTGATTATGATTGTGAAGATTCCAGCCCTCTGGGACATGAAAACGTGTCAGCTTATAAATAGTTAACTGTCATTTGGCAGTCTGGGCATCCTAATTCCCACATTGCTTTTCACCGGGCAAAGGAAGGTGTAGATCTCAGGCAGCAGGCCAGCACATTTAATGTCGTGCCTGGCCAGCACTCTGTGAATGTGAGTAGGTTTATATTGATGTATGACAGGAAAGTAGCTGGATTGTGATCCTCTGGTGGTTGGAGAAACCATTGAATCTGTCTCTCACTGTATCTGTTCTCTCTGTATGTGGCCCCAAGAAACTCCAATTATCTGAAAGACTCAGTCACACAGGGCTTTGGTTCGTTATCAGGGTGAGGAGAAGGCCTGCTTGTGAAAGGGCAGTATGAGATGGATTTAGATAATGGATTGTACAGGCATATGGTGTTGAGTTAAGCAGGTCTTGGGAACCTCTTGTTTACTGACAGAAGAAACATTGGGGTACACAGCATTAGCATCATGGTCCTTTTCAGTGCTAACTAACCCACCCCCCCCCCCCCCCCATAACCCCAAACTTCAAATATCAA
>Ga0123352_10002950_pt1 | contig 24196 bp, 25 predicted proteins | sample TergutLab28metaG_FD_89700 | JGI IMG/M metagenome (GOLD analysis project Ga0123352, IMG submission 89700) | Labiotermes labralis P1 segment gut microbial communities from Petit-Saut dam, French Guiana - Lab288 P1 | ecosystem: Host-associated > Arthropoda: Insects > Digestive system > Gut ...
AAAAAATGGAATTTTGCAGGATGGATGATACGATAGTGACATTGTTTTCAGTATAGCATTATGTGATATGACGAAAGCAAAACAAATCAATTGTGCAATTTGACGCAAATTAGAATGACGTGACCAAATGTCAATACCCCTTAATTCATGTCGCCTTCGGCGGCAGCACAAGCGGTTGGCGCAAAAATTGCTTCGCAATTTTCACACTTTACGCATGGTTATAATATAACCGCTTTTAGTATTAAGCGAGGATATATCTACTACTTCGTGAGATAACGCGGCTGGCAGCGACTCACAATATGTCACCAAATAATATTCGCCACACTCGTCCCAATAAATATACGCCTCTACTTCCTTAATATAACTCAAGTATTCTTCCAGCGTTAAGTCCAAATTTTTAATAATTAGTGAATGGGGAATGCCGACATATCGCAAATGCCATGGTTCATATACAATTTGCGTAACATCGGTTTTTTCGCTTGGATATCGGATGATAAAACCATATTCATGGCTATGCTCATCCAGCCATTTGCCCGCGCGGGTTTCCCCAAAGGACTCGGTTAATGAGCCGTCAAGTGTAACATCAAGTGCCAAACCAAGTTGATGCTCGCTTGCACCCGGCGGCTGCACAGACATAGATGCTTCTATTTCTGCCTCTATACTGCTATACCCTTTTGCCATAATCTCTTTTACACGCTTGTTGAAAACACCATGCTGATAATTGAAAGTACGATATGCACTTTGTAATCGTAAACCATGAATACCATCACTTTGCATGGCTTTAAGCATTTGTACAAAGGCTTCTTTGGCCGCTGCATGTAATTTGACGCCTTGATGTTCACCCAGTTCAACCGGTTCAAAACTTGCAGAAAGTCTGTTGTCTTTGTTAACCAACCACAATAGGCCAGAGTCGCTTACGGCATGCGATTGTAAAGGCATAAATATTATTGTTAAGAATAATATCAGCAGATATTTTAGCATTTTAATCCTTTCCAGTTTCAACTTAATTGTCTATAAGTGCGTCCAGTGCGTAAATAACGCCTGTTCTTGAATGTGCGGATGTGAGCCCACCCTGGAAGTATACAATATATGGCGGACGCATTGGGGCATCTGCACTAAGTTCTATTGACGAGCCTTGTACAAACGTGCCGCCTGCCATAACAACATCGTGGCCGTAGCCGGGCATTGGAGCCGGCACTGGTGTAACATAGCCATCTACAGGGGCCGCTTTTTGAATTGCTGCGCAAAATGCCAAAACATTTTCCGGGGTTTTTAGTTCTATGGCTTGTACAATGTCCGAGCGGATATCGGACTCGGTTGGATTAACGGCAAAACCCAAACGTGAAAATAAAGCAGAGGCTAAAATCGCACCTTTTACGCTTCCTGACACAACTTGCGGTGCAAAGAACAGCCCTTGCAGCAGGTTTCGTGTCATCCCCAAAGTTGGGCCTATGGCACTGCCAATGCCGGGGGCAGTTAGGCGAGTGGCAGCGGCTTCCACAAATTCGGCTTTGCCTGCCACATATCCGCCGCCGTTGGCTAACCCGCCGCCCGGGTTCTTTATAAGCGAGCCTACAATAAGGTCTGCCTCGGAAGGCTCTTCTGTTTGCATAAATTCGCCATAACAGTTGTCTACAAGGATTATTGTATGCGGAGACTCAATTCGTATACATTTAATTAATTCGCGTATTTGCTCGACTGTAAACGACGGCCGCCATGCATACCCTTTAGAACGCTGAATCGTAGCCATTTTGGGTTTGTCGGCAAGAGCTTTGCGGATTTCTTCGTAGTTAAACAGGTCATTTTCAAGCAAATCTACCTGGCGGTAAGTTACGCCATGTTCTGCCAAAGAACCAGGGGTTGGGCGTATGCCTATTACACTTTCCAATGTATCATAGGGTTTACCAACAGGGGAAAGCAGTACATCGCCAGGACGCAAGTTGCCAAAAAGTGCCGCGGCTAGCGCGTGCGTCCCAGACACCATTTGTATACGCACCAATGCCGCTTCTGTTTTGAATATTTTTGCGAAAATTGCCTCTAAGGCGTCGCGGCCTTCGTCATTGTAGCCATAGCCTGTGGAATCGTTAAAATGTGTGTCGCTTAGGCGGCATTCCTGCATAGCGTTTAACACTTTTAACTGATTTATAGCTGCAATGTCGTCTGCCTTTGCATATAAATGGGCTATTTCTTTTTCTGTCTTTGCTACAAAGTCGATTGTTTTTGGGCTAATTCCCATTTGATTTTTTAAATAATCGTAGAACATTCCTATGATTCCTCCTGATTTTACTCATTGTCCGTCATTGCGGACTCACGTCATTCTAATATGGGAGCGACATGCGTAAGCCTTGTCATTGCGGACTTGATCCGCAATCTTCATGCAATAACCTTGTAACCAAGTTCATAACTATAACCACAGTTAAGTGTCATTTGTACTAATAGTGATAAACTTGATTTAGGGATTTATCGCCTGAAGATTGCGGGTCGGAGCCCGCAATGACAAGGCTTACACATTTATGTTAATGTGTTCGTGGTTGAATTTGGTGACTGGTGTCTAAACCACGTTTCCTGACGCTTTGCATAATTGCGCGTAGCCTGCTGAATTTGCGCTATTGTTTTTTCCTTTGATTGTATACCGTTTATATACAGGATTGTTTCTTTGTAGCCTATCCCCTGCATTGACGTAAGTCCGGGATGATAACCCCGGGATAGTAAACCCTGCACTTCGTCGGGCAGGCCCGCTTCCCACATTGCTAAAACACGCTGGTTTATGCGAGAATACAACGCTGTGCGGGGCATGGTAATTATCCGAAAATCTAAATCGTATTTTGGTATGGTCAATTTTTGGTTTGCATTGTGGGCAGAAAAAAGATTGCCAGTAGTTTGGCAAAAACTTAGTGCGCGGGCCACTTTTTTTATGTTGTTGGGGTGAACAATTTTTGCGTACTCGGGGTCTATGTTTTGCAGTTTTTCGTGCAGATATGCCGCGCCTTTTTGCTGTGCAAGTTTTGTATATTCTTCACGCAATTCATTATCTTTTTCATGTTGGCCATTTTCTGCTTCGGCAAATTCCGTCCCATAGATTACGGCATTTATAAAAAAGCCTGTACCCCCCGTAAGAATCGGCATTTTCCCGCGGGAATGAATATCACGAATCGTTTCTGTGGCTAGTTTCGTGTAGTCGGCTACAGAAAAATAATCCCCCGGGTCAGCAACGCTGAGCAAATGATGGGGGATGCCGTCCATTTCTTCTATGGTGGGCTTAGCCGTTCCTATGTTCATGTATTTATATATTTGCATAGAATCTGCGGAAATTACTTCGCCGCCCAGCTCTTTTGCAAGCAAAATTGCGGCGGCGGTTTTCCCACTTGCGGTTGGGCCTGCTATTACATATAATTTTGGCATGTGCGCCCCCTTTAACATGTTATATCATGCCCGCTTAAACCGCCGTTCCAACTCTTGCCGAGTAAATTCTATTATTGTAGGCCGGCCGTGTGGGCATGTGAATGGGTTTTCCAGCTCCATTAGCTGGGTTATCATGGCGCGAGCCTCTGGTTCGGTTACGCCGTCACCACCCTTTACCGCCGCCTTGCACGATGCAACGGCAATCAGCTCTGTTTTGAGACTATCTTTAGAAAAACCAACTTGGTCTATTTTGTCCAATAAATCTGAAAAAAAGCCGGATTGCAATGTGCCTTTTATTAACATTGGCACAGATTCTATTGCAAAATTGTTGTCATCTTCGGCAATCTCAAAACCAAAATTTTGAAAAATCACTTTGTTGTCCGCAAGAATTTGCTTTTCACGCGGGGTTAGGCGAAGCGGCAGCGGAACAAGTAGTTGCTGGGACGGGACTTTGTTTTCCCGTGCTTTTGACAATAGATTTTCATATATAACGCGTTCATGGGCGGCATGTTGGTCTATCAGATACAGCGATTCATCTTGGGTTACCAACCAGTATGTGTTGAAAATTAAGCCATGGATTTGATAGGATTTAAAAAGTTTTGCGCGTGTCAAAGGCTCCGGGACGGGTTCCACGGGTTTAAGCACGGGACTAAATTCATCGTTAATCGACGGCCCATCTGCACATTCTTTTGCAGACACTGCTTTAGATTTTGCAAAAAATTCGCTTAAAACTTTGTCTATGTTATTGGCAGGCGCAGCAGGCTTTTGTACCGGCAAAGCGGTTTCTTTCACATTTTTCACTGGCAGTATTTCCATCAGCGGAAGCTGTTCTGCTTCGTATACAGCGACGGGCGGCTTGGGACGGTCACTTTTGGTTTTGGGTATTAAATTTTGTTCCGACAACGCATTACGTACAGCATCTTCTATGAATGTGAAAACCCCGTCTTCGTCTGCAAAACGCACATCCATTTTTGTTGGGTGTACGTTTACATCCAGCGCATCAAACGGCAAATTTAAATTTAACGTAAATACCGGGAATTTCCCAACCGGCAGCATCGTACGCATTGCAGATTCCATCGCCTTGTTAAGCAAACTGCTTTGAATATATCTGCCATTTATAATAAATGTACCATAACTGCGGTTTCCCCGCGCAATTTCTGGCTTGCCAACCAGCCCGTGTAAATGCATTTCGTTGGCCTTAGCGTCCACGGCAATTACTTTTGTCGCAACTTCCCTGCCGTATATATTTAACATTACCGTCTTAAGCTCGCCGCTGCCGGTGGATTGGAAAACTATTTTACCATTATTAATATAACGCAAAGTAAGCTGCGGGTTGCCAAGCGCTAAACGTTGCAGGCAGTCGGAAATATAGCCAGCCTCGGTTGCAGGTTTTTTCAAAAATTTGCGCCTAGCGGGGGTGTTGTAAAACAAATTGGAAACAACAATTGTAGTACCATTGGCGCAGCCTATATTTTGCCGCGACAATATCTTGCCGCCATGAATTTCCACCCTTGTGCCGCTTATGGCATCGGGTGTTTTTGTTATCATTTCTACTTGGGCAACGGCCGCAATGCTGGACAATGCCTCGCCGCGGAAACCAAGCGTTTCTACTTGAAACAAGTCCTCTAAGCTGGCGATTTTGCTGGTTGCATGGCGCGAAAACGCAAGCGGCAACTCTTCGGCGGCAATCCCGCCGCCATTGTCTGTAACGCGCACCATCGTGAGCCCGCCGTCTGTTATTTCTACTGTGATAACTGTCGCACCGGCATCAATCGCATTTTCCGTAAGTTCTTTTACAACGCTAAGTGGCCGTTCAACTACTTCGCCCGCCGCAATTTTATTTACTAAACCCTGGTCAAGTTGAATAATTGGCTTCATATGTACCTCCGTTTCCACTGCCCTTAGTATAGCTTAATTTGCAGAATTTTGCTATACTATACTTATAATGTAGAGTCCGAAATGAATTTTTTTTGAAAGAAGGTTGAGTAAGATGTCCGAAAAAGTATTAGCATACTATGAAGATTACACAAATAGGTCAGGTGAAGACAACAGAGCAACGTCATCGCGCTCTGCTAGTATTGAATTTCATTACACAAAAAAAATCTTGGACACATTTATTAATAAGGATAATCGCGTATTAGAAGTCGGATGCGGCACAGGTTATTATGGAATGTACTTCGCAGATAAATGTAAAGAGTATGTTGGAGTTGACCTTTTTCCTAACCATATAGAGATTTTTAAACGTAAAATTCAAGACAGTGGCATAAGTAATCTATCATGCAGTATAGGTGATGCCACAAAACTTGAAGGTATAGAGGATAATGGCTTTGACGTTGTCCTATGTCTTGGCCCAATGTACCATTTACCGCCGGATATACGAGAGCTTGTGTTTGCCGAGTGTAAACGAGTATGTCGGCCAGGTGGGATTATAGCCTTTGCATTCATAAATAAAATTGGCACTTATTTTGCCGCTTGCATACATGACGATTTGCGTAATAATTATCCAAACCAAAAGGCTAACGAGGCTATATTAAAACAGGGTATTAACGACGATGACAACCCTTTCTTTTTTACAACGCCAGAAGAAATGGAAGCTGCTGCTACTCGCCACGGACTTTCAAAAATACGCATTGCTGGGCTTGATTTTTTTAGCTTAACGGCAATTGCAGATAAAATGATTGACGAAAAATTCGAATTTTATCTTGAGTTGCTTGACGAAGCAACAAGTTGTGAATCATGCGCCGGAATGAGCGAACACGCTTTGCTTATTTGCAAGAAAGCGCACAACTTTGTCCCTTCTGCATAATATTTGATAGGAGAATAAATCCATGAATAAAAAAGTGGCTGCGCTGTGCGCTATACTGTGCGCGGTTATTGTAGTAACTACGGTAATTGTTATCCAAAACCAAGGCAACAGCACAGCCCCGCAATATTGTGGGGGAGACGATATGTACCGAAACAGACTTATTTCCGCGTCGCAAGCTAAGGAATTAATGACACGCTATCCAAGCGCAATCATACTTGATGTACGAACAGAAGAAGAATTCCAGCAGGGTCACATTCCTGGCGCGGTTCTTTTGCCGGACTTTGATATCCAATATATGGCCGCATCCATCTTGTACGACTACAACGCGCTTATTTTAGTGTATTGCAGAAGCGGAAATCGTAGTCGCGGCGCAGTAGAACTACTTGTATCAATGGGATATAAAAACGTTTACGATTTTGGTGGTTTTAACACATGGCCCTACGGACGTTCGTAGGGTTTACTTTTTTTAGGTTGCCCTATTCTTTAGACATGATAATTAGGGACACAGGGGCGCATATAGTAATATTACCCTTGACAAAAAAGGAAGTTATTGCATGAAGCGCACCATTATACATACCTCAAAATATAAAACCGAGCTTGCACAGTTTGCGCAAAGTGCAACCTTTTGCACAGTTAAAAATTTTCAAACCCATACGCAATTTATATGGGAAAATTCCGCAACCCAAATTTTTGCCCATTCATTAATGCATTTATTACATATAATAAGCATGGCAGAAAACCCAGTTTACCGTTATTCGCCAAAGCTTCGCGATTTGGCAAACGGCCTTTTAGACACAGATACATACACACAGGCTTTGGCAGAATTAACAGCATTTTTAAAAGCCAACAAAGAAATAAACCTGGATGGCTATGCAACCTTTCGAATGGAAGAATACCGTGCAAAACTTGATATGATGCTTTATACAATCATGAAAAAAATTAATTTGAGTAAGTACTAGCATTCATTGCCATTATTTAGTATAATAATGCCATGATTATCCAAAACCTATTGCTTATTGAAAGCGAAGCACAAGAAGCCATGCGAATGCTGGAGAAAGAAAAAACAGAAATGGCAAAAAAGGCAGAAGCAGAGCTTACCAAACGCGTTTTAGAGCTTGAAAATGCAAAAAATGCAAAACTTTATGAACTGCGCCAAGCTACAGAGGAAAAAACACTGGCAACCATCACAAAAATTGAGGCGGAATACAAACAAAAAAGGAGTGAATTAGTAAAAACCTTCGTCGATAACCGCAAATCATGGGGTGACAAAATTTTTTATGATGTGTTACATGAAACCTCTACTGCAGGGTCATGAGAAATTATGCACTTGTAGCAAAAGTCATGGCCATGAGAGCAAACCTCAAACACAACCCAGAATCTCTTCTACGTTTCCTGCACAAAAAAAGCGAAAAAAACTTTGTTAAAGAATTCTTAACCGGCCTCGAATCTGATGTCCAAGATTTGCAATACTACCTGAATTTGTGGCGCGGCGCAAAGCGGCTGCAAAAACCGCACAGCACAGCAATGCAAAGGATATTGGGTACAGAAATCGATTTGCAAAATATCATTTGGGCATATCGCCTAAAAAAATATTACGGCATATTTGGCGACACAACATACGGATTTTTAGTACCCATACGCCACAGACTGCCTGCAAATATTTTTTCACATATGGTATCGTGCCAAAGTGCCGACGGTATACAAGCAATACTATCCGGCACAATTTACCGCGATACCTTTGGTGACGACTTTAGCAGTGCACAAAAATGCTTAACTAACGCTGCAAAAGCGCGATACCTTGCAGAAGGGCGGCATTCGCATATCGCACTTTTGTGCGGATACTTATACGAGGTGTACCAATGATTGTAAAGATGAAATTTGTCAGTATATCCGGGCATATATCGACAATGGCTCATGTAGTAGACAACTATCTTTCTCGTTTTGACATTCAACTAGAACAAACCGATGCCCACGGCCTGATGAAGCCTTTTTCGACTACAAACCCATATACAATCACCTTGCAAAAGGCACAGCGGCTGTCGGATATCGCAGGGGATAAGCCGTTTATTTATCTGCCCTTATCTGCGGCAGATGCAGTAAACATAGTAGAGGAAGCCAACACCCTGTACGAACAACGCGACGAGGACTTGCGCGATTTAGAGCAACAGCATGCCATCATTAATGAATATATAAATTGTATGCAGGAGTTTTCGGCCATTGATATAAACTTGCAGGAATTGGAGCAAGCCAAGTTCATACATTATCGCTTTGGCAAACTGCCGCTTGCGCATTATTTGCAGTACGAAAAATTTCTTGCAGATACCGAAAACCTAATTTTTGACACGATAAAACGGGACAAGGACTTTGTTTGGGGCCTTTACTACTGTCCATCAAAGTTTGTCGAAAACGCAGATGCGACTTTTGCATCACTTAAATTTGAACCTATTACCATATCCAGCATTTGCCTAGGGGAAAGTATTCCCGGTACACCGTCCAAACTGATGCACCACTGGCAGGATATATCTGTAGCCAAAGCCAATGAAATTGCAACCAGGACATCCGACATTTTGTACGGGGTTACAGTCAGCCGGGAACGTCTCGCGGTTGCCTGCCACAAAGTAAACACGCTATACAGCGCGTTTGATATTAAAAAATTTGCAAACATCAGCCCAAGCGGTGGAGTTTTTACATTTTCCGGCTGGATGGCAGAAGGTGATGCAAACCGGCTTGAAGCAGAAATCGAGCATGATAATTTGACCATTTTTTCATACGAAGAATTTTCGCAAAGTCCCCCACCCCCCACCCTGCTTAAGAATCCGCCGGGCATACGCCAGTTCGAATTTTTTACAGGGCTATACGGCCTGCCTCTTCACAGCGAAGTCGACCCAACGCCGTTTTTGGCAATTACTTATACAATTTTATTTGGATTAATGTTTGGAGATGTGGGGCACGGGCTGGTTTTGGCATGTATCGGCCTTTTGATAAGACATAAACGGAAAATCCCACTTGCTTCAATCATGATTACTATAGGGATTTCCGCCATGATATTTGGTTTCCTGTACGGTAGTATTTTTGGCTTCGAGGACATATTGCCGGCCCTATGGCGGCGACCCGGCGCAGATATTACCGGGACACTAATATTTGCCGCTGTTTTGGGCGTTGGGCTAATCGTGGTTTCTATGCTGATAAATATCTACAATTCTTTTAAGCGACGCGACATAGGCGAGCTGCTGTTTGGGGCGAACGGCGCCGCGGGGCTGGTTTTTTATGGGGCTGGCTTGTATGTTTTGATACGCATTCTGGTTTTTGGCTTGCCAATTACAGGGCCGGTTATAACTCTAGCGGCAGCACCGCTTGTATTTGTGGCGTTCAAACACCCGCTTTCACGTTTTTTGGCAAAAAAAAGCCCTTTGCCCCAAAGCGAAGGACTCGGGCAGTTCATTTTTAATACAGTCATCGAGCTATTCGAAACACTTTTGACATACGCAACCAACACAATTTCTTTTGTACGTGTGGGAGCGTTTGCAATAAGCCACGCTGGGATGATGCATGTTGTTTTGCAACTTTCGCAGGGGGCGGCCGGTACACGCAATTGGCTGATTCTGATATTTGGAAACATTTTGGTATTAGTAATAGAAGGGCTATTGGTTGGAATTCAGGTTCTACGGCTGGATTTTTACGAGATGTTTAGCCGGTTTTATACCGGCGGCGGGGAAAAGTTCAGGTCGGATAAGCTATAAAAAAAGCGGCTGTGCCGCTTCCCGGAGGAAGTTCTGCAGGAATTCATTTCCTGCGGAACGGCGGGGTTTGGGGCAGAGCCCCATTAAGATAAATACTTTCGAAAGAGGTTCACATATGCACATTTTAATAATTATACTTGCACTTTTGGCTGCAATGTTCGCGCCTTTGGGCTGGTACTATTTAACAGGGAAGCGGCGCGGCAAAACAGCCGTTGTTGCAAATTTAGTCTCCTTCACAGCAGTTTTCATACTTGCTACATTGTTCATTTTTTCTGGCCGTGCATTTGCAAACACCGGGCAACAGGCTTCCGACATGGCAACAGCAGCGGCATTCATTGGCGCGGCGTTGGGTACGGGGCTTGGGGCCATAGGCACGGGGATTGCCGTTAGCTCTACTGCGGCAGCGGCAATTGGCGCAATAAGCGAGAACGAGAACAATTTTGGCAAGTCAATGATTTTTGTCGCGATGGCAGAGGGCATTGCAATTTATGGCCTGCTGATTTCGTTCATGATTTTGGGTAGAGTATGATATCGGCAATCTGCAATTGCCAGGATACTTGCCTGGGGCTGCGCCTAGTAGGCGTAGACTCGCATTTTGCAACTACCGAAGATGAACTTTTTGCCGCACTTGAAAAATTACCCGCTTCCGATACAAAAGTATTAGTTATTTCCGAAGAGTTGGCGGTCACAACTTCTTTTGCAAATTTCACAACAGCCAACCCACAAATTTTAGTAACATGGATATAAAAACGCTCAGAATGACGGAAGCGCGCCGTCGCGCTCCCCGCAGGCGTAGCCGAAGAAGTGTAGCGGGGATTCATTTCCCGCGGAACGGCGGGGTCGTAGGGGTAGCACCCCTACTTAAATAGACAGGTAGGAATCACAACATGAAAATTAGTAAAACAGAGCGCAAACTCGAATATTTTGCAAACGCAATATTAAATGAAGCAAATATCCAAAAATCGAGAGAGAAAAACGAAGCTCTTGCAAAACACAACAGGCATATTGAAGATATGCTGGAGTCCACAGCAAGGCGCATAAATGTCATGATGCGAGCAGGACAAGATGAAATAATTCGCAGTGCAAACAGACAAATTTCGAAGGCTAAAGTACATGCCATAACCCAATGTGTAGAAGCGCGCAAACAGCAAATAGATCGCTTATTTGTGGATATACAAGCAAAGTTGGCAAGCTTTTCCCAAGAGCCGGAATATGAAACCTATATGATACAACGCATAAAACAGGTGAAGGAATTAAACAAAAATTTTGCTATTATAAAACTGTCACCACATGATATGCGTTTGGAAAATGCCATCAAAACCGCAACCGGTCTTGCGCCGGAAGCAGGAAGCCACGATTATATCGGCGGCTTTATTTTGCTGGACGCAGCCCGCAAAATAAGGGCCGATTACACATTTAAAACACGCCTGGTACAGGCAAAAAAGAGGTTTTGTTATGACAGCTAAAATCAAAGGCATAAACGGTCCCGTAGTTACAGTGGAAGGCGGTGGGTTTTCCATGTCCGAAATGGTAAGCGTCGCGGGGCTGCGCGGCGAGGTTATTGCACTAAAGCAGGACACAGCAACTGTGCAAGTTTACGAAAATACTGCCGGACTTCGCCCGGGTATGCCAGTAACCGGCACAGGTAAGCCGCTGTCTGTAAATTTGCAGCCGGGAGTTGTCGGGCATATTTTTGACGGGATTTTTCGACCGCTTGACCCGGAATCTTCATGTGATTGCTTACCAACCTGGCCCACTCGCGTTCTTGCATCCCCGGGCCAATATTTGAAAGAAGGCGATATCTACGCACTCGTAGACGAAACCCCACTTATTACATATAAAGCAATGGTCCCCCCGGGTATATCGGGGAAAGCAACAGCTACCGCCCAGGACGGCGAATATAACGCGACCTATCCCATTATCACACTGGGTAACAAAACACTAACCCTTTCTCAGCACTGGCCAATTCGTGTACCGCGCCCAGTCAAAGCTCGGCTGCTACTTTCCCAGCCACTTATTACAGGCCAGCGGGTAATTGACACATTTTTCCCTATTGCAAAAGGCGGCGTTGCGGCAATACCGGGCGGCTTTGGTACCGGCAAAACCATGACTCAGCACCAATTGGCAAAATGGTGCGATGCCGATTTGATCGTATACATAGGCTGTGGCGAACGAGGCAATGAAATGACAGAAGTCTTAGAGGATTTTGCAAAACTGACCGACCCTAAGAATGGCCAACCCCTATTAAACCGCACAGTTCTAATTGCCAACACATCCGACATGCCCGTTGCCGCCAGGGAGGCAAGCATTTACACAGGTATCACAATAGCCGAATGTTACCGCGATATGGGCTATCATGTTGCCATAATGGCGGATTCCACATCCCGCTGGGCAGAAGCACTGCGCGAGTTGTCTGGCCGTTTGGGCGAAATCCCGGCAGAAGAAGGCTATCCGGCATATTTAGCTACACGTTTATCTGCGTTCTATGGGCGTGCGGGCTATGTAACAAATTTAAACGACACGGATGGTTCTGTCACAATAATTGGCGCGGTATCGCCCCAAGGCGGCGATTTTTCTGAACCCGTAACGACACACACAAAGCGATTTATCTCATGCTATTGGGCACTTGACAGGCGGCTTGCATATGCACGCCACTTCCCCGCCATAGACTGGATGAACAGCTACAGTAATTATTTGCCAAATCTTTCGGAATGGTATGCAAAACAAATAAGCCCTAAATTTATGGAACTTAGGGAAAAAGCCATGTCTATTTTGCAGGACGAAAATACCTTGTTGGAAGTGGCAAAACTCATTGGTACGGATGCATTATCACAAAGCCAGCGTGATATTCTTGCATTGGCAAAGGTTATTAAGCAGGATTTTTTGCAACAAAATGCCTACGACCCGGAGGATACATTTATGCCGCCGGAAAAGCAGTTTGCACTGCTGGATAAAATTTTATCGCAATAGAAGCACAAATCTGATTCATGTAGTGAGAACATGCATAAACCCCGTCATTCCGGGCTTGATCCTGGATGCTTGGGCGAGCAGCAACCAAAGGTTGCGACCAGCCCGGAATCTTCAGGCTATAAATCTCTAAACTAAGTTTATCACTATTGGTATAAATAACGCTTGGCCGTGATTATAGTGATGAACCTGATTACAAGGTTATAGCCTAAAGATTGCGGGTCAAGCCCGCAATGACAGACCGTAGGGTGCGTATTCTTTCCAAATTAGATCCACGTGTTTAATGGTGGCACTTCCCATTGACATCTATTGATATCGTAGATATAATATAAAATATCACTATCATGAAAGGATTTTTCAATGGACAACAGCATATTTTGGAACAGCAGCACAAATGAGTTGAAACAAGGCTACAAAACCGAAAACGACACTCATACTTGCCTATTTTGTGGTGTTACATTTGAACAAGGCAATATCTATTCGCTAAATGGTGCGTTTTACGACGCAAAAAAAGCCATCGAAACCCATATAAAAACATCCCACACATGCATTTTTGAAACTTATCTTGATTTTGGTCGGGTATATACGGGGTTATCCGACGGGCAGGCAGAACTGGCAAAGCTATTCTACAAGGGGCTTTCGGATAAAGAAGTAGTGGAAATCACCGGCGCAAACAGCATATCTACAATCCGCAACCAGCGTTTTGCCATTCGCGAAAAATACAAACAAGCAAAAATATTGGTCACTTTGGTAGAACTAATGGAAGAAAAAATGCTGCAACTAAAACACGGCAAAAGCGAAAAACTCGTAGATTTCCACCCAAGGGCCACCCAAATAGACGAACGCTTTGCCATCACCCAAAAAGAAAAAGATGAAGTTTTAAACCGCTATTTTGATAAAAACGGCAAAATGATAATCGCGGCATTCCCAGCTAAAGAGAAAAAGAAAATCATAATCCTGCAAAAAATAATGGAGAACTTCCGCCCGGGTATAAATTACTCTGAAAAGGAAGTTAACGAAATTTTGCAGCAATTTTACGAAGACTTTGTAACCGTAAGGCGATATTTGATTCAATACGGCTTTATGGATAGGGATAAAACAGGCGCGAATTATAGGGTAACAACCCAGATGAAAGGTTGATATAATGAACCCAAAATGGCACAATATGTTACTTACAGACTCAGGATTTTATAATAACAACGAATTGGACAAGCCTTTGCTCCCTTTAATAAAACGTTTTGCCGAAATGCTTGATAAACCCTTCTTCGAAGCCAAAATTCTATTTATTCCAACCGCGGCAATGCCAGACAAAGCTTTTGCTGATAGAATGACCAAGCGGTTGCGAGACGAACTACTGCAGATGGGCATCCTGCCTGAAAACATCACAATTCACAATATCGACGGCTTGCTGTCCGAAAGCGAAGCGATGACCCACGATGCTATCTATTTCACCGGTGGGAACACACCATATCTAGCAAAACGCGTTTTTGAATTTGAGTTTGACAAAATAATCAGACAAATGGTTTTCGCAAATAAGGTATATGTAGGGATGAGCGCAGGCAGTATGGTTGCAATGCCCAATTTTAATGTGGATAATCTGCCAGAGCATAATAATGAATTTGCAGGACTTGGGCTAATTAACGCCTACTTCACCGTGCACTGCAAACCGGGAATCCCCAATCGTACAGATTTCCTGTTGCCGCATATTTCACTTACCGAAAATCAAGCTCTGGCAGTCAACAACGACGGCTACGAATTAATTGATGGCCTTTCTGCCCCGAAATTTCTGTTTTCCGTTGATAACTACGAAACACGACCAATAACTAAAGCCAACTGCGAACAAGTAATGGATGTGTACAACTCGAACCAAGATTTCTTTATGCTAACAGAGGGCAAGCCCCCTACTCTATCCGGCTGTTTGGCAAATATAGACGCCATGCCGCCGGGGTTTGACCCACAGAACAAGCACTGTATCGGCTTTTGGGAAAACAAGAAATGCACCGCCATATTAGATTTTTTGGTTGGATACCCAAATCAGGACAGCTTATACATTGGCTTGCTACTGGTTGATAGTAGCTTGCATGGAAAAGGTGTTGGGGGGAGAATTATCAAATCGCTACTTGATACGGCAAAATGCCACGGCCTAAAAACAGCCAGAGTTGCTGTATGCATGGCTAATACAAAGGGGGCGACATTTTGGAGCAAGTTAGGCTTCACCAAAACTGGGGAGTCAAAAGCAACGGTAGGCGATATTGTAATGGACGTAAACATAATGGACCTCTTGCTCAATTGAACTATGCAAGAAGTCCAATGGAGGCCATATGCACACATTATCCGCAAAACTAACATTCGACATCCCCTACTCCACATCGTTAAAAGACAAACGGCAACTGCGCTGCAGCATAATAGAAAAAACGCGGCAAAAATTTAACGCGTCCATTGCCGAGGTAGACACTCAAGATATGTACCAGACCCTAACCATTGGCATAGCCGTGGTTTCGGGCTGTTTTTCCCATGCGCAAAACTCGCTTGACGAAATAATTCGTTTTATGGAATCACACACGGATGCGGAATTGACAAGAATCGAGGAATGCTAGCTACCAGGGCTACCAAGTAGCCCTTTCTAGTTTCATAGCTTCTTCAAATAGTAGGAAATGAACACGCAGTATTTTTTCATACATATCTTCCCGCACTACAGATTCTGACTCGTAAGTAGTTGGAACGCAGCCGTTTACATGATGTAGCGCACTGGTTAAATTTAATGAGTGCGTCGGATATTGGAAGCGGACATCTGGTATAACGTCTACCCCACAACGCAGGCCTTGTTGGTCGGCACGCATTTTTACCCGGTGGCTTAGTTCAATAAGTTTTTCATTGATATACATTGGGACATATGAAATTGACAGTGGCGTAGAAGGCATGTCTCCGCCGCTATGCAATAAAAGCGCGAAATCTGGGGCTTCCTCGTCGGCTAACCTTAGCAGGGCGCGGGTTTCTGGCTGCATATCCCCATAAAAATTGTCGTGCATAAAATTGACGCCCTGGTCGTTAAAATATCCGCCAACATGGGCAAATTCGGCCATAGGTATTGGGTGAACTTGCTTGCAATATGGCCAAATAAAATCACGACCGTCCTTCCACATACCCATGCTATAACGATGCGCAAGATCTGGCGCAACACCCAAAAATGTATCCACAGGCTGACGCAAACGCCCGTCAACATTCATTATCGGCACAATAATTATCCGGCATCCATTCAGGTCATCCGCAAAGTTGAAGCGGCGGCCCATAAAATCATGCCCCGTTTCCAAAATTTGAATGAAATTGAGCGCGGACGAAATCCCTTCAAATTCGTTTGCGTGGATACCGCCCACAATAAGTACAACATTGCTGTGGTCTTTTTTGTCCGCATAGTGGATAGGGTCTTTGGCTCCGCAAGCAGAATTGTAATTTGCCTTGCGGTCAAAATCATGTTTTTCGCCATAAACCACCATTGGTATTTCGTTTCCGCTTAGCGATGTTGCTAGGGTTGATACGCGTCCTCTTTTGACAGTAGCCAAAATTTCGTGCATTTCGTCAACGCGCGTTTTCCAAAAATCCGGTTTTTGCATAGGGGCCTCCTTTAAAATGGGTGTGCGCTATGCGCACATTTTATGCTAATTATATCATTTTTAACTGGATTACAGCAACGAAAAAAATTTAGCAAAGTAGTGTAAATCATCATATGAGGTTGATATTCAAAATGAATATTAACCTCATAGAACAACTATGCAAATTTGATAATCTTAGGGCACTTTTCATTTCAATTTTTCAGTTTATCCTTCATTCATAAACAGGTAATTTGTACATTTTTTTGATTTTTTTATAAAAAAACAAAAAAACTATTGACAAATCGCCAAGTAAAAGCTATTATTTGCCTAAAAAGAGACATTTACCATGAAAATTGGTCTTAACTACCAATGCGATAGTGTTACTTAGGCAAAACAAACAAAAGGCGTTGAGCAAATGCATTTGACGGAAGAGCTTTCGATGATCCTCGTAAGGCTTTCTTAACTTGAAGATGCTGGATATAGTGATATTAGCTCAGATGGATTGAAACTACCAAAAAACCTTTAAAGAAAGGGCGATGCTTATGAATGTCAATGCAACAGAAGAGATATTTGTTATATGTAGAAGTTAAAATTCAGTCATATGGGACGCGATATTCGATTGCCGTCCACAAAGTTGAAAACACAGGAGGAAATAACATGTTTAAAAAGACATTACACAGGAATGTAGCCACTGTTATATTTGCGGTGCTTATAGTAATCACAATAATACCAGTTAATATGGTAGCTTTTAGCAGTGTGCAAGATGAGCAATATATACTAGAAGCATATATTGACGCGATTTTCGGAGAAGGCTTTATGCGAAATCAACAAAAGGCTTTAGAGGTTCATGACCAAATCGTTAATTCTTTACCGCGCAACCGATCAGGAGAGATTACTTACCCTGATTTTTTTGCTGGTTTTTATCTTGACACCGATGGAAATCTGGTTATGCTTATTACAGAGCCTACATCTCGTAATACGATAGCACATGAACAGACAAGCATCTATTCCCCTATCTCTCGTGATGCAATGGTGTATGAACTGATAAGTACCTATTCTTCCTTCGTTAGCTACAGGATTGTTGAATTTTCATACACTGAGTTGCATGAAGTACTTGACTTATATCTTGACAATCTTGAAGAGCGATTAGGATTGAACTGCATTTATGCACGCAATGTGGTTGGCGCAGGAATTGACCGCGAAGCAAACCGACTTCGTGTCCGAATTGAAAATTACAATACCAAAATGATGGAAGGCTTCAAGCAGTATTTGCTAAACTCCCCAATGGTTGTTTTTGAACAAAGCAAACGGCATCTTCCACTTATTCCTGAAGATACATTTGCTTCCTATTGCTATGAGGTAGCAGAGGAAACTTATGTCGGCATTATGCCACTTAGTGCACGTATAAATCCTGGCGATAGAGTCTCAACACGATTTATTACATTAACTCAGCGTGGCACGATGGGATATAGAGTAAGAAGAGAAAGTGATAATGCTGTTGGATTTATTACGTCTTGCCATATTTTTAATCCAGATGGACCTGGAACTGGCATGAGAGTATATCCGCATTCAGCTGGAGCAAGTCATGTAGGAACTGTGGAAAGTAGGCGTAATGATTCACGTATAGATGCTTCTTTTGTTATCACACGTGAAACTCCCGGCAACACTTTACCCTTGCATGGGTCTCAGCTTGGCACAGCAGTTCCGACATCGTTTGTTCAAAATCAAGTGGTGGCTATGTTTGGTGCCAGTACAGGAGGCGTTTCTATGGGGAATGTTCTCGACCCCCACTATAATGCTACCTTAGGTGGCAGGCTAAGAAATGGTATGGTTCTGACTAATATAAATGCGCAAGTCGGTGACAGTGGTGGTGTTGTAACCACATCAACCTTTGCTACAGCTGGTATTGTTGGGTGGGGCATATCAGGAGGGCGGGATATGATTTTTGTACCCGCACATAGAATCAATCGAGATTTAGGAGTGAGAAGATATTAATTTCTTGGTGATGTTAAAAAAGTTAAAGATGGATGCGTGTTTTCTGGCTATAGTTGGCTTGCTTTTAGGTTTTAGTCATACATTAATAACAAACCTTCCGGCCGATGCTGCATATTTTTTTGGCATAACAGCACTGGCAAGAATGACTACTTTCTTGCTAGTTGCCTTTGTTGCGGCATTGCTACGTAAGGAAACATGGCGAAAGAGTTTTTTTGCAAGCTATTTTACTATTGTACTCGCTTTTGCTGCTTTTTTTATATCATTTCCATTTCTATCTCTGCGGATTACTCGTTTTCTTGTAAGGGGTCCCCTTATTTGGGGAAGTTACTTTCCACAGCCAGCATTGCAACCGTTTACAATATTGTCATCATTAACCGCGTTCGGACAATGGGCCTTTATGTCAGCTGTGGTATGTGCGATTGCGGCAACTGTCGTATGGCTAATACAACGAACGGCTTCAATGATAAACACTTGTGTAATATTTATGTTGACATATCTATGCTTCCTATGGTTAATCTATTATGAGCGAATTAGATTTATTGTTTTTTCTTGGCGTCGTACCACAATGGAAGGTTTTGATTTTGGGCCGCGGTATTTTGCGCGTCTCATTGTTGAAGTTATTTATTTAGTAATATTTGTAACGATAGTCTTCTACATTGGGTTACGTTCTGCAACAAAAAGTAAAAACGCACCTTCGTGATATATTTCGCAATGGTGCGCTTTTTATTTCATCGTGTAGCCCTAAGCTGCCCACAAGCAGCATCAACATCGCCGCCCAAACTGCGGCGTATAGTAGTTTGTATGTTCTTCGCCAGCAGTATATCCGCAAAACTTTGCGCGTCCTTCCGTGCAGACGGCTGGAACTCACTATACGACGTTTTATTTATCGGTATTAAATTCACATGACAGTTTACCCCACGCAACAGCTTTGCCAAATCCTGCGCGTGAGCGGGGCTGTCGTTTACGCCTTTTGCCAGCGCGTATTCAAATGTGAGGCGGCGGTTTGTTTTTTCTACATAATGGCGGCAGGCCTGCATAAGCTCGCTTAGCGGATACGCTTTGGCAATTGGCATAAGCTGCTGTCGTAAATCATCTGTAGCGGCGTGAAGAGATATGGCAAGAGTAATTTGCAATTTGCGTTCTGCCAGAGTCAGTATCTGCGGAACCAAACCGCAGGTAGACGATGTGATATGCCGCTGGCCAATATTAATGCCGTCTGCATGGGTGATAAGTTCGATAAACCTAAGCGTTGCGTCGTAGTTATCCAATGGTTCGCCGCAGCCCATAAGCACCACGCCACCTACGCGTTTGCAATCGCGGCCGGCGCGGGAAACGTTCGCTGCACTCACTGCGCCTAATGCGGCGCGGGAAACGTTCGCTACACTCACTGCGCCTAATGCGGCGTAAACTTGGGCGCAAATTTCGCCCGCGGTTAAATTTCGCACCAGCCCGCCCTGAGCGGAAGCGCAAAAAGCACACCCCATTCTGCAACCTGCCTGTGTGGACACGCAAACAGAATTACCGTGTACGTATTCCATCAGGACAGATTCAATTAAGGTACCGTCATGCAGCGCGAACAGATATTTTATTGTGCCGTCGTTTTGAGAAATTAGTTTTTTTTCTTCGCGAACGGTTGCTATGCGGTATCTGACTTCAAGCTCGTCTCGCATTGCTTTTGGCAGGTTTGTCATTTCCTCAAAGGATTGCACATGTTTCAAATGCAGCCAGCCCCATACCTGTTTTGCGCGGTATGCAGGCTGGCCAATTTCCTTCATTATATTTTCGATTTCATGCGTGGTTAAAGAAAGCAAATCTAATTTTTCCATTGGGTAGCATCTCCGGTTGGTTTGTGTGGTTGCAATTTATAAGTTTTCTTTCAATCTCAAAATCCTGCGAACAGATTCATTAAGCCTGTCCCTGTCAAAAATGCCGGTATGATAGCCATCAAAAAGGGCAATAAACGCCTCTTGCGGGTTTGATGGGACAAGTAAAATATCCGCACCAGCAAGAAACGCGCCAAGCGCAATTTGTCCGCATGTAAAATGGTCAGTTAATGCGCGCATTTCCAACGCGTCGGTTATGATAAGCCCGTCAAAGCCCATTTGGCCGCGCAAAACATCCTGCAGCCAAAAGTCCGAAAAGGTTGCAGGCAAATTACCGGATTCTATCCAAGGTTGCATCCACGGCAAAAGCGCGGTATGTCCGCCAATTTGCGGTGTAGAGATATGGCCTATCATAACGGCGGCGGCGCCCGCCTGTATTCCACTTATAAATGGCAGGGCTTCCTTTTCCCAAAAACGGTAAATATCGTGGTTGTGAAACGCAAGCTGATAGTGGCTGTCTTCGTAAGTGTCACCATGTCCCGGGAAATGTTTTAGTGTTGCAAAAACGCCGTTGCTTTGCAAGCCCTTTGTGGCTGCTTCAACAAAGGGGCCTACGCCGTATGCAGTATGCCCAAACGCGCGGTTGCCAATTACTCTGTTGGCCGGGTTGCTCCAAATATCTGCAACTGGCGCAAAATTCATGTTTATGCCAAGCAAACGCAAGCGTTCTGCAGTCCCAATTGCAGTTGCGGCAGTCATGCCTTCTACTTGGGCAATATCAAATGCCGCCGGATATGCGCCGCCCTCGAACAACCTGCCTGTGCGGGACACGCGGCCGCCTTCTTCATCAGTAGAAATAAACAGCGGCAGTTGCGATAAATCTTGCATATCACTTGTTAATGCCTGCACTTGTGCAATTGACTGAACATTATCGCTAAATAAAATAAAGCCGCCAAACTCAATTTCGCTGTTCCAGGGCCAGGCGGCAGGGTTAACTTCTGTGGTTTGCCATGCCAAACGCGGCATGATTAATTGGCCAATTTTTTGCTCTAAAGTGAGTTGATGCATCCAATATTCGACAAAACAAAAAGCCTGGGAATCATACTGCGGTGGCTCTGGCTCTGATGTAGCAGGCTCGTCGTTGTCCAATACTTGTTCCGCAATTGGTGCGGGCAACTCTGGTTCTGGCTCGTAATAAACTGCAGCACCGGTACGCGAACAACCGGCCAATACCAATAGCAAGGCCAGCAAAACTAAAAAAATTTTCACAGGCATGCGTTACACCACTTTAAGAAGTGCTTGCACAAAGTTCCACATTTTTTCTGTGGATGAAATAGACAATCGTTCTTGCGGGGTATGCAAATCTATAATTATGGGCCCAACGGCGATAATATCAAGGCTCGGGATTTTTTCCAAAAATGCTCCGCATTCAAGCCCACCATGTATGGCTTTAAGCTCTACATCGCGGTCAAATATTGGTTTATAGCATTCTATGGCAGTTTTTAATAATTCGGACTGTGGGTTATAAGGCCACGGCGGGGTACGGCGCAAGACTTTAACTTGTGCAGCGGTTAGCGCGGCTAAATTAATTATTTGCGTTTCCATTCTTTGCGTATGCGGGCGGCTTGCGGCACGTGCCATCAACGAAATTTTCACGCCCTCGTGCAAGGTTTCGATAACGCCAATGTTGCAAGACGCATTAACGAGCCCTTCCATTTCCATGCTCATTTGCTGTACGCCAAAAGGTAATAGCGTTAAAGACGCAATTAATTTGCGGCTGCAATTTGCCGTAAGTGCCTTGCCTACAGAATCTTGAACCCAAGATACAACAAGTTCGCTATCCGTTGCGCGATATTCGTCAGCAAGGTTTGCGCAGCAATTTTCTAATATACCCAATGCTTTGTCGGCTTCATCTTTTGGCAAAACTATTGTTGCAATTGCTTCCCGCGGGATAGCATTAACCATCATCCCGCCAGAAATATTTGCGACTCTAAGGCTTCCGCCAATTTCGGCCAAAATATTGCCCATGATGCGCAAGGCATTGCCCCGTTCGCGGTGAATATCCCCGCCGGAATGCCCGCCAGTTAGGCCTTTAACTGAAATGGAATATGCAATATTATCTGGCGCAACAGCATCCCAATCGCCCGGCAGTAAATATTCCATTACAGAGCCGGATGCACAGCCCAATATAAATTCTTTTTCTCTGCTATTGTCAAAATTAATCATTCGCTTGCCGCTAAGCACCGACGCATCCAAGTTTATAGCACCTGCCATGCCGGTTTCTTCTTCTATTGTCAAAACAATTTCCAGCGGCGGGTGTTGAATGCTTGTACTTTCAAGAAGGGCCATGCAATAAGCCACACCAAGCCCATTGTCTGCGCCAAGAGTAGTGCCGCACGCTTTTATAAAATCGCCATCGACATATAAGTCTAACGGGTCGGCTAAAAAATCATGTACAGTATCTGCATTTTTTTCGCATACCATGTCCAAATGAGCCTGTAAAATAATGGCGGGCTTGTCTTCATACCCAGCTGTACCGGGCTTGAAAATGACAAGATTATTCCAATTATCTTGAATTGTTTTGCAGCCCACGTCTTTTGCAAATTTGGCAATGTAGTCACTAACAGCCTTTTCGTTATACGAACCTCGTGGAATTTGACTGATAGTTTCAAAATGCTTGAATACTTCTTGTGGTTGATAATTGGCTAGTACCATTTATTATCCGCTCCTTTACCAATCTAACCTACCACAAGAATGCTAAAAATGCAATATTTATGCACGAATATACGCATCATAATTTTCCTGCTCTTCAAGCAGGCTGTGCATTCTACTCATTATCGCAACGGGTGTCCAGCCTCTTTTTTTGTTGTGATATTGGCGAACAATTTTTACAAATTGCCAGGGGTGCACAAGTATGGCGTTAATTATCTCCATTGCCGAACTTGGCAGTGGGCAAATACGGTCATAAATTTCTACTAGCCTGTCAAGCGAAATTTCACATTTACTGCGTCTGGCATAACGCCGCAAGAAACTTGCTAAATCTGTAATTTGCGCATCAATTGCAGCGTTAGAAAAATTAGTTATATAGCATCTATCGCCAGATATCGAAAGGTTTTCTTCCTTTAACGCATTGTGACATATATGCTGCTGCGCAAGCGCAGTGGCATATAGTGCGGTATAATCCGTTTGAGCAAGCAATTGGGCAGATTTTTGTGCATAGCCTATATACTGCGGCGCACTTTTGATAAACATAATGTCAAAGTCTGATAGTCGTGAAATTTTGCCCATCTGCTTTGCTGTCCTGGTTAAAAATGCATGATTTTTATCAAAAATTTCTGTCATTGAAGGTGCGACGTCAATTCCTTGATTGACGCTACTTCCAAAACCCCTTGCCACAATATGAAAATGTGCAAGGCTTTCTAATGCTAAAACTACATCTTGCGGGCAGTCTAAATTCATGTCGTGCCCAGCTATATGCTGCGACATTACATAGGTTTCGCGCCCAAGCTGTACAAATGGTATACCGTGGGTGCTAAGTGCAATTTTATCTGTCCAGGGGAAGCCCGCTTCTTCCAAGTATTCCAAAAGCCGGTGACGCAAATGTATTGCTTGGTGACGTTCGAATGTTTTAGATATTTTTACTGTCCCAGCCCGGGTTTCACATAAAAAACAACCTCGCTCTTTTACTGCGCGGGTACTGGCAAGCTCAAAGTGGTTAGATAAAGCCGTGATAATATCGCTCATAAAAATCACTCCTAGTATAATAATGTCCTAGCCAATAGCTAGGCAGGTAGAAGACATACTTGACGGTTTTTGATAGGAAAACGGACGAAAAGTGATATAGTTCTCTGGATAGGACAAAAAACGAAACAC
>Ga0123352_10002951_pt1 | contig 24193 bp, 11 predicted proteins | sample TergutLab28metaG_FD_89700 | JGI IMG/M metagenome (GOLD analysis project Ga0123352, IMG submission 89700) | Labiotermes labralis P1 segment gut microbial communities from Petit-Saut dam, French Guiana - Lab288 P1 | ecosystem: Host-associated > Arthropoda: Insects > Digestive system > Gut ...
CAACACACATCGAAACAAGAACACACGACCAATGTGGTGATACAATAGAAAAGTCGCAGGCTTCTGATGATAGATGTATTAATGTCCGAAACATGTTGAGCATAGAAGAAGTGAAATAAAACACATAACAAGTGACATCAAGTTGGTCTCTTATTCTTCAACTATCACTTCCAGTATATTAGGCATAACAAATAACGGATAATGTATCTATTTTGCACACAAAAAGAACTTTACGTCTGTTTTCCGTTTATAATGCCTTGTTTGTTTATTTTTTTCAGTTGCTCCATTAATGAACTTTTGTTTTTCTCTTTTTATCGTAGGAAGAAGTAAGTAACTGCCATCTGCCGCCTCGCCAAGCAACTATAATTGTGATGCACTCAACAAAAACAGTGAGACCAAAAACAAAATTAATAACAGTCAGGAAGCTTAAAGGATATTTTTTAACATTTCACTGCATTCTCTTCTTGGTTCTGGCATTGTTAATGATAAATATACATTAAAATTTACTGTTTTTATGTTTTCCAAATTAATGTTTCAATTATGGTATAGTGCATGTGATGAAATGAGATCAAACTAGGAAATCGTTGTTGCTTTTTTGAAAGTACCTTATCATGGATGTAACAAACAAAAAGTAAGCAGTATTCATACATAAACAGAAGACGGTTTGCAATAAACTACGTGTATATGTCATGTCGTTCTCCCGCTGTTTCAGTGGAAATGTGTAGCCTGAAATAATTGCACAGGTGGCAGTCTATGATCGAAAATGTGCCACCTGATACGTAAAATTTTACCTTTAATTTACTTGTGAAGACAGGAGGAAAGGAGTTAAAGATGCGAAAGTGGTAAAGGAAAGGTGTAGGCTAATTTAAGCGGGCCCGGTAGCTCAGTCGGTATAGCGACTGACCACGGGCCGGACGGTCCGGGATCGAATCCCGGTGGGGACGAGATTTTCCGCCCGTCCAGACCGGCCCTGGGGCCCACGCAGCCTCCTGTAAAATGGGTACCGGGTCTTTCCAGGGAGTAAAGTGCGGCCGGGTCGTGCTGCTGACCACTCACCCCCTTCTAGTGCCCCGGTCATGGAAAAGTAGAGCTATACCTCTACCCACCCACTGGGCCACACCGGGCCTGTAACGGGATCACTTTACCTTTACCTTCATAAGCGTATTTAAGGGCCAATATACGAAGGAAGTAAATCTCGATTGAATTTTAAGGGGGGCCTGTGGCACTTTTTTTTACTGGAGCGTGTAGTTAGTTCGTTGCTTACGCATGTAACCTGCTGGAAGATTAGATGTTAAAAGACTTCAATGAAATAACGAAGCATATTTTCTGTAGGCGTATATCACGACGTACGGAGCGAGGTTTGATTTGCATGCCACGCACGTGTTCAGTCCCTGTTCCGAGCAGTGGAGATGTTGCCCCAGGCAGAGGCTCACAGAATTCAACTTGACACGGATCAGATTACTGTATACTTCAGCCTTCAGAAATACCAACACAGCTTCAGTCCGACAGATCCCCTAAAGCAATACCTAAATACGTATTTCGAACGTTATGAGATATGAGGTTTTCAACGGGATGTGTATGAAGACTACAGCTTTTTGTGACATGGCGGCAAGTAGTTTGGGAGACAGGCACCAATTTTAGGAACGAAATTGCTGCTTCTGTCTTCAGCTTTGAAAATGGAGGCAGAAAATTCCTCGGGAAATTTGGCGGATCGTGCCCACTTGCTTACAACACTTTTCAACATCCCTGACTGCATAAAGCAGAAACATTCTTTAAAATCTTGTAGTTGTTCAGCTCGTCACAAAATTATCAGTGTTTTCGGAGGCTGAAAGAAAATGATCCGCTACTGGGTGCGAACCTGAACAACTTTTATCTAGTCTCTGCTGTTATAAGAGCCTGTTTTACATTTTTTCTAAAATCCTCTCTTGGATCTCCCGAAAAGAGTGTCTTCACCGCACGTCCAATAATTCCAAAACTGCATGAACATCTCATAATATCATGCGATCTATGTGTCCCACCCGTTTCATCCAGGATTTTATTGTTATAATATTCTAGGGGTACAAATTAGGACGATCATTCGTACGCAGTGTTCTGTCATCATCGTATCACTTTCTCGGTATTAGGTCCAATAGTCTCCTCAATTATTCCTACTCTGTTCTTCTTTCAGGCGGAACACAACATTTTCTATCCATATAAACAAGAATTAAAATTACAGCTGTTTTGTGTTGAAATCTGCAGGCTTTACAATACAGGCAACGATAAGACAAAAGAGTTTACGCTGAATTGTATCATTCAGCTTAACGAAATGTTGTATTAACTACGATATTCAGATTCTCACAGCTGTGGCTATGGAAATTCCTCTCTTGTTGGATGTGAGTCCGCGTAGGCTGGTTGAACTGCGCCGAAAATTCGGAGGAACTATCAGCTTCATTCACCTACCTTGACGATGGAGGCAAGAGGATCGTCCGAAATACCTGTTCATTTCTACGAAACTACATTAAGTCATTCTTAATAGGCAGAAATAGTTTTTAATTTCTTCGTGGATAATGTTTATTTTTGCCCTCTTAGGGGATAGACCTGCCGCTTGCAGTTATTTTAAACATACTACATTTTTAAAGAGATTTCTATCATAGATTAGAAGAAAGAGAATGACTGAAAGGTACATACAGACTACATGCAGACTGAACACGAAAGGATAATATTAAAAATTGGTATGGAAAAAATAGTGTTTAAAGATGTGTAGCTGAGGTTAAATTCCAGTGAGAGGCTGTGCAGGTCAACTGCATCGGTTGTCGGGGCATATTCATTGTGGAAAATACGGCAGTGGCCACTTTGTGTTGCACACAACAGGGCGTCACGTCCCGCTAAACAGTAGGCCTAACTATCATAAAATGGCAACTTTAAACATTTCAGTTCTCATGGCACTGAACTTACTGGATTCTCTTGCATTTAGCTAAGCGGTCCTACTTAACTAAACAAAATATTTTCAGCTTAAAGAACGGTGAACACAGTTTCTTCACTTTAAGCTGTTTTTATCATGAGTTACAGATTGGTTTATAGGGGTTTTTGCAAAATTGTTAAAAGCGACTATTAGCTTCGTCAAGTCTGTCTGTCTGTAATCGTGCCTTTATAATGTGGAAAAATGTGGTAGAATCGGACAGGTCACAGTTGAAAATATACTACGGTGCAAGCGTTTTGCGTGCTGGACAACTGATGCTACAGACACATACCCAGAATATGGGAACAGTTATTGCTTCTCCACGGCACATATGGTTGCGCGAAATCGCCTCAATATTGCGTTTGTACGTATCCACTATTGTCTGTCTTGCTCATTTCTCTATAATCATCAATAATTCTTAGACCTTATAGTACCTAGGTCCATTTGTGACTGCAGCACCAAGTGACAGAATCTCGCCCCATTCCCAATAATAATAATAAGTTATAATTAAAAGGGAACATCTATGTTAATAGACGTTGCAATTTCAGGAGATAGAAGTGTGGTTAAAAAGGAAGCCGAGAAGATTCTAAAATATAAAGACTTTACAATAGAAATACAGCGCATGTGGAATGTAAAAACAAAGGTGATACCAGTAATAACAGGGGGAACTGGGACTATTTCAAAGTCGTTTAGAATGTACGTGAGCCACATACCAGGAAAGCATGTAGTCAAGGAACTGCACACATACTTCGGAAAGTACTAATGTAAAAATACAATAGATTCAACACTGGAACTAACGATATAAGCAGCATGAATAGTAACAAGAGAATAGCTGCAACACTGTATTCCCTAGGGGCATAGTTTGTCTCAGGAATATAAGTATAAATACCCTGCATAAAGGAGATGATGATGATGATGATGATGATAAGCATATCCTTCTACTTAAGGACTGCGTCTTTGGCACTCCAGGATCAGTACACATGGTGGCACGAAAGGATATTTTCCTGCGTAAGACAGGCACAGAGTTGACCTCCAGTACGAAGACCGAGAGAAGCTTCAAATTAATGACTTAAAACAAACAGCGGGTAGCAGGAAGTGTATGGGGTGAAAAGGCAGTCGGGAGGTCAAGAAGAACAGCACAGGGCTCCAAACGGGAAAGATGCCGGTGGTGGCGGGTGTAAAGGAGGTCGTGGGTGGCTGGTAGAAAGGGAGACGTTGCATCATTTATCACCTTCTTGAGCTCCCTCTTGCTTAATTATCTCTTCCACTTAAGAGGTTCTACGAGAAAACCATCTCTTTCTCTCAGTTGAAACCATTACGAGAATGCGCCTTCCAAATTATTTCACTTTGCAACACATCACCTCTAGCTAAGTAACTGCAGAGCTGGCTAAAGGCTAATATTCCAGAACGGGAGTTCAACAGACTCCTTTTCACTTCACTTCACTTCACTAGTCATGGAAGGTGCGATGTCTGCTTCAGATTCTTCGGTCTCTGTAGCATAGTCTTACACTAAGAACGCGCAAAATTAATCAACTTCGACGTCATAATGAAGGCGTCACTAATAGATTCTTCATTTGTCTTGAAGTGTAGTATATTACAATTTGGCTAGAGCTTATGGCAAAATACCACACACACACACACACACACACATGAGAATTCAAAATCCCTTTTTGAAGCAAATTTGTCTGGAAGTGGAAAATGATCGTGTGAAAAATGAAGTACTACAAAGAGTCAAAAAGGAAAAGAACATTCTACATGCAGTACAAAGAAGGAAGACTTAACTGCACTGGTCATTCTTGATGTACGTACCGCATTTTATAGAACATCGCTACATTTTTCCAATAAATGCACAATATATGTTAACTATCTGTTTCTTACGGCACTCCTACGTGTTTCGATGTGTACCTCACAAATCTTACAGTGTTTGAATGGTTTTAAGCTATTAATTCTTTGCAACAATCACTTTTATAAATTTTTCCAATTCATTAATTTGCAACAGTAGCATGCAAAATAAGTGACTCCCTGATGATGATGTGTAAACCTCTTAACATGTAAGAGTGTTAGAAGAAACAGATGTTTTTAACTTATATTGTGCATTTGTTGGACCAATACAGTGATAAAGGGCTGGTCACATTTGCATAGTAGCTGCATTCTAAAAAAAATAGAACGAAAGAAAGAAGGGGCGGAAAGATACGGAAGAAGACGAAAGCAGCTACTGGTCTTAAGGAAACGAGAAGAAACTGGAAACTAAGAGAGGAAGCACTAGATCACACTTGGTGGAGAACTTGGAATAGGCTATAGACTTGTCGTAACAGAGACTACGTGATGATGATGATTTTGCTACCGGAAAACAGCTGTTATAATTTCAGTGTACGTTCTTCGCGGAATTCGGACCTGCTGCAGAAGTTAGGAACTTCCCCGTTGGAATGCGGGCAATATTCTCTATCAAAAAACACAAATTAGTCCATCTAAGCAACTAGGCCTAATTAAATAACTCCACGGGACAGACGCTGTCGGAGAGTACAGCAGTCTGCCAGCAGGTCTAAAAAGTCTGTTTCCTTTTGAACACAATTTATACTGCCATGTTTTTTGATCCCACCTCTGGTCCTTATCCCGATCCAGTTGAATCGACTGCACACCATCTTATGGCGTTTTTGTACAATTCTCTTAATGTCATCCCACTTTTGCGCCAAGTATATATAAACCATGTCACTTCTAAACACTTCTTCGCTCGACAATACCCTTGGTACAAATATATCAATAATTCCAGCCAACAAACTCGTTGCGGCACCCCAAAGAATCTGTACTTCTTGCAGTGGCTATTTTTGAGCAGGACCGCGCAAGCCGTAGCTCGCGAGTAACCTGATGCCCACGACTCAATGTTACATTGCCAGCAAAGACGTTTGAAGTGAGAAAACGTCTTTTAAACCTTACCCCGGAGATAGAACACAGAAACGGGTTTTAAAATTGTTTATCTATGAAGACAAATATTATGTTACTAAACAATTTCTAAAAATGGGCAGAAAACAGCGACAACCTAGCCTAGGCCATGATTTGAATTTTTATAATTTTTCTTATTATTCGCAATATATTTTTATTAAACATTGCATATATAAAGTACACAGTTGAAATTGTATGTAGTTAAAAGTATACGTTCCTTTCTTTCTTTCTTTCTTTCTTCCTTCCGTCCTTCCTTTCTTTCTTCCTTCCGTCCTTCCTTTCTTCCTTCCTTCCTTTCTTTCTTCCTTTCTTCCTTCCTTTCTTTCCACCTTCCTTTCTTTCTTCCTTTCTTTCTTTCTTCCTTTCTTTTTTCTTTCTTTCTTTCTTTCTTTCTTTGGAGTGTTGAATTTTACGCTTCCCGCATGCAGACCAAACTCTGTCGCAGTTGCTCGCACCCTGCTCAGCCAGTCTGCTCCATATATTCACATTGCTGTGCAACATACAGGATTATCAAGGTACTAGTCACTACCAAATCCCTTAGTTCACAACATATGAAAGACCTATGAAGTTTTACATGTTTGCTGGTCCTTGCGTTTAAGCACCCCTGCATACAAACGTATGAGAACGTGGAGATGTAAATGAACGTGCACCTTCATAACCTCGTCTGTTCACTGTCCCATGTATCGACCCTGTCCACGTCTCCTCGCCTGTTGTCTAGCCATTGTGGTCACAGGAACAGTTACAGTGATGACACCGCCGTTATGTTCAGGCCACGGTAAAAGGTGCCACGGAGGGCAGAGGTAGCAAAAGTCGAGACTTCCCCATTTTTTTCCTCTTATTGTATTCACCTTTATCCCCTTTGACCTATGTCAGCAAAGTCGCAAGCGATGGTTATCACGTGGTTATCGCTACCAACATTTGTGTGAACAGAACAGCTAGACAACTGGTGTGGAAGAAGGTAAATGGGGGAAGCGTTACAGCTGTTAGTAGATGTGGAGTGGGCTGATCGGTCGTCTTTTTACACAGACAAGTCTTTTGCGTTGGCTGACGAAGGATGCAGGGAATAGAGGTTCTGATTATTCGTGTTTGCTCTGAGGTAGGAACTCCAGTTTTTGTGCTAGTTAGTTCAGGGTGTTTCAAACATTTCCCCTAAGGTACAACTAAATGAAATTTAACGAAGTCAATGTGCTACCAATTTTATTTTTGCATTTAAATAAAAAAGTGAAATTAAAATGGCTGGTTGACAGCGGAGATGAGTTACATAATACTGCCAGCAATGCTGCCTATTGGCGAATGTATGTGGCTTAAATTTTATTTATTTTTCATAATTCCTCCCTTTTTGTACTTCAATTATTCATTAAGGCCGCTGAACAGTAAACGGTGGGTGACATAACGGTAGTGGCAGTTCGAAAAATCGTGATTTAAATAAACTCCATGCCCAAAAGTAACAAAATATGGAACATGCTACCGACATTCACGTGTTTTTTTTTCACACAGAGTGTCAATGTGTTTTGGCCAGTACGCTCTTTAATTGTGGGGCAGTTGCGTACAAAAGAGAACTATACTGCCCTGTGCTGAGATATGAAGGACCAGCCACTTGATGTTGTTGAGAACATTCGTCACAAAAGAGTCAGGGCTCCTCCTGGTAAGTTCTTGCATAGTGCAATGAAATCTTATCGTGCCTGGAGTGAACCGCGTCAAGATTAAATGTATTACTAACATTTCGGTAAATGTCACGTTCTCCATTAGCAAGTAGTGACGCGATGTGGCCATTGGTAATTTCCAAACTGTTAAAAATCTATTCAGCCTAAATAAATATGTAAACGCCGTAAAATCTTAAAATTTTAGACCAAATCTGCCACTAAATTCTCCTTCAAACTGTCAAGTGCTGCCTTTATCTACAGTTCCATTTAAGGATAATAAATCTTCATATGACGCACTTACCTCCGTCATAGTTAATTCAAAGTCTCGCTACACATACAGTTTCCTTACCAACCTTTTTGCTTTCTTTCTCTAAGCTCATCTCCAGGTTATTACTGTCATAAAAGTGTCACGTCAGTGCTAAGAATTTGTGGTTTAAAGAAATGTTAACATATTAGCAACGTACAAAATTATAAAGCGTTAGCTGTCAATTTGGAATGTGATTTGTCTAATACAAAATTAATAAAACAAAAATTGCCTTCATTCTTATTCTCATTACGCACACAATGTTATACCCTAAAATTTGTTTGTTCACTGTTAGTTATATTTGAAAAGTAAACACTATCTAATGTCTACCTCAGAAAAAAACACATATTTTTCTTTCCAATCTGCCCCTGCAATTAGGAGACGAAAATACAGTCATTATGCTCCGGAAGGGTATGTAGGAAGCAAACTAAGCCAAATACTACAAAAGAACTCGCTGTGGCAATATTATATTGCAGTAAGGTGACAGTCTGTTGTAACCACATTTCTAACTGTCCACAACTGATCACCATAATGTTTACTCATTCAAATTGTCGGGTACAGTGGACTGATGTAATGGAGGCCCACTGTTTACAGGACACAAATGAGGTGAACACTGTCTTACCACTTCAGATAATATCCTACGTTTTGACATAAATGCCCTGTTCTTCCTGCTTTTGTGGCAAATGCTGTTCAAGCCAGTTTCTTTACACCGTTAATGTTTAAGTCCCACAACTTCCTGAAAAACGTATCCTAGTTATATCCGGTGAAGGCATTGACTGCAGTTGAAACGTGTGTGAAGTTACAGAAGGGTTTATTCGTTTAAGCAAAACAAACACTCAAGTGTGAACGGCGTGATTCTGCAGAATTGCGTGTACACACACACACACACACACACACACACACACAGACATATACATACATACATAAATACATACATACTTACGTACCTACATATTCGTACGTGTAAGCATACATACATACATATATACATAAGCACACACACACATACATACATACATACATACATACTTACGTACCTACATACACACATACATACGTGTAAGCATACATACAAATATATACATACATACATAATACATAATATATACATACATAAATGCATAATTCCTCCGCTCTTTCTTTGTAACTATTCATAAATCAATGGAATAAAGTTCTTATTGAGAAGCTAATAGTCGTTAATTTCGTCAAAGCATATCCTGTTTTATTTACAGTTTACGCAGTAGCCTAGTTAAGTCTCCCACAGAACCTATGGCGGGGGGGGGGGGAAACGTACAGAATACAACAATTTTTGTGTGCTTGTGTACTTATTTTCTACTTCTGACAGAAGGCAATATTTTGGACTCCTGCTAGGAGATCTGGGACAAAATTCGCTTATAATTTTAGGAAGGCCCCGACTATCCAGTCATTGGAGACCCCCACCGCTTATTTTCGTCGGTGCTTGTTCAAAACAGCAAGACACCAAGCTTAGCCCTCAGCCAGAGAAATCGAATCCACATCCTTACTTCTACGTGTGTAAGGTCCACTTTCATATCCTACTCCTAGCTGCGTCTAGATCTGTCACGTGGGCTCGGCACTTCATACTTTGCTACTGACACTTTGTGTCCCGGCCTTACCACAGCCAGACAGTCCTGTTCGCTTCCATTTTAGTGACTGGTACAAATAATGTAACTCCTCGTTATCCCGTTTATTCTGTTCTCTTGCCAATCCTTCTGTAAGTCGAAGCATTTTTGTCAGCATTGTTCCCAATGCTTGATTCAGGCTACTAGAATAATCACCTTCTTAATATGGCGAACCAATTCCGCAGAAGGAAATAACTAACTTGTAGGATTTTAAACTTTACTTCTTTCAGCAAAATAGATGGAATACAAAATAATCTGAATTACATTCTGGCAAGCTTTCCACGAATTCATTCCGCCCTTCTCTCAAAATCCTCGTTAAATTACACGTAAGTAGAAGGTTGTCAGCACACGCACCGGCCGTCTTTTCTTACGAAACCCATAATAAACTGTGCGGGCAAACCGTATGATTTTAATGTTAAACCCGACGGTACATACAGTGAACACTGTAACCTTAAACTTTCGAAAACAGGAACGCACAAATAGGTGCACCGCGAGTCCAGGTCAGTGTGTTTATTAGAGTCGTAAAACTCCCTCTTCTCTTATTTCACACGAAAGAAACCGTTGTTCGTGTTACTAAGGCCAAACTTGAGTTCACTGAAAGAATGGCTAGTGACTGGCTACTAATAGAGAGCTAAGAAATTTTAGGTTTGAAGCAAGATATCAGAGGAATGGTGGGAAATAATCTTTATTCACTCTGTGCTAAGGATATGTAGAATTAATATCTGTTACTGCTCACTTCCAGACAGGGATATTTCGAAGTGGACGTCCGAGTTGGTTGGTGCAGCCCAGGGCTCGAAAAATCCCGGGAACCCGGTCACAATAAGGACTACATAATTTTGGAAGCAAGTGTTGTGACTTAATTTTTCTTTCCTTGACAATCCTGGTCCAATACGCACTTCTTTACTAAATTCCTCGTTAATCACCGCCAAAAAAATAGTCTGATTAACAAAATATGAAAGTGTGCCAAAGAAACACCAAGCGGTTTTGCAGCGATTGATGGGTAAGACGGAGTGAGAAATAGAGAACGCGGGACTTGAGCGGGTGTGTGATCTGTGGCACTTTTAAGGTTAATTTTCTTTGTATTTCAGTGTGTACTAAGGACTATTGATGGGAATTTTCTTTGTATTTCAGTGGGTACTAATGATTATTGATGGAAATTTTCTTTATATTTCAGTGTGTACTAAGGACTATTGATGGGAATTTTCTTTATATTTCAGTGTGTACTAAGGACTATAAATGGGAATTTTTTAAAATGTAATTCCAAGGTATTTTAATTTTTAATGTTAATGTTATAAATTTCTCGGGGTGTTTTATATGAAAAATTAGCACAAATACTAACTTCGGAAGCACACCTTCACTGTGTATGAAGAATGTATTGAGATTCGCTGGACAGAAACACAACACGAGGAAGAAAAGCTGTGGAAGTGTTAACTGTGCAGTTTCCATGCCGTAAATCCACGTTAAGGAGAAAAAGGTTTACCCCCTAATTTCTGAGCCGGCACCTAGACTCAAAGAAAATTTTTCATGACCCGGTGTAGCAGTAACTCTCCAAATTTGTATTCGGGAGGTTTTCTTTCGAGGACCGGCCGGGGAAACCGGCTATTTCTAGACACCGTTTTCTTCGTGTACTTCGTGCATTCCTTTAGGCAAATCGTGGGTTCTACCTCTACTGAGTAGCGCCTTCCTCATTATAGATACTTTCAGCTTCATCTTCATTCGTAGTTTTATCATCAACACTCCGTATTCCAAGCTGTGAAGAGCTCTGGCAGATTCATGAATCAGTCAATTACTTTGAAGTGAACGGAAAGCAAACTGCTTTGTGAGCAGAATTATGCAGCTCAGACGACACGCTTTGTTGTTTATTCGAATTGGTAAATATTTGTCTAAGAATTATTATAAGGATATCTGAGACTTGATGAAACCCGACTGGCATTTCGAAGGTGTAAGAAATCACACTGAACCAACAGTTTATTGGCACGTTTGCAGAATAAGAAGGTGTCGGTTTGAATATTCTGTTTATAGCGTGCCTTTTGTCAATCCTCACAATTGCATGTGTCTGAGTGCGGTGTTTTCTTTAGATCAGTGTCTCTAATTTATGGGACTTGTTTGGTTAAGTGGGAATTGAATTTTCGAGAATAAACCTTCCATTTATAATTCATTAATGTTACATTTATTTGTAAATATCCCCTTCTTAGAAAAAGAAAAAAATTTCTTATTTACTATGGAAAGGCAAAGGAATATAAAAATATGAACTATTGCATACAATTTGCGAAGTAAGGTTACATTTTGCTGTTGTAGACATTGCTACATAGTACAAACTTACACTTGAAGGATTCTACAAAATAAGCGGAAGGAACTTGCGACTTTGCGCCTCAGTGTGATCTCTCAAAAGAATTCACATACTAGTCCAGCCACCCACAGAACCACAACAGCGCGTTCCATTTTCGCCTATGCAGGGTCTAGGAACTGATCGAAAAGGCTTGAATAGGGGACAGGTCCTTTGCTAACGGCAAAATGAAGACTTGTTTTGCTGTGCCTCCAATTTATGTACATTACACACAATTGACTACAATTTCATAAATGTTCTCTAATTCATCGTCCTGTTATTATCGTCATGACAGCCATAATTAAAATGGAGACATAGATTAGCATAATAACAGCAATAGTAACAATGATAATAATAATAACTAAATAAGCGATAAATACTCGGTATACCAAGTCTCTGCAGTTGCATAATTTCAGTTTCTGTAAATGTAATGGGGTTGTTAATTCCTTGTCCGAGATGTAATTTTCGTACTTCGTATGTTCATTTGTAGCACATTACAGCCCCACTCAGACAAGCATAACAATTGTCTACTGACTGACCCGAACACAGCCAAACACAAGAGTTGTGTTTGGCTGTGTTCGTATCAATCAGCACTTATCTATAAAAACCAACGGGATGTCTTTGATGAAAATCAGAACAATACTCACATGTTTTGTATCCAGACTTAAGTTAACTTAGCGGTCTCACTTAGACCCTTTATAATCATCACAGGCTCGTTTTCTCATATTCTCCCCGCTGTAAGGCATTAATTTGTTTCCAAATTCTGATCTTAAAATTGCATTCTGTTCACATCGTGTATTTTTGTTGTTTAGTACTGAATTCAGATTTACTGCTTCAATACATTCAATCCCAAACCTGTAAGCAGCTTTTCACGACTGTCTATCCCTGTTTATCTACAAAATTTATCTTACGGCCTGCATTCACGACTGTCATCACACTGCTGCTCTCCTAAGGTACTGTGATCAAAAACAGTTCCTTCCTTTACTCTCTCTCTCTCTCTCTCTATCTCCATTAGCACTACAGTCCATATTGTGCTTTGACCACCTTCAGGTTCAATTTCCAGGAGTCTCTATCCCTGACTATTTTTCTCTAACGCCCCTTCTCTTCAGATCATTTTCAGCATCATCTATCCATTTCTCTCTTGGTTTTCCAACTGACCTTTTTAGGTTCTACTATAATCTTAAACACTCTTCAGGAGCCGCGCGGTCTAAGGCGTAGTTCTGCTGCCGTTCTCTTGCTGCGACTGCGGGTTCGAATGCCGCCGGCAGCATGAATCTCTGTCTTTTGTGAGTCTTGTGTGTTGCCAGGTAGTGGCCTCTGTACGTCGGGCTGATCACTCTTCCAGAGGAGTCCTACTAAGCGTAATTTGTCTGAGTGTGATCGTGAAGACTCGATAAATGAGCTCTTGTCCCACTGGGGGCTGGTAGCGCCATAAACAAACTCTTCTTCTTAATTAAGTGTAGTGCCTATCTCAAAATTTTAAATTGACCGACGATTTAGACTGCGCGGCCACCGGAACTGACGAAGCGAAATATCGCCTGAGGCAAAATTCAGTTAAATTAGTCGCAGTGATAATTTTATGTCCCATGGTGTAACATATTTAATTTTATTTAAAAAGTTACGAGTAGAAACGTAATACTCATATCGAAATTACACATGACTATTGCAAATGAATGCGACTGTCCAACGACGTCAACAACATCCTTGTATAACTGGCTAGTCAGGATAATTGTGAAATTCGCAAACCCTCAACTAGCAGCTACTGCTTCGTCCTTGCTTTAAAAGTGTTCGGAATACATATTATTCAGAACTTAATGTCAATTATTCCGTGCCACAGAAGCCTCTTTGTGCTGTCTTTCAGGTTTGCTTACACAAGGTTAAACACGTTTCTGTAATAAACCTTTCCACGAGACAGATGTGTCAGCAGCTCATTGTATAAATGGCGCCGTCATCAATATCATTATTGGAGTTTGTGTTCGTATTGAAATTAAAATAACTTTCACTGGCGCAACTACAGTAAAGCACACACTTTTTGTTTTTGGTAGAGGATTTCCCCATGTGTTTGAATTACAATGATAAAATAAAATTACATATATACTCCGCCTAACACAACATTCATAGAATAAATAAATTGTTGTGTTAGGCTCAGTACATATATAATTCTATTTTATTACGAACTTTTTCTAATCGACGAGGAACCAACTCAGCTATTTCTTAGTCAGTCGCTGCTGAAACACGAAGCTTCAGCACTGCTAGTATATATGGCTCACAAATGATCTGATTCGAAAAAATGATATTTCGCAGTACAATTGTTGCTATGTACCACCTACTTTAACATATCGGAGTTCTACACCAACTCCGGTTTCGATTGGAGATAAGTGTGTGTGAGATTTGAAGTGGAAAAATTGACAGCGGGATAGGTTTTTTCTCCGAATACTTCCGTTTTCCCTTGTCAGTGCCATCCCATTAGTGACCCATACTCACATTTCATTCATCCGCCACCGACGCCATACTAACTCATAAATTTACAAGGCAATAGTAAGAGTGAAATTTTCCCCAAAAGTGGGCTTTTATTTATTGTACTTGCTTAGAACAAACAGCAGTTACATCCCTAAGAATATTAGCCGGTTGGTAATTGTAATGGAGTCACGCGGTGTGTTTTCTATTAGGTAAGAACTCGATTTTTTAAAATTATATAAAAGAGTTTCAAAATTCTGACACATATATTCGATATTTTAGAAAACTGTACCTGGAGTTCTTTAACCATGAAACTCTATCAGAAATTACGTCATCGTAGATTCAAATAGTGGACTAGTGCTGCTTGACTTGCTATTCCATTGCATAGGATTGTGAGAGCGTACATAAAATTCTCGAAGTTTGGTTGAAAGTTAAAGCGAGAATTAGAAAGTCTGAAACTTTTGTGTTAATAGCAAACGTCGGAAAATTGATTTATGTGTCGTCGCTTCGGCTGAGAAACGATTGTGGTGCATTTGATAGGTAGAATTATGGGGGGAGGGGGGAATTATACAGGACGATCAGTCACTAGTGTAATATATCAGGCTGTTATTCTTGGATTTGTACGTACAATACAACTGTATAACACAAGTCCTATAGTCATTCTAGTAAAAGCAGCCAAAGATCATTTCTCAGACGAAGAGTTCACAGTGACATCACACGAATATGACGTAACAAATTTTGAAGAAATATTAACTTCCACTGTTTTCTCGCGTTCAGTACCAGAAATCGTGTTACGGTTCATTTACAATCATCAGTTTATTTTCTGTAGGACCTGCAATATAAATCACAATTTATAACAACGTAATAACATTTATTATATATTCTACGATTCTGAAATGGAAGCTTAGCCGGATCATTTCCGATATTTTAACCCAGTACCTTAAGACTTCAGACTGGCAACTAGCAGAATATGGGTTTCCAACTCGGACAATCTTTACCTATTGAAATCATGCGTGTAACATAAAATAGGATGGATATAACTCACAAAGTGCAGGGCTCCGTACTGAAGGTAGCACAAGTTAACTCAGATTGGTTGTTTCCTCAATCCATATATCACCGAAATTTTATTTTTTTAAATTTATTCCTAAAGCGTTGAAATATATAACTAGTCTTCTTTATGTTCCTACATAACGAAAGCGTATAGAATGGATTACAAAAACTTCATCCAGCCTCGAACTTTATACTGAATGAAGGTAAGTGATTAATTTGTAAATCCCGCTGCTTTATCCCTCGTCCAGGAGTTTGCAAGAGCTGATCCTATAGAAGGTAATGCGGACCACATAGCTGTTCTGAACGTGGCATGAGGAAATTTGTCCAGGGCTCCTTCTAGCAATGAAAGCCGACCCTTCACTCTGTAGTCAGTCATTGCAGTGACCGGGACATTCTGAAACGTAGGAAGGGCGACAGTTTTCTTTTTCTGGGTGAACAAACCTCACAATGCTACGATAAAGTTTCCAATGATAAGAAACTGTGATCACTTGAGAGCTGAAAATAGACTACGTACCCCTGAAAATGAAATATTAATTAGTTTAAATAATTGTCTCATTACGTGTTTCTTCACAAAGAGCCCAGCAGAAAGAACCAGCATCTCAGTGGGGAAATATGCTAGTCTAAATCATTCTTCGTCGTAATAATAAAAATAATAATTTTTTAAAAGTCATTGCATGATTTTTTTTCCTGGCATTAAGACTATCTTCTCGCTGGAAGACAAGTGCTGCTCCACCAGCTGCTGCACGGAAGTTTAGTGCACTTAATGAGTAAACAGCGGCTGCAAGGTGCGTAAATAGCGATAACGAGCATGAGGAGTTGTGGTGCTATCTGTCGGGAAAACGTGCAAGCATCAGCAGCAGCTGCTGAATGCTTGCCAACACGTAACCGCCATGGCGGCAAACTTCAAGAGCTGCTACTTCATGTGTGGTTATCACAAGTAAAATGCTGCTTACAGTTCACTTAAGAACATTTCACTTGTTTATTTCATATAAAACAGTAACTCGGCACTACTGATAAAAATGTATGATAACTGACATAAAATGAAATTAATTTTTTTCCCCCAGAAAATCTTGATTTATTGTTCGTTTTATTCGTAATTAATTTATGATTTGTGCTACTTTAGCCATGTGACACTAAGCCAGTTCATTTAATCGAGTACGAAGTAAATTTTATAAAGAGGGCATTTTACAAAATCAGCACTAACGAAGGCATCTCAACGCGAAGGCCCAGGTTTCATTCCAGAGCGGTCCATGTAGGGTTCGCGGTAGACAAACGGAAGCTAGGACAGGTTTCTTTCCAAGCAGTTCGGTTTTCCATACCCATGCTAATTTGTACAGACCTACAATATAATACAAATACTAAAATTCTCATTAAACAAATAAAACCATACAATGTAGCATTACTCGATTTGTTTCTGTAATGCAGGTGGAGTGTGTTTAATGTGCGGTAGGAGGACACATAATGAGCAGCTTTACGATCTGCACGCTTCAACAAATATTATGGGGATGAGTAAATCAAGAAGAATGAGATGGGCAGGGTATGTGGCACTTACAGGCTGAGGAAAAGATGCCCCTTTGAAGACCTAGGCGTAGATGGAAAAATAATATAAAAATGGATCTTCAATAAGCGGTATAGGGGCCATGGAGTGGTATGATCTGGCTCATGGTAGGGGCAGGTGGCGGGTTGTGATTGCGGTAATGAGCCCTTGGGTTCCACAAAATGCAGGAAATTTCTTGACTAGCAGAGGATCTGTTAGCTTCTCAGGAAAGACTCTGCTTAATGGAGTTAGTTAGCTAGTTAGTTAGTTAGCTAGTTGCTAGTTATTTAGTTCGTTTAGTCGCAAAAATTCCTGTCGTATGTTCAGGAGGCAGCCCGAAGCCAAGAGAGATGTTCAGTTGCAGAGTAACTGCGATTTTGTAAGGATGAATATATTTTTTTCAATGAATACATGTCTTGCACTTGTATTTTCTATGTTCAGAAAGTGTTTAAAATAAAATTCCTTATTCATGACAGTGTTATGATGTCTCTGTGTGTAGAATCAAGCGACGAGCTATAAGAAATGTACTCCTATAATAGGAGAATCTCAAGCAGAAATAATTTATCTCAAGTTATTAATAAATTGTGCCTTACACGTGACAGGTCGAATAGGCGAAACAATTCTACAACATTCCTGGCTGTTAGAATTTAATTACTGATACAGCACAATGTGCCTAGCGTGTTTAATACTGCGAATGTAAGAACGTTCGTTACGAAGGAGTAGAGTGCCGTAAGGATATGGCGAGTAAGCGAATGGTAACTGCAGTCAACAACGTCTGTCTAGGAAGTACGCTCGTTTAGGACTGTTGCAGGTTACTTTGGTTGTTGCACCACTTCGAAATAATAAAGTTACCCCAGCGCTCTCTATGACCTACTGACTATTTCTACAGGGTAGAAAGTGTAAAAGTTTACAGCTTACATTTTTTACATGGCGACAGCAATCAGTAACGAATTACAGAGAATTTTGATTTTAGGTGGGATATATACTAATTATTAATAAATAAGTAATTATTTAACCATATGAAGCCCACTGGTAACTGTATTTACCATGTGCTGGTAATAAAGTTTGCGGTAGCATAGTGGTTAAGATGCTGTGCTACAAATCGGAAGGTCGGTGGTTCGATCCCCTCTGGTGTCATTGGGTTTTTCATTGACATAAAATCTTTCCGATCGCACTGTGGCCCTGTAGTAGACTCAGCTTCTAACAGAAATAATTACCAGGAACCTTTCCTGCAGGTAAAGGCGGCCGGTGCATACGGCTGACAACTTTACCACCATCCTGTGCCGTTGTCATGCAATCTGGGAATCTTAACTTTCTGGAATCCTCTGGACCACTCCAGGCCTGTAACGGGACTGCTTTACCTTTACCACACATTATGTGAATGTGCCAGTGATTGCCTCACAAGTTTTATTAGCCTTAAAGTTTATGCAAATTGACTTCAGAACATAAGTTTTTTTGTATATAAATATTCCAATTTGACGCAACTCTACTGTTTATTCCATAAAATGTACTTGCAAGAAGGTATAACTTTACATAAGATCTTAAACTTTGACTCGGACAGCAAGTGTTTCCATAGACTTACTCCACTGTTGTGTGAAGTGACGCATCCCCCACGCCCAACCCACATGCGTGCGCACAGTGATTGGAGTGTCGGGATATTGGAGCGATTCTGATTTGACGATATGACATGTGAGGTTTTCACTGTGGTCGAGATTATAATTGTGATATTCTGTGTATGCCATCTTGTGATTTGGTACGTACTGTTTCCGTCTTCAGAGTACTGCGTTGTCATGAAAGATAAGACCATAGCCTGGTTCTCACCATTCCGTTGTTGCACTGTACAAATGCGAAAGTCTCGTACAAGAAACAGTTAGCCGATAGGAAGCCTCGGTGTCTATATTAGGCTTTTGCGGAAGTCTCGCTTCGTATGTAATAAGACTGGTATTTGTGACTGTTGTCTTGGTCATATCTACTGAATAACTCTAATGCAGCAATATGGATCGAATTTCAAAGGACAACGCGCTGGTTGTATAAGAAAAACTTCTATATTCTATACATTTTTTTCCGAAAAGTAGCACAGATCTCTGACACCATTTATTCATGTAATTGCTATTCAGTGCACTTTGTTATTCATTCACTCATTCATTCATCTGTTTCTTGTCTTACGACAGAACCATAGCCTCTTCCAAAGCCAGTTCACCACACAGGGCGATCTAGTGCTTCCTCATTAATTTCCACTATTCTCGCCTTTCCTTAACTTTATCAAGTAGTTCTTCACATCTTCTTCCACGACTTTCCTTCACTTCTACCCTTCCCTCTATCATTCCTTCAATAACGTGTTTTAGAGGACAGTTCTTACGCAAGATGTGACCGGTCCAATTAAACTTCTGTTTATTTATCTCAGTATTTAACAAACTTAATCCACAAAATTAGTTTCACAATAAGTTTTATTTCATGCCTCTACATGTTTCGAGCACGTGTTCATCATTAGGAGGTCAAAATTGCATTACACAGCCTCTGGTATCATCACACCTATAGGTCTGATAATACCAGAGGCTGTGTAATGCAATTTTGACCTCCTAATGATGAGAACATGTGCTCGAAACATGTAGAGGCATGAAATAAAACTTACTATGAAACTAATTTTGTGCATCAAGTTGGTTAAATACTGAGATAAATATACTGAGATGCACGGTCAACAAAACGTCAAAACTTCTGTTTATTGTTTGTAGGATATTCCTTGTCTACTTGACACTATGTGTATGTAATTATAATAAATAATTAGCCATTTTAGGCACATATACTTATTCGTACTTGATTCAAACAATAACATTTCTTCCATTATTTATTTCACGTACACTTCCGTAATAAATATCCCTGTTTATTATGTTTATTTCCGTAACTATTTCAGCTGTTTATCTCTTTCCGTTTTCCAACTAGTCATTTCTTCCTTCTTTGTTAATGCATTTCCTTCTTTATTTATCACAGATATTATCAACAGTCTTCACAATATCTCCTTCACTTTGCAGAACAGGTTCTATGTAGTCTTCCTTTCGTATTTTATCAAACTTTTTGTGTCCATCTCAAAGATAAAATTTCTCAAGTGGCAAACAGGCTATTGGGCCTGACACTTTCGTGGATTTCGTTAGGCCTGCTATCAATTGCCAATATTCCCTCCTGGAAATAAAGTAGGACAGCTGCCTCCCACATTGTTCCCAATTCGCTCTATCGTTTTAACTACTTATGAAGTCGTTAACAGACTATAAATAAGTACAATGAATATCGATTCCAGACAGGATCAAGATATTTCCTCTTCTCCGCTGTGTCCAAAACAAATCTGAGTCTCACCGAACTTCCTGCTTAACACGTAACACGGAACCTTTCCCCGCAGCAAATCAATTGTGGCATGAAGCTAACCAACTACTCCCATCCAGTGTAGAGGTAACGAAGAAGCTGGGATATCGTCCACTTCCCCATACGCTCTCATGCCTTGCACAGGTACATCACTTTCTAAAATACGGCTGGACAAAATGGGACCGTGAAGTCGCATGACGCCCTCTAGGAAAGTATTTGCGTCACTCGGTCACTTGAATAATAATCCTAATATGAAATAAATATCCTACGTAATACTACTAAAATATTCTTGGCGGCTTGGTCCAATATATCGCTCGCATTTAGTATAAAGCAGTAAAAGCAAATGGTGTTGTTTGTAAACAACCGCTTTCTAGTTAAGTCAATATATACAAGTGCTGTCCTTGGGCGAAACCATACGAATTATGTGGCTCTCCTGTGGGTTAAATTTGGCCAGCCCTGTTCTAAACAACTAAATATAAAATTATGGGTATGTTTTCTTACAAAATAAAGAAGATGGTTAAAATTCATAATTGTGGTTGTTGATATACAGTAATTAACACAAGTAATCTTCCAAAAATGTCGCGATACTTAAAATGTTCGCTTAGATATGACATTCAGTTGGTACATGAGGAAATTTAATACATTCGCTGGGAAAGAGAAACCCCAGTATTAGGTTTCAGTCTACGTTCGCATGATTCAGCGTGTCTGGTTGAGGGCATATATACCGGCGCAATTTTGTGGTTCTGCGAGACAAGTCAGTCGTGTCAGTTGGCGAAGCTCATGCCTTACCACATCCTTACAGCTCTGTCTGCTCACATGTCCCCCACATATATCGTTCCTTGATCCTAAAATTGTTCAGAATCAAGACTGGTGTTGTTAACAATACCACATATTCTTTTGGCATGTACTTCCTTCGTATGCGGGTATGTAACTTCATACCTCCCTGGGTGGAAAGATGAGGTTGAGGATACTTGAGAAACCTCTGGATATGGACGTAAAAGGAGACTGGAGAAAGCTACGTAATAAGGTGCCTCACAATTTCTACCTTTCGCCAAATATTACTAGGGTCAACACATAAAAGATACTGGGATGAGTGGGACATGTACCACGAATGGGAGAGCGAATTAAAAAAAAATATTAGTCGAGAAACGAGCTTTAGAGGCTATGGAGAACATGGGATAATGAGTTATATTTGAAGTTACAGGAACAGCGAATATGTGGGCTGGCTTGCTGTTGCGTAGAGCAGGACAAATACGGAGATTTTAGGAAAAGTAGGATAGAATTTCGTGATCCATAAAGGTAATAAAGAATGTATGTTGGTTCAAATACGCTCAACGAAGAATATAAAAGAGCACTACATCATAAAATTTTCTTCCCTTGTTTTACACGTATAGTGAAAAAAGGTAAAGTTTACCCCAGAACAGGTGATGAAGGCCAAGAGGGTGAGTAGAGTTTGTAGCTCTACTGTTTCTTTAACATCAGTGTTAGACGACAAGTGGTTGTTAAAGCCACACCCCGGCCGCTTTACCCCAGGAAACAGACGTTGCACCGCTTGCACCAGAAGCTGGGTGAGCTTCAGGGACGTTATAGACGAATGCGGAAAATCTCGGCTCCACCTGGATTCGATCCCCGAACCATCCATCCCATAGTGATTCGTTATACCGACTGAGTTATGTACAGTAAGTTACGCATGTACGTGTGTGTGTGTGTGTGTGTGTGTGTGTACACACACATATATATGCACACATTATTCGTACTTCTCACCTAACTTTTCTTGGTAATAATTCCGAGAGGATATTTTGAGTTGAAGCCCAGTTAAAATATTTACAAAATAATTGTGTAGAAGGGTAGGATTATAAAACTACATGTGGGAAAAGGATTTAGTTGTGGTGACTGGATTTAACTGGCTCATTACAATTTTCTAGTTTGGACTTTCACTTTAGTTCTAAAGTATTTCTAGTTTAAAGATACCAGCAAGCCTTCTCTTTGTATCGAATGTGGCCAATTGTTACAGAGTTCTTGACAAAATTATTCATTGTCACTATTTTTTTCCCATATGTAAATTGACAAGGCAAATCAGAACTGCACAGTTAAGTGAGGCAGAACCAGGATAATCTGTATAGACTATCATGGGTGGGAAGAAACTGAGTGTATCTGAATTAATTTTCGCAATTAAATAGACGTACTCGGCCCGTATTGCACCATTACTTGCTCGTGTCGCGTCTCTAACTCCTTGTTCGATTGAATCATGACACTTTCTGCTCTCTGTACTTCTTTCAGTCCTTCTGTTGTCGTTGTAAAAAAATGTAATTCAATTTTCTTTGGCACTAAGTATGTACTAAGTTCTTTCTTTTCTTTTGTGCCAATTTGTAACAAGGAGAGTCGAATTTTTTATTCTCTTTGTTAACGAAATAGGTATAATAATAGAGTGGCACTGTCCATCACGGTATAAAAGAAGAGAGAACTAAATTGTAATTTCACTGTCATCCCAAAGTATTTTCTTGAAACAAACTACAATGGAGGATCGATTTAAAAGCAAGTGTGAGAAGAGCCCGTGTAGTTGTCGCTATTGTTAGGACGTAGCTCAAAGAGAAGACAGCAGTAATGTCCACAGGACAGACGAATTCCATTTATTGTAAGCTTCATTCAACTCACAACTCCTCCTTCCACAATCACAAACTCCTCTCTCCATAATCCCTTCAATTTTAAGTTGATACAGTGCGGAATTCTGCAGTGTTGAATGTAAAGGATGAGCGAAGTTTGTATATAGGAACAACTAAAGTTATATATATATATATATAGGGACCAGCGGCTTCGGCGGCCTAGAGGTAGCGTGCTGGCCTTTGGTACCCAAGTTCGCGGGTTCAAACCCGGCCGAAGCCGTCGGATTTTCAGCACGCCTTCCTTCGCGGACGCAGAGGCACGTGGCGGCGAAAGTGGGAACTTCTAAAGGCGGGGGAAATCAATGGCAAACTACCCCCAAGAACTTGCCTAGGATGCAGTGTGCCAAGAACCATATCGGTTCCATAACCGGGCTCTGGCTCCTGCCGGACGGGCCTCTAGGGCTGAATACTAATGAAAGATATTTATAGGGGCCATGACTAGGGGGCAGGTGGTGCGGCCGCCCCAGACGGTAGAGTGTAAGGGGTGGCAAAATGAATATTTTAAATAATTTTTTATCCTTTGCCCACAACAGATTTTGAATTTTGACCCAGATAGAGTAAAATTCCATGAATTATGTTGATTTTCTGCAAGGGGTTGTTATTGCGTTATTTGCCTCACGTGCCAAAAATCCTAAAGACACCAAAGTATACAGGCCTGCTGCTTTGTGTTGCGCTGTAAGACGATAAAATTTCCTCAGCATTAAGGCGTCCAGTAACATGATGAGTGTAGGACTGGAGGATATGTGGAAAGGAACGATAGCCGTCAACCATAATGTGCTTTGCGTGATTGAGTGGTAACAGACACACTCGTGGTACTATGGTTACGATGCAACTCAGTTTGTGAATGATGTCTCAGCCGGGTTTTTCATGGCTACAAGGGTGCCGTGGTTATGACAGAGCTTGATGTGGGAGTGACAACTCAGGTTCCACTGGTGGCGGTAGAGCCTGTCGAAAGAGGGTGTATAATAACGCGTGAATATTAGGTACACTCTGTCATGTAACGTGTCGTTTCTCGTAGTAGTAGTAGTAGTAGTAGTGGTAGTAGTAGTAGTGGTAGTAGTAGTAGTAGTAGTAGTAGTAGTAGTAGTAGTAGAAGTAGTGGTTGTGGTAGTAGTAGTAGTAGTAGTAGTAGTAGTGGTAGTAGTAGTAGAAGTAGTGGTGGTAGTAGTAGTAGTAGTAGTAGTAGTAGTAGAAGTAGTGGTAGTAGTAGTAGTAGTAGTAGTAGTGGTAGTAGTAGTAGTAGTAGTAGTAGTAGTAGTGGTAGTAGTAGTAGTAGTAGTAGTAGTAGTAGTAGAAGTAGTGGTTGTGGTAGTAGTAGTAGTAGTAGTAGTAGTGGTAGTA
>Ga0123352_10002955_pt1 | contig 24181 bp, 18 predicted proteins | sample TergutLab28metaG_FD_89700 | JGI IMG/M metagenome (GOLD analysis project Ga0123352, IMG submission 89700) | Labiotermes labralis P1 segment gut microbial communities from Petit-Saut dam, French Guiana - Lab288 P1 | ecosystem: Host-associated > Arthropoda: Insects > Digestive system > Gut ...
TAATTTGCGTCCTCATCAATATAATGATGGATTGCCACCAAATGTTGCACTTCGTGTTGCTTAAACTATGCACTGGTGTTACAAAAATGCTTGACTAGGACAACCGTTATTCTTGCATCATACGGTATGTCTACGTTTTGTAGGCATTCAATCCAACACAGCTCTAAAACTATTTATTAGCTTTAAAGAAGAGATATTTTGTTTTGTAGGCATTCAATCCAACACAGCTCTAAAACACTTGTTGTTCAGTTAATTGTTTTTTTATAGTTTTGTAGGCATTCAATCCAACACAGCTCTAAAACACAAGAAAGGAAAAAGAAAAATGAGCAATTGTTTTGTAGGCATTCAATCCAACACAGCTCTAAAACTCATAAGGAGGATTCTGTGATGATTAGAAAGTTTTGTAGGCATTCAATCCAACACAGCTCTAAAACTGGTGTCTGGATGCTTTGATAAGTCTGTCAGTTTTGTAGGCATTCAATCCAACACAGCTCTAAAACCAGCGGATATTATAGATATATATTCTATTGGTTTTGTAGGCATTCAATCCAACACAGCTCTAAAACCCTCGTAGTATTCCACTGTGCCTTCTTTTAGTTTTGTAGGCATTCAATCCAACACAGCTCTAAAACCCTCGTAGTATTCCACTGTGCCTTCTTTTAGTTTTGTAGGCATTCAATCCAACACAGCTCTAAAACTAATTCAGATGTATTACAATGTATTTATAGGTTTTGTAGGCATTCAATCCAACACAGCTCTAAAACGGAGTGGAGATATACGACGGCGAAACATTTGTTTTGTAGGCATTCAATCCAACACAGCTCTAAAACAGCTGAATAATGGCATTTTCGAGGTCAACGGTTTTGTAGGCATTCAATCCAACACAGCTCTAAAACTCTGATTCAGCCCCATTGCTAGATTCTGTTGTTTTGTAGGCATTCAATCCAACACAGCTCTAAAACCGTGCCTTGCATGTATGCGGAAGTGGAAGAGTTTTGTAGGCATTCAATCCAACACAGCTCTAAAACAGATCTCCGTGCCTAACCATACTTGAAACAGTTTTGTAGGCATTCAATCCAACACAGCTCTAAAACCCATGCTCTTCAACCATGACAGAAATCAGGGTTTTGTAGGCATTCAATCCAACACAGCTCTAAAACCAAGAACAGAGAATCAGTTTCGAAAAATATGTTTTGTAGGCATTCAATCCAACACAGCTCTAAAACCAAGAGCAGGATCCGTTTCCGTAATCGTCCGTTTTGTAGGCATTCAATCCAACACAGCTCTAAAACAAACAATACAGGGATTTAGAGCGGGAAATAGTTTTGTAGGCATTCAATCCAACACAGCTCTAAAACATATTGGGAAACCTTTCCTTAAGTTCATCAGTTTTGTAGGCATTCAATCCAACACAGCTCTAAAACCTCGTAGAAGTTTTTTCATCGCCGCTTGACTTAGCAGGTCTACCAGAATAAATGCCTGATTTTTTACATTTGTCTTATCGCTATGTACCTCTATTATACTACATTTTCACAACTTAGAAAATAATCTTCATCCAGAATATGCTGTATAAATCCATGTATCTTTCTAGGTTCAACAAATAATACCGGTTTATTATTTAACTCAACATATTCAAAAATTTGTTCTAATTCATTAAAATTTAGGTAACTGGCACAATTTATAAAAACCAATAATTTCATCCTTGATAAATACTTATAAATATGCAATATTTCAGAAGCCTTTTCAAAAATGGTATCATCCATCACTTCAATATGTATCCCCAATGCCAAAAACAATTCTTGAAATGTAATTTTATCACCTACCAAATCTAACTCATGCTCAACAAGCTCATGAGATATCAAATTCGCCAACTCAATTTTCAATCTTTCTATTTTTGATTTTACATCCGGCTTATCATTCAACTGCTCTTCTAAATCTTGATAAATCAATTTTAGATTCGACCGGGTGTTTATATCGAATCCCAAAATATCCGAAATCAATATCATTTCATTGGGCTTTATGTTTTTTTGCTTATTATCGAAAATCTTCAAAAAGTCATTTTCGCCTGTGTACTGATAAAACCCTTGGACTACTTTTGCAAAAACATTTACGTCCTCTAAAACAAGTATTGTTGATTGACCTATTTCTAATTTCTCATCAAGAAAATCAAAATTCAAATTCACTATTCGTATCCTCCCCTAAAAAAATCAACCGGTTATCTGAATTTGCTACTGATATATCCCTTTTGCCATGTAAATACACCATTTTTGAAAACTGCTTCTCCGTGACTGTTAAAATTGTGACATTACCACGCTTCGGATTATTCTTCTCTATTCGCCTTAACATAGCCTGGCTAGCTGTACTATTTAACAAAATCTTACTATATACACTAAACTGGTGCATAATAAATCCCTCGGATAGCAAAAATTTGCGGAATTTCCGATAGGCTCTTTTATCTTCTTGCGTTTCGGTTGGTAAATCAAACATTAGTATTTGTCTCATATATCTGTAACTCATATTCCAAACCTCGGTAACTCTTTTCGCTCTTCATTCAAGTACTGTATGACCTTTTTCACATAATCACTTATAATATTTGTTAGATACATTTCTTGATTATTATATTTATAGGTCTGATTGAATAACTCAAAGAGTTGACGACGAATAATCGGAAACTCACTTTCACTATATTCATAAACGATTTCATCAACAATAATACGAAAAGGCTCCATAATATCACTTGCCAAATTAAAATCATTAAACTGGTTACTATGCTTTAAACCCATTTGTGTTAGGCAACCACACTTTACAATTTCCCGAGCAAACATCGACATAATAAGAGTGTACCCATAATCAAGCCCGACATTAACACTGTTACCCGTCTCTCTGGAAAAGTCATTGCCATACAATGTATTAAAGAAAATTCGTGCTGCATGCCCTTCTCGATTTGAGGGATCAAAATCTTCAAGTTCTGCTAATAAATTCATAATGGCATTGGATTTTTCTTCAAAGCCATGATATGACAAATATATTCCTTGGTTAAAAATCTTTTGCCTAATAATCTCCGTCCAGACTTTTGCTTTTGCTTCTTCATTCCAGTTTATTTGACGCTGAATTTGTAAACTGGAATCATGGCGACCATAAAATGGAACTAGAGAACTATTTGGCAACCTTTTATTATCGCAAAAGATAATAGATGAACCACTGTCTATTAGCTTATACATTAAAGCCGTAGTAATCGTAATATCCGAGGTTTCACAAAGTAATAAATCTATCTCTGATAAATGAATCATCTCTGTTTGGTCAATGGATTTAAATATCAAATGATTATTCTTATAAGTCAGCTTTGAATGCTTATTTACAACCAATGTTCGCCAACCCATTATGATAACCTCTTTCTCGTTTCATATAGCCCTGTGATAGACTGAGATATTAGTACAGCAGAAAGTATGTCCATATCTTCTTTTTTTGTAAATTGATACTGACTTTTTGTCATTCTAATTATTTTACATATCTCCCTATTATCTATTTTCCCTGTTACATTAGTTGTTCCGGCTCTTGTTAAAATAAGGCAAGCCTGTACTAACTTAATCAAATCTTCTGTTTTAGAAAATTGGTTGATATCAAATTCTCTTAGCGTATCTATTACTTCCTTCTTTGGTGCCAAATTATATTTTTCCACAAATCCAGCTATCTCTTGCAAAATCTCTGTGAAGTCTGATTTGTGTTCATTTACATATCTTCGAGAGTCTGATTGCAGCTCACTATTATAACGCTCCGCATGGTATAATAATTCAACAAATCTACCATCCAAAACCATTTGATTTGCTTTTTGAGCCTCTTTGGCACTTGCTATCATCCGACGACGCCCATCATCAAATTCATAAAGGGTGTACTTTGGCAGTTTTGCAATAATAATAGAATTGGTAAAACCCTTACTCACTAAATATGCTTCTCTATCTTTTTCATAAGCTACCTGTTCCATTATCGTAATTCCAACTATTGTATTTGTCCGCTTTTTTGCTTTGCCCTTTTCATAGCTTATAGCGACTGCATAAGCAACTGTAGGACTATCAAAACCGCCGTACTTACTAGTTTCCCAAATAATTTTCCGAGTTTTTCGGGGAATCAACTTATCTGAATCTCCTTTTGATAAAACTGACTCTTTGGAAAATTGACCTTTTTGAACTTCTACCTTCTTCACAATATTCATCTGGCGATAACCCAACACTTTTTTGATAATTGACAAATCAGCTTGCTTATCCCATAGTATTACCCCAGTGTCTTTATCAAAACTCTTTTCTTCAGAAGCAAAAAACCGCATGATATTAGAGTAGAGCTTCTTTTTAGCAGTAGCCTTATTTTCATCCCACGAATTATAATTAGCATATTCTCCATAAACAAATTGTGGTCTTAATTTAGGATATACTTTCAACAATGTACTTGCTACCACTGCATTAAGATAAGCATCATGGGCATGATGATAATCATTAATCTCACGCACCTTATAGATTTCAAACATCTTACGAAACTGACTAGTCAAGCTAGATTTTAAAGTAATAATTTTCACTTTTCCATCTTCTACATTATATTGCTCGTGTAAAATTTGAGCCACATGCTTTGTAATTTGTCGTGTTTCAACAAGTTGTCGCTTAATAAAGCCCGCCTTATCATTTTCAGTCAAACCATCTCTGGCAGCTTTTGTCAGGTTATTAAATTTTCGTTCCGAAATTAAACCGGATTTATTTAACCGTTCCCAAAATCCATACATCTTTGTTACAACATCTCTACTTGGTACATCATCTAATTTTCCACGATTTGCTTTAGAACTCACCAAAACTCGGTTATCAATAGAATTATCCATTATAAATGACTGTGGAATAATATGGTCTATATCATAACGAGATAAATTATTTATATCTATCGGTTCGCCGGTGTACATATCCTTTCCATTTTGCAAGTAGTATAGATATAAACGATCGTTCTGTAAGGCTTGATTATTGACATCACACGTTATTGCATTAACACCAAAAGCCTCCAAAGCCTTCTTTAAAGACTTCTCTCTAGGCTGAGAATTCCTGCGCCCTTGCTGTGTGGTCTGATTCTCACGAGCCATCTCAACCACTATGCTATCCGGTTTGTATCCCATAATGTTCACAAGTTCTTCCATTATTTTTAAACTCTGTAAAATTCCTTTCTTAATAGCTGGGCTACCTGCCAAACCTTTTACAATATCATGCAAATCACTTTCATTTTTTACTGTATTCGCTTTTTGAATTTTAATCTTGAAGGAAAGTTCATCATCATTTATCAATTGCATTAAATTACGATTATTACCATCATCTATAAGGTAATCCATGATTGATTTTTGTGATTTATCATCACGTAAACCAATAAGTAACTTTTTCGACAGTCTACCCCAACCTGTATAATGTTTCTTACTAAGCTTCTTTAATATCTCCCGTGAAAATAACTCATCATACTTTTTCAACTGACTTTTAAGCATTTTTCTATCTTCAAACACAGTTAAGATTTTTACAATTTCTTCCAAATGAGCTTCGTTTTTCTCATCATCAAGAAACGCTTTCTCAATACCCATATTTAGAAAGTCATGATAGGTTGCAAAGCTGGCATTAAATGATTTTTCGATACCCGAAATTTGAACTCCTGAAAAGCACATCTCATTTTCGAGAAATTGTCGCAAATCCTTTTCAGTTACCTTTCTCTTTGCCTTAAAGAGCCCTTCAAAAATTAATTGTTTTGTTTTTGTACTAAAGAAATCCTGGTTATTTGAGCCTCCAGCCATATACTTTACTTTTGTTAACTCATTAAACACCATATATTTCTCATATAGCATCGAATGACGTGGCAATACCTTTTCGTCTCTCAAATAAGTACAAAAATTCGTCATTCTTTCAATGAAATCTACTGCTGACTTCTCATAATCAACAACATCCTCTATATTCCAAGGACGTATTTTTTCCTCTGATTGTCTTGTCAGCCAAGCAAATTTTAATGGGTCTGCTTTAGTAGCTAATGGTCCAACATAGTAAGGAATTCTAACAGTAAAAATCTTTTCTATCTTAGCCAAATTTTCTTGTAAAAAGGAATAATATTTACTTTGATTATGCAATATTTCAGCTGCCTCTTGCCAATGGCATTGATGAGGTATTACACCGTTATCAAAAGTTCTTTGCTTACGCATAAAAATTTCTTTATCAATTCTGTCATCAAATTCCTCTGCTATATCTTTGGTAATATTCTTGATATATTTGTAAAAATCCTCTTGTGTTGTACTTCCATCGATATATCCCGCATAGCCATTCTTAGTCCTATCTCGAAATACTTCATTATATTTACTCGGCATATTTTTATATACAAAACTTTTTAATTCAGCTAAATCTTTTTCATGATTCCTATAACGTTCTATCATTGCTTCTGAAATAAAATACTTACCCTGTAGTATACCCTCTAATTCAACTGCGTTATACGTTCCTTTTGCAGCCACAAAAATATCTTCATATCCATCTCCCATTTGAGAAAGTACATGTTCCAAATCATCTTCATAGGTATCCTTTGACATCTGAATTTTTGCATCCTCCCTTGAAGAAACGTACTTTTTAAAATTCCCCTGATTCCCTACAATAAGTTTTAAAAAATTATGCAACAAATCATTTTTATTTTTAGCTATGCCAAGTTCGCTAAATATAGCATCAACTTTGCTTGAACGTGACACTTTTTCTTTTAAAATATTTGTTAACTTATTTAGATTCTCTATTGATTCTAACTCAATTCTCTTTGAATCCACTGAATCCTCAGCCTGCAATGACAATATTCTATTATACTCTTCAATAAACCTTTGAAGAGCTTCTTCCACACTTGAATTTTCTGAATCCAACTTACCTTCAATCAAAAAATGTCCACGATACTTCACAATATGATGCAATGCTAAATACACTAGGCGCAAGTCCGCTCTGCCAACTTCATCCATTCCGAACAAAGGCTTTGCATTTCCTTTATTATCAACAAATTCTCGTTCACCACATACTAACGCTTTTCGCAAATGGTATATTGTCGGATAACTTTCATGGTATGCCTTTTCTTCGCTTTCCGTTGGAAATAACGGATATTTAAAATCTTTATCTCCATGCTTATAACTAAGAAAACTATTCTCTAATCTATGAAAAAAGCTATCATCAACCTGTAACATGTCCTCTGCAAATATTTCCTGTAAATATTTAATGCGATTACAACGACGGGCTATTCGCCGCCGAGTTGTTCGCTTACTTCTTCTATCGGCGGCAACCTCACCTTCATCAAATAGACGTACACCCCAAAAATTTTTATGAACTCGTTTTTCTAAACCGTCCACCTTCATTTTACGGCTTGCCAATTTATAATCATCGTACATCACAGCCCATCCTACGGAATTTGTCCCAATATCAAGTCCAATTGTATAAGGTTTCTGTTGTCCTTTGTTCATAGCTCGCCTCCATTTTTCATTTGTAGTGTCATGTTTCCATTTTTGGATTCCATTTTTTCTTTTAAATTTATTTGACATTTCAATAAAATCATGTTAACTTAAAATTGTTGTAAGCATTCATTTCAACACAGTAGAGTTAAAATAAGGCTTTGACCGTTATCAGCTCCTAAAAGCATGCCCGTCTCGGGCATTTTTTTCTTTCTCTCCATTACAAGCCAATTCCCTAATAAATATATTCTAACCCACTTTAAAGATTTTTCCAACTCTTATATACAACAAAGAGCTGTCATCATAACAGCTCTCATCTATCCATATCCTACTTCCAAATTCTCTTAACCTTTTTTCTTCGACAACACATCAAAGATTACCGCAAGCAACAATACCATACCACTTACCACACGCTGCCAGTTAGAGTCTACACCCATAATAAACATACCCATATTAATAACACCCATCAAAAGAGCTCCTAAAATAACACGCGGAACGGTACCAATACCACCATAAGCCGATGCACCACCGATAAAACAAGAAGCAATGGCATCCAATTCAAATTGCATACCTGCTGTCGGAATCGCCGAATCCAATCTGGCAATGGTAACCAAGGCTGCAACCCCGGCCAAAAAAGAAACATTTACATAAGCAATGAAATATACACGGTTTGTCTTAATACCTGATAACTCTGCCGCTTTTTCATTGCCGCCCACTGCATAAAAATGACGGCCAATGGTTGTCTTCGAGGTAATATACCAATAAATCATCACAATCGCCGCCACCCAAATCAAATAAGCAGGAATCCCTCTATGTTGGGACAAGCGAATGGCAAAAGCCATAACAACAGCAGAAATCATCACCAATTTAACCCAATAACCAATTGCATTATCCAGTTGATAACCCTTTTTGCTTCTTATCACACGTCCACGCAAAGAAACAATCACATAAAGAACCACTACTACAATACCAACCAAAAAGCTTGTTAAATTTATATTTCCAAAGGGCGCAATCTCTACACCACCATAAACAATATCAGGCACAAAAGAATTAAATAACACATTAAAACCGGATGGCATCCCGGAAATAGACATACCACCCAAAACGACATTTGTTAATCCTCTAAACACAAGCATACCTGCCAACGTAACAATAAAAGGAGGAATCCGTACATAAGCAATCCAAAAGCCCTGCCACACACCAACCAAAATACCAACTCCCAACATAGCCAAAATAGCCAAAGGAACCGGCACCTGTCTTTGCACCAATAACACACCGCCAATGGCACCAATAAAAGCTACCACCGAACCCACAGAAAGGTCAATGTTCCCTCCTGTCAAAATACACAAAAGCATACCAACCGCCAAGATAAATACATAAGCATTCTGAGCGATTAAGTTACTTACATTCTGTGGCAAAAGCATATTGCCACCCGTACGCCATGTAAAAAACCATACCACTATAACCAACACACCAATCATAGTATATGACTTTAATATTTCCGAAAGTACACCTCTTTTATTCACGATTTCCTCCTTTACTTGATTGCAAAATCGTTTTCATGATTTTCTCTTGTGTCGCCTCTGCCGTCTCCAATTCTCCAACCATCTTACCCTCATTCATAATATAAACACGATCTGACATTCCCAATACCTCCGGAAGTTCCGAAGAAATCATAATCACCGACTTCCCCTCTGCCACCAATGAATTAATAATGGTATAGATTTCATATTTTGCCCCCACATCTATCCCTCTAGTCGGTTCATCCAAAATCAATATATCCGGCTCCGCAAACATCCACTTTGACAAAAGTACCTTTTGCTGGTTTCCACCACTTAGATTACCAACCTGCTGTTCAATCGAGGGGGTTTTTGTTTTCAGTTTTTCTCTATACTCCTCGCCGACAGCAACTTCTTTGTCAGCATCAATAATGCCATGGTGGCTCACGCCTTTTAAGTTCGCTAAGGTCGTATTTAATTTAATGGTATTGGCCAAAATCAACCCATTGCCTTTTCTATCTTCCGTTACATAAGCCAATTTTTGCGCAATCGCATCCTTTACAGAATGGAGTTTCGTTTCGTTTCCATGAATCAACAGCTGCCCCACTATATTGCTTCCGTAAGACTTCCCAAATATACTCATGGCCAATTCTGTTCGTCCGGCACCCATCAAACCCGAAATTGCCACAACTTCACCTTTTCTAACATAAAAAGATACATCATTGACGACTTTTCGCTCACTGTACAAAGGATGATTCACACTCCAGTTTTTTACCTCCAATGCAACTTCTCCAAAATTACCACGTACACGCTCCGGATAAAATTCTGTCAATTCCCGGCCTACCATACCTTTTGCAATTCTGTCCTCTGAAACATCATCCGTCAATTTATTCAATGTTTCTATGGTAGAACCATCCCGTATAATGGTAATATTATCCGCAACATAAACAATTTCATTGAGCTTATGCGAAATAATAATAGAAGTCATACCTTGCTTTTTAAATTCCAACAACAAATCCAATAATGCACGGGAATCTTCCTCATTCAATGAAGAAGTCGGCTCATCCAAAATCAGCAATTTTGCATTTTTCGCCAACGCCTTGGCAATTTCCACAAGTTGCTGCTTCCCTACGCCAATATCCTTAATCAAAGTTCTTGGGTTTTCACTTAAACCAACCTGTCTTAAGTACGCACCGGCCTTGTCATAAGTCTCATCCCAGTTCACCGCGAAACTACGACCTCTTTCATTGCCCAAATACATGTTTTCCCCGATGGTCATATAAGGCACCAAAGCCAACTCTTGATGAATGATAACAATGCCATCTTTTTCACTATCTTTGATGTTCTGATATCTACATTCTTTTCCGTTGTAAAAAATATCACCCTCATAGCTTCCATAACCATGAATGCCGCTCAAAACTTTCATCAATGTCGATTTTCCGGCACCATTCTCGCCGACCACAGCATGAATTTCACCTGCCTGCACCTGAAAATTTACATCATCCAAGGCCTTAACACCCGGAAAAGTTTTGGTAATATGATTCATTTCTAAAATATACTTTGCCAAAACAGCACCTCCCTCCAATCATTGCACCGGCAAGAGCCAAATGCAACCACATATAGCTGAGCCTCTTTTATGAAGAACCTCAGCTATATGAAACATCTTTATTTTACTATTATTTCAGGCGTATTTCAACTATCGCCAATCAGACTCATTCACACCTAGTTGATCCCATGTGTAATATTCCGTATCAATCAACCACTCTACCCAGTTGTCAATTGTAACAGACTCCACACCCAATAGGTATGTCGGAACTACGATTACACCATTATCATATTGCTCTGTATCATTCACAGGCACAGTACCACCTGATAAGATTGCTTGCACCATCTCTACTGCTGCTGATGCCAATGCACGTGTATCTTTAAAAATACTCATGGATTGATATCCCTCTAAAATCAAAGGAACATTTGCAATATCACAGTCTTGACCTGTAATCACGGGCCAGTCAGCACCGGCAGGTAATGTATAGTTTGTGCGCAACGCTTGAATTACACCTTGTGCAGTTGAATCATTGGAGCAAAGTACCGCATGCAAAACAGTTCCGTCCGCATAGTGAGAAGCAATGATCGCTTCCATTCTATTTTGTGCATTTTCCGGAGACCAATCAGCTGTTGCTGCTTGCTCAAAAGTAGTTTGACCGGATTGAACCACCAAAGTACCATCATCAATAAACGGTTGCAAGATTCCCAATGCACCATTAAAGAATAAATGCGCATTGTTATCACCCGGATCACCTGTAAACAATTCAATGTTAAAAGGTCCATCTTCATTTGCAAGGTTCAATGCATCTGCAATAAATTGTCCTTGTACTTGACCTACGCCATAGTTATCAAATGTCGTATAATAAGAAACCGCATCTGTACCCATAATCAAACGATCATAAGCAATCACCGGAATGCCCGCATCTTTTGCCTGACCCAAAACCGTACCCAAAGCACCACCGTCGATAGAAGCGATCACCAATACATCAACGCCTGCTGCGATCATATTTTCAATTTGGTTTACTTGTGTACCAACATCATTGTTGGCAAACTGTAAGTCTACATTAAAACCAGCTTCTTGCAACTGCTCTTGTACATTGGCACCATCTTGATTCCATCTTTGCAAATCTTGTGTCGGCATAGAAACACCAACTGTTTGATCGCCTGTTGCCACATCCGCACCATCATCTGTTTCTCCGGTCTCTTCTACGTTGGCATCATCATTATCTACAACTTCTGTTGTATCTACCGCGTCATTTCCACCATTTCCACCACAACCGATTACGGAAACACCCATAATAGCCACTAAGCCAAGGGCCACAACAAATTTCATAGCTTTTTTCATAAATTAATCCTCCATTAATTAGAATTTTGCTTTTCGGTAACAAGTACAAGATAACATAAAAACAACTGGACAGACTTGCCAGATACTGCACATTTTTAAGATAACCTGTAAAACCGAATCCATTCTAGCACAATTTCGTTTTAACTTATGGCAAATTTATGCTAATCCATCACATTACGAAATACGTCTTCCCTCAAATGAAAGCCGGAATCAATGATAACTTCCTCAATATTCTCTCTTGTCACAGCAACGGGCAATAAGCTGAAAAAGGGAATATCCCCCACATTATTGTGAATGGTTTCATTCACCTCTAACAGTTCCTCTCCATTTGCCAGACGCACCGCAAACTCCGCCGCCCGTGCAGCCAAAGGCTCAATTGGCTTATAAACCGTCATCACCTGCGTACCCTCTACAACCCTTTGACAGGCCTCAATATCCGCATCTTGTCCCGTCACCAAAACCGTACCGGCAAGCTGTCGTTGGCTCAATGCCTGCACAACAAAACCGGCCAAACCATCATTACCGGACATAATTGCATCAATTTGATTATGCCGATCCAAAGCCTCATTGGCGGCATGCAAGCCATATTCCGGTGTCCAAGTACGCACCATAATCTCATCAATAATGATTAGATTGCTCCTACGCAATGCCTCCCGAAATCCCTCTGCCACCATCCTTGAATTTGTATCTTTCTCCGGCCCGGTAATCATCACCACATTACCCCCATCCGGTAACTGCTCTTTTAAAACCGCTGCCATTTCCATACCAACCATACGGCTATTTACTGTAATAAAAAGGTCGGTTCGCACATTTTGAATCAATCGGTCATAAGAAATAATGGGAATACCTGCATTGTTCACCTGACCAATCACTTCACGCAAGGCATAACTATCCACCGGCACAATCACAATGGCATCTTTGCCTTGCCGTACAAATTCTTCAATTTGCGCAACCTGTCGCTCCACATCACCATTGGCATTTTGTACAATCACATCTGCCCCAAGTTGGGTCGCCGTATAAACAAATACATCACGATCCCGTATCCAACGCTCCAAAACAAATGTATCAAACGTAATGCCAATCTGTACCCGGTCAGTAACACCCTCTACTTCCACAGTACCATTTGGCGTAGATTCTTCCTGTACACAGGCTGTAAAAAAGGGAATGCATAAAAGCAACCACAACGAAATAGAAATTACTCGTTTCAACTAATCTCTCCTTCCCGATACTCTGAAGGTGTACGGTTCGTCCACTTTTTAAACAAACGACTAAAATAATTGGGGTCCGTATACCCTACCATCAAACAAATTTCCTTAATACTATAATCCTCCGACAACAACAATTCCTTTGCATAATTAATTCTTAAATTAGTCAAATACTCCACAAAATTAATACCCTGCATCTCCTTAAATATCTTACTAAAATAATAAGGGCTTACATCTACTAAATGAGAAATATCATCCAAACTAATTTCTTTTGTAAAATTTTTCTCTATATACTCCATTGCTTTTTCCACCACACCACCGGAACGTTCCTGCTGTTTTACCGTAATATCATTGGCCGCATCCAGCATTTTTTCCAAAAACCATACTTCCGAATCCGCAAAATGCGCACCACGCATGATATACTCCAAATACCCCTCCCATTCATCCAAGTCAAAGGCAATTTCATACTGCAAATAAACCTGTTGTTCTGAACGCAGTATCAACTCCAAGGTTTTTGACTTCCCGTCACCTGCTTTTTCCTTTTGTATGTCTTGAATATGATTCACCTTACTACTTCCTTGTTTACAGGCTTTCACCGATTCCTTATAGGACTTGGATAAATGCAAGAACGAAGTCACATTACCAATACCGGCAACAAAACGCATCTCCAGTTTTTGCTCTAACTTTCGCACCATCTCACGGGTGCGCTCAATGCACAACATCCGTTCTTCATAGGGCATCTCCTCGTTTGGATAAGGCACAAATAAAACCGCACGATTGCCCAAAACCGTCGTAAGACCAGTAGGAAAAAACTCTTTGAGAATCTCCATCATCCCTTTGCTACTTTTCATGGCCTTAACACCTGCACCTACTGGATTGCTTAAACCCCCATCTGTGGTTACATCTCCATAACGAACCAAAATCATATAACCGCTTTCCTCTTCAATGCCCAAAAATGCCTTATACTGTTCTGAATCATCCAAATAAGAATCCTGCAAAAAAATACCCGAAACAAAACCACTTTCAATGATGGGAATTACCATTTCCAATTTTTCTCTGGCTTCCATTTCTTGACTTACTTTATTACGATAGGCATCAATTTGCAAAATTGCTCTTGAAATAATGGATAATACCGTTGTCTTATTAAAGGGTTTCGTCAAATAATCCAAAACGCCCACATCAATGGATTCTTTGGCATAGGTAAAACGGTCATAAGCCGTCAATACAATAAAAATAACATTTTTATCTGATTTTCGAATCTCCCGCATTGCCTCAATGCCATTGATACCCGGCATCTGAATATCCATAAAAATAATATCCGGTCGAAAACTGGCCGATTTTTCAATGGCAATTCTACCACTTTTTGCCTCTTCAATGAGACAATTTCCACCAAACTCCTTACCGATTAAAACCTTTAAACCCTCACGAACGATTCCTTCATCATCACATAATAATATTTTATACATAAACTCCACCACCTACTGCAACGGAAGCCGAAGCAGCACTTCCGTCCCTCTTATATCTTCACGTCTGCGAATCACAAATACATCATCCTGATTAAAATACCGACGCAAACGATTTCGTACATTATCCAAACCAATCCCCGTACCACTATCACCATGCAGGTCTTCGCCCTCCATAATTCGTCTCGCAATATCAGGCTCTATCCCCGCACCATTGTCCTGAACACGAATAACCACAATATCTCCATCCGGATAAATAGACAATGTAATAATGCCCTCTTCTTCCGTTTTTTGTATCCCATGGCTCACCGCATTTTCCACAATCGGTTGTAGTACCATACTTGGCATCACCCAATTAAGTAATGTTTCATCATACTGTTTTTCAAAAGTAATCTCACCCATATATCTTACATTTAAAATATAAATATAATTATCCAACAATTGCAACTCTTCTTGCAAGGTGGTATCCTCACGCATTTTCTTTACATTATAACGGAAAAAATCCGCTACATTCTCCAAAAACACACCCGTCCGATTCGCTCCCTCCAACATGGACAATTGAACTCCTGCATTTAAGGTATTAAATAAAAAGTGCGGGTTGATTTGAGCCTGCAAATAATTGAGCTGAGCTTCATTCAAATCACTACGCATCATCAGCTCATTTTCCTTTAGTTGGCTCTCCAAAACCATATGCGCTTTGATTGTTTCAATGTACTCACGAATGTGATCCAACATCTTATTGGATGCCTTGGCCACAGCCCCCATCTCATCAAGGGTATCCACATAAGGAAAATGTGCCTCCATATTACCATCTGCTATTTCGTTGGCCGCTCTTGCCATCAACACCAAAGGTTCTGTTATCGCTTGTGTCATGAGCAAACTCCAAATAATTGCCAGGGTCACAATCAACAACAGAAAAATAACCCCTGCACCCGTCATCATATCCAAGACACCTCTTAACACCAGATAATTTGCCGAATTTTGTCGAAAATTAATGTCGTTGGCCGCTTGAATGGTTGCGTCTAAATACCGGTAAAACCGCCCTGTTTCCTCATATAATTCCCGATATAAGCTGATGTTTCTTGCCCGTTTTGCTTCAATGGCCTCATTGGTACGTTGCAAATAAACCACTGAAATATTTCGTATGTTTTTTTCCATCAACTGAGGGGTGTCACCCAATGTTTGTTCATTTAATAACTCTAGCTGTCGTTTATACTCCGCCTCAAAAAAATAATAATTTTCCAAGGCCTCACTTCCTCTGGTATTTAAATATTGATACAAATTAGATTGTACTTCCTCCAATGTATCCCGCAAATCATTAAGGCGGGTATTGCTTGCATATACCTCATCAATCTGCTGAACCGTCGCATTTACATTTATATAGAAAAAAACCATCACCGCAAAAATCAAAAGAAAAGCGAAAAAGAAAATACTACCCAACTTTACCCGGATGGGAAGTCTGGCAAAAAATGTTCGTAAGCTACTCGCTCTCATTCTCTAACCGCCTTTCTTCCTGCTGAATAAAGCTTTGCAAATTGTCCAAATCAATCAAACTCACGTTAACAATCTGGTAATCATTGCTCTCTCCCCCTATCACATTGGCATGTAATAATTCCAGAGCCTTTTCACCCATTCTTCTTTCATTGATAAAAACTGTAGAATAAATAATCTCTTGGGAAATACCATTTAAAATGCTATCATTCACCGAAGTACCCAAAATTTTCACCTGCCCCACTAAATTATATTCAATCAAAGACTGCATGGCAATCACCGTATTTGTAGCATTTAAAGCAATCAATACATCCGGGCGTCGGTTAACATTTAAAAACAAATCTCTAATTCGCTCCTCGGCCTCAAATTCACCTACTTGCCCCACTTCCAAAGATGTAATCTCTACGTTATGATCGGAAAAATCCCGCATCGCTTCAAAAATACCACGATAAATCATACCCGACAAACCAACATCACCCGCTGTATCAATCAATACCGTAACATTTAAATTGCCTGCACTTTCTTCCACCTCTTTGTTTTCACCAAGCTCCAATAATTGCTGACCAAAAAGCTTACCAATGGCATAGTCATTAAAACTAATAAAAGCACCTCTATCACTGGCAGGTACATCCGTAATCAAAGTAATAATAGAAATATCCCGCTCCACAGCCAAATTAATCAAAGCAAGCATCTCATCATCATTATAACCGCTTAAAATAATACCATCCACATTGGCCGCAATGGCCATCTCCAACTGATCATAGATGGTAAAACCTTGTTGCAAATGAACACCCCAATTTTCTACATATGCACCCAAATCTTTACCTCTATCATGAGCTGCATCAAACATCTCCTGCCATTGTTGGGTATTTGGAGCATCACCAATCATTATATAATGATAGGAATACGTTAGACCGGTATCCGCCGTGCTCACCGTTCTACTCACTTGGCTATAAAAATAAACCATGCTAATCACCGCCGAAACAATAAAAGCAAATAATAATAATGTCGCTGCTATTTTCAATTTGCTTATTTTATATTTCATATTCTTTTAGCGCTCCTTCACGAATCACCAATACACGCTTACACAACATACCTACCACATCTAAATCATGAGATACAAAGAGATAAGACAATTTTTCTTTCTCTTGCAATTCTTGCAACAAATCAATCATCTGTGCCTGCACCGTCACATCCAAAGCCGACAGCGGTTCATCCGCCAAAATAAACTTTGCCCCTGTCATCAAAGCCAAACTCAAACTTACCCGCTGCCTTTGTCCACCACTCAACTCCTTGGGATAACGATCGGCAATTTGAAGCGGCAGCCTCACTTTTTCCAACACTGCCCGCAAACGCTCTTTTCGCTCTTCTTTTTTTATCCCCCTTATTTTCAAAGGTTCTTCCAATATCCAACCAATCTTCTTTTTCGGATTCAAAGAAGAATAAGGGTCTTGAAAAATCATCTGTGGGTTTTCTGTAAAATGAATAATCTCCCCCTGGTACTCTTTTAAAAGCCCCAATATACACTTGCAAAGAGTGGTCTTTCCACTACCACTGGCACCAAGAAGACCTACCATCTCTCCCTCTCTAATTTGAAAGGATACATCCGATAAAATCTCTTCTCTTTTGCCTTTGGCAAAATTCACCTTATTCACCTTATACCCCACTGACAGATTTTTTACTTCCAAAACTTTTCCATCCATGTTGCTTTCCTACTCTCATCGGTATTGCCGCTACCAAAGCCTTTGTATAATCATGTTTTGGCACCTGCAATACTTCATTGCTGCCACCCGCCTCTACAATCTCCCCATCTTTCATCACCAGCACCCGGCTACACAATGCACCAATCACACGAAGATTATGTGAAATAAACAAAATACTCATATTATATTTTTGATTGAGCTTTCTTAACAAAGCCAAAATCGCATCCTGTGTATCAACATCCAAAGCCGTAGTTGGCTCATCTGCAATCAACAGCTTGGGGCGACAAATACATGCCGCTGCAATCATCACCCTTTGGCGCATACCACCGGAAAGCTCATGAGGATACTTGCCCCACAATTCTTCCGGATTGCTTAGTTCCACTTCTTCTAAAGCCTGCAACACCTTTCTTTTTCTCTCTTGTTTTGTCAAATCTTTCCTATGTAACAGCAAGGCCTCTTCCACCTGTTTACCTATTTTCATCGTTGGGTTCAAAGCGGTCATCGGCTCTTGAAAAATCATACTGATTTCCCGCCCTTGTATCTGACTCATTTCCTTTGGATTCAATCGCAAAAGTGCCTTACCATCCAGAATGACATCTCCCGCATCTACCACTAACCCTGTTTTTCTTAGGCCCGCAATGGTCAAAGCAGTGATGGTTTTTCCTGAACCGGATTCCCCGACAATACCTAGAATTTCACCTGTTTCCATACGAAACGAAACACCATGTACCACTTCCGCCCAAACCTCTTCTTTCTTTGAATTGCGCCCCCATTCTCCTTGCACGTTATCTTCAAAATGCATGGATAAATTGTTCACATACAACATCAGCGGCCACCTCCAAACTGGTCCATAATTCCCTCGCCTAATATACTCACTCCAAGAATGAGCAATACCAAAAATACGCCGGGAAAAATAGCGCACCAAGGCCCGCTTGCCAAAAAAGTCTGTGCTTCGGAAAGCATTTTTCCCAAACTGGCATCCGGGGGTTGAACACCAATGCCCAAATAACTCATACCCGCCTCTGCCAAAATCGCATTATTAAAACCTATGGTCAACGCCGACAATAACACCGGACGAATATTAGGCAACATATGAACAAATAAAATCCGCAACGTGGGTACTTTGATGAGTTTGGCACTTACCACATAATCCGCTTCCCGCAAACGCATAAACTCACCTCGAACCACACGCACAAAACTCGGAATAAAAGCAATGCCCAAAGCCAATATCATTTCCAAGCGCCCGGATCCTGAAACACTTATGATAAGCAACGCAATCAAAACACTCGGAAATGCCGCCAGTGCATCATTGACTCTCATAAATCCTTCATCTAACCAACCGCCAAAATAACCTGTCATACCACCTAACAAAATCCCAACCGTACCACCAATGAGCACCGTACCACTTGCCACAATCAAAGTATTACCACCACCAACCAAAACCCGGCTCAACACATCACGACCAAATTGGTCTGTACCAAACAAATGCAACAAAGAGGGAGCCTTTAACATCAAGTCTGCCTGCATCGCCTCAGAATCAAAAGGCGTCCAAAAAAAACCAAGCAAAATCAAACCAAGCATAAAACTCGTAAGAATAGAACCAAATATAAAATTAATCGAATTATTTTTCTTTCTCATACCACAATTCTCTTATCAAATTTATGATACAGAATATCCACCAACACATTTATCACCAAAATCACCATTGCAATAAGTACAATAATCGCTTGAACCATAGGATAATCCCGGTTGGCAATAGAAGTAATCAAAATACGACCGATACCCGGAATACCAAATACCTGCTCAATCACAATGCTACCGGTAATCAGATCTGCTAGTGTCATGCCCATAAATGTAATCACCGGAATAAAACCATTTTTCAAAACATGCTTAATTAAAATACGCCATTGCCCATTGCCACGGCTACGTGCCGTTTTTACATATTCTTTATCCAATTCTGCCAACAACGCATTTCGTAACAGTTTCACTGTCATAGCCGCCCTAGGCAAAGCAATTGCCAAAGCCGGTAAAATCAAATATGCCAAAAAACCACTCCAACTATCCATAAAAGAAACATACCCACCGGGAACAAACCAACGAAGTACCAATCCAAACAAAAAAGTAAATAAAATACCAATAAAAAATTGAGGCACTGACATCACAATTTGATTCAACACCAGCATAATTTTATCGGGTATACTGTGAAAAAAACGGACGGATAATAAGCTAATCGGCAAAGACAAAACAAGAATGAACAAAAAAGAGAATGCCGTCAAAACAATCGTAATGGGCAAACGATTAACAATCATACTCTGAACGGGCACATGAAACCCAAAGGACATGCCCATATCACCACGCATAAAATCTGCCACCCACGCACCATAACGTATCGGCAAGGGACGATTTAGCCCCATCTCAGTCCGCAAAGCTTCTACCTGTTCCGCTGTGGCCTCGGTGCCCAAAAGGCGCCGGGCCGGATCACCGGGAATGATTTCAAACACAAGAAACACAAGAATGGTGACAATTAATAATGTAATAATAAGGCCGACTAATTTTCTGATTACATAAGCCATTCTCGTGCTCCTTTCCTGTTTGCTTATTCCACCATATAAATGGTAGAAAAATCTTGCACAAATAACGGATAAAATACATAGCCGCTAAAATTATTGCGAATTGCTACAAAGTTGGCCAAATCTTGAATGTAAACATTGGCGGCCCGCTCTGTCAAAATACGTTGCAACTGCTTATATAACACAATCTGCTCTTCTCGGTCGGTACTACCAATCGCCTCCAAAAACAAAGCATCATACGCCGAGTCATTAAAATTTGTAAAATTTCCGGATGCCGTACTGGTAAAACGCTCCAACATAGCTCTGCCTGTCAGCACCCGTGCATCCACACCTACCACTGTAGACATATAATCCCGATTGGCATGTACTTCTTCCAACCAGACACTCCACTCTACGGGACGAATGGTTGCATTGACATTGATATTTCGCAATTGCTCCACAATAATCTGTGCGGTATCCATATGGGGTTGATCTGCAGCACTAACGGTAATTTCCAAATCAAAACCATCCGGCAAACCTGCCTCTGCCAGCAAGACTTTGGCGCGTGTAACATCTTGACGGTAAACTGTGGTCAATTCTTCATCAAACAATGCCTGCAATCCCGGATACATACTACTGCCGACCCGCACCCCATGCCCCCCCAACATGGTAATAATCTGTTCCGGGTCAATGGCATAACTTAAGGCCTGTCGTACCTTTTCATTGTCCAAAGGTGCTACCGCATTGTTTAGGTACAAAGCCTGCACTAAATTCATCGTTCCCACTTCAATGTTAAAATCCTCGTTTAATTCATTGATTTGAACAGCTGTAGGACGCATAAACATATCGATGGAACCACCCAACAAATTGGTCACAATCATATCCGAATCCGCAATGATTCGCATTTCCACCCGATCCAAATGGGCATTTTCCCCCCAATAATCATCAAAACGACCCATGATAAAATTTTCCTGGGGGCGTCTTGATTCAAACATAAATGGGCCTGTACCAATGGGATTTGTATTCAAATCTTCCGCATGTTTTGGCACGATCGCCACTGTCATATTGGCAATAAATTCAATGTCCGATTCTTGCAAAACGATTTCTAAGGTATCTTCTCCCAATACATGAATGCTTTCAATAATAGAAAACGCCGATACCAATGGTGCACCATCTGTTGTATCGGCATTGCGCTCAATTGAATATCTAACATCATCCATCGTAACCGGCTCGCCATCATGAAACCGAATTCCCTCACGGAGTGTAAAGGTAAAAACCGTTGCATCCTCTGAAATGGTAAAATCTTCCGCTACGGCGGGAAAAAATGCACCACTGGGATCCGGCTTTACCAAACCCTCATAAATGTTAAATAAAACCTCTCGCGTTCCTGCCGATGTTGCTAAGTGTGGGTCAAGACTGTCAAGATCTTGGGAAATTCCAACACGGAGTGTCCCTCCCTCGACTAAGGTTTGTTCTAAAAGTTCATTCTCTGTTGTTGACTCTAACTCTTCCCTATCACCTGAACAACCGCTCAGTGCAATGGTCAAAATCATTGTAAACACCAAAAGAATCATTGTAATTCTTTTCATGCAAAGTCTCCTTCTTCAAATGGCCTTTTTCTTATTTTTATTAAATTGTCTATTTTATTGTATGTTATTTTTCGTAGGATTACAAGATTTTTATCACGTACAATCGTTCTAATTGATCTCCATATTTACTCGAGGATTTTCTTTAATTCATCCATAAAGGTATTTACATCTTTAAACTCCCGATACACCGAAGCAAAACGTACATATGCCACCGCATCTAAGTCCTTTAACTTATCCATCACCATTTCACCAATCACATGGCTGGGAATCTCATTGGATTCATGATAAAAAATCTCTTTTTCTACCTCATCAATGAGTTTTTGAATGGAATCTGCCGTCACCGGTCGTTTATAACAAGCACGCAAAACACCTTCTTCAATTTTGTTTCGCTCATATTGTTCCCGATTATCATCTTTCTTAACAATAATCATACGAATGGATTCAATCTTCTCAAAAGTGGTAAAACGCCTGCTGCATTCTTCGCAGGAACGACGGCGACGGATAGAGTTGTTTTCTTCAACAGGTCTGGAGTCTGTTACTTTGGTATCATCATTGCCACAATATGGACATTTCATTTGATTTCCCTCACATTTCAATCACTTTTTGCCTATCCCAATTTCTTTTTATAGGATAACACACATCTTATTTCCATGCAAAATTTAGTAAAAAACTCCTTTTTCCTATTGATTTATTTTTAAGCGTGTTGTAATATGGATATGTGTTGTATGTAGTTTTTAAAACTATGTATTGAAATATGTTTGACGCATTTGGAGGAAGCAGACATGAAAAAAGAACGATTTTTAAAAGAACCCGGCAGTGCCATCACACACTTTATTGGAATGCTTATGGCCATATTCGCAGCGATTCCCTTGCTCATCAAGGCCGCCTCGGAACCTGCCCCTATTTATATTATTTCTTTGACCATTTATGCTGCAAGCTTAATTTTACTTTATGCTGCAAGCACCACATACCATAGTTTCGGCAAAACCGAAAAACTTCATACCTTATTAAAAAAAATCGATCACCTGATGATTTTTGTATTAATCGCCGGAACTTACACACCTATCTGCTTATTGGTACTAGATCGTCCCATCGGCATCATTATGCTGATTATCATCTGGAGCATTGCCCTACTTGGCATGATACTTAAATTGTTTTGGATCTATTGCCCAAAATGGGTCTCTTCCGCTTTATATATTGGAATGGGCTGGACCTGCGTGATTGCTTTTACACAAATACTGGATGCCATGTCCCCTACCGCTTTCGGACTGCTGCTTGGCGGAGGGATTGTATACACCATCGGCGGTGTGATTTATGCCCTAAAATTAAAAATATTCGAAAAATTACATGAACATTTTGGCAGACATGAGATTTTTCATCTGTTTGTAATGGGCGGAAGCATTTGTCACTTTATTTTGATGTATGCCTTTGTGTTGCCATAAATCAAGTAATTGTTTTGGGAGAAACTCACGTATACCCTTAAAACCTCTCACATTTCCGCTCTGAAACGTAGTAAAAAAGTAGTAAATTTCTTCTACTCATTACGCAGTCAGTCTATCCATTTCAGCCTTTGCAGACTCAAAATCGGCGTGCGCTTCTGTTACTTGTCTAAAACCTCAACAGCATAGTCATGTGGATTGTGCGGATTTACATATACCCAAGCGGAATAATTATCATGGTGAGGTGTACCCGCCGAAGCCATACTATGAGGAAACATAGGGAAATTTTCGCTGTTGTGCAAGAAAGACTGGCTTCTTACTAAGCAAGTTTTGCCCTCACGGTTCTCATAGGAACATTCAACGTATATGGGGTAAGAACGCCCAAAATGTATACCAGCATGACGCTGTATGCGTGTGATTTTTCCTGTAAACGTCATGCCCTCGAATTTTAACCGAGCCAGCTTTTCTTGTTCCCTGCGAACCGACCGCCGCAAAGCTGCGGAAACAATCAATTCAACCATGCCCGAAAAAGCCAATGTGCCACCCGTTATTACAAGCGCACGAACTGCGGCACTATGGTCAAAAAATAAGTGCATTGTGAACATAAGTAAACCTATCCCTAAAAGTGCACCGCCAACTATGGCGTGAACATTACTAATCGCTTGTCTTGTGCTTCGTACTGCGTTTATTGTCTTTGAATCGTGAAAGCTATCTTGCCTATTTCCGTTTGAGTTATAGTTATTATTCATTATCTTATCTCCTCTGTTTGCCCCAGATGCGATGCTCCACATCATTATCAATACGATAACAACGGAGGGCGGGGACAATTCCTTTGTCGTATCTGTAATCAAACCTATAACACAGGTGAAACAATCAAAAAACCTA
>Ga0123352_10002956_pt1 | contig 24178 bp, 4 predicted proteins | sample TergutLab28metaG_FD_89700 | JGI IMG/M metagenome (GOLD analysis project Ga0123352, IMG submission 89700) | Labiotermes labralis P1 segment gut microbial communities from Petit-Saut dam, French Guiana - Lab288 P1 | ecosystem: Host-associated > Arthropoda: Insects > Digestive system > Gut ...
CCGGGGCCGTTGTGTGGTGGGGGCTGGTGGGGGGGGGGGGGGGGGAGCAATATGCGCAATCTTTCTACGCTGCACCAAGGTTTCCCAGACAAAGAATCAGTTCGAAATTCTTCACAAAGAGAGAGGTTAATATTAAAATATGTATAACAAACTTCACTTAATATAAACCTATCTTATTATCTCTTGAAAGGACAAATTTTATAGGAGAATTGAAAGAAATAGAAATAAGTTATGGAGAATGAAACGCGACTAATAAAGAGCGACACGTTATATAACATTATTAAAAACTGAATATAAAAGAAAAAGAATATTTTTACATTTTCTTACGGAAAGACACAAAATTGTAATAAAATCGTAAATAAACCTTTACGTTTACATCAATATGGAGGTAGTTTGGAGAAATCCTATCAAATGGAGACCGCAGTCAACATTAAATTAGGATCATAAAACATAATGTTATTCTGTTAAGAAACTTACGTCTTTCTAAATATAATTTTGCCTGTTGTTGCATATGAATATTTAAATATTCTATTTACACCCACGTAAAAAAACAGTCCAGTTGTTCTGCTCAGAAATACTCAGAATGGGACAGGGAAGTGGAAGAGTGCAAAGGAGAGTGTTTTCATTTTCGTATGTATAACAAAATATCAAACTCTTATGACTAAATCCATAAAAATAAAATTAATAGGGTCAAGTGTTTAGCTACAAAACCACTAAACATTCAACAGTGGCTCGTTTGAAAATCCAGTACAGTTTTACAAAGGGTACAAATCTGTTTCGGAATGAACTGGCTTCGTGACGGGGAAATATCTATGTGTTTTTGCAAATATAGTGATATTTTTGCAATCGCTAGAAATCCGGAACCCCTCCTGATCTTATGTTTATTGGACCATGCATCATTTTGATAGTTGAAAAAAGATAGACCAACGTGATGTCACATGCTTTATTATTTCATTATTTAATGTTCAACATGTTTCGGATGTTAATACATCTATCCTCAGGAGCTTGCGACTTATTTGTTCAGTTATTTCATGGGTTGTATTGCTCTGGTTCGATGTGTGTTGGTGTTACGTGGTGGTTTGGCTGGGGTGGTGTGGTATCCGTATGCAGGCTGATGCACTGCTTCAGCCTGCATAATGTCACGTATCGCAGAATTCTTTGCAGATCGTAAGTGATTACGAACCCTAATCTCAACATACAATACTCCTGCACCGAAACTGAAACCATTATGATGGTGGATTGTTACATAACCACGGTATCTGAGCATCTGCTCGTTGACAGCATTCTTAACCGTTGGCAGCATTCTTAACCGCACATTCAAGAAGCAATTCTGTGAAATGTAGCCAGGAGTACGATTGGTACTGGGAGCTACTAGCCGGAGCAAGCCTGGAAGTTTTACTACTGCATCCAGTTTATTATTTTATAGATGTTAACAAGGATATAAGGGACTTACTATAAGGTAATACTGAGGCGCGCAAATGGAATCATTCTTACAGTAGAAAACAATGTATATTACATTTTCTCAAAGTTTGATTTTAACCTAAATTATCCAGCTGGCAGTGCGCATTAACCATATTATATTATCATATGTTGCCTGCTCGGCTGTACAATATTTTTCCACACTATCTCATAAAAGACAAGATTCTCGAAGACAAGATATTGGACATAAAATATGTATTTTGATTTCCTCCACAAGTTGTGTCTGAAAAATTTCTCACCCTAAGAAGAACAGGTAGAGATATGAAAAAAATATATAATGGTGTTTATATAAATTACCCGTCATTCTTGTTCGATTTTAATGAAATGTGAACTTTCTTGACAGATGTTGCAGAAATACTCAAATAAAAAATTTCGTGAATATCTGTAAATTGACAGTCGAATTGTTCCATGTGGACAGACGGACAGAGAGGCATGACGAAGATTCTCGCAATTTTTCGAAAAAGCTCAAAATTTGGTCATATAAAGAAGTTAAACGTGGAATGAGACCTTTAATCTACAGCGTCCATCGCCATAGCCTTTCTCAAATTAACCCTTGATAATTTTACACAAATACGAACATTATTTTGCAGTTAGGCTAAGATTTAAATTGTATTTAAAAATTTTTACTTTCTTCTTCTACCTAAGGAATTCAAATGAAAATCAAAACTATAATTTTGAACCCCAATGTGGGTGAGTGTGAAGTTTTGTATTCCACTTTAAAGAAATATAACACTTTTTATTGTATAGCGATAGCGTCCTGAGGAGGACATGTTGACTTCTGAGAGAGAATGTTAACGAGCAGCACTGTATAACGATGTACGTCACACATTTTGCTGAACATAATACATTAGTATGCTCAAATAGAGCAGTAGGTGTAAGACGTGGCTACCGTTATTGAGCAGGCAATAATAGGAGAATCTTGAGTTTGAAGTCACTGTAAACTTGAAAGATTTTAAATCCCCAGGTGCTGACGAAATTACAGCAGAGATGATTCAAGCAGGAGGTATAAGACAGTACGTTCTCATTACCTTAATGTTGTACGTGTCGCGCATTATGTTCATGATTATTTGTCTTCATCAAACCAACGTTTAATGTAACATCTCTCACACACCAAGACACGCTGTTTAACTATTAGTTCCACACATTTCGGCGCTCGTCGTCGCCATCCTCATGGAGTCCCTCTTTAACTGCTGAATCTTCGACACGTCAAATGGCAACAAACTCTTGTAAAACGATAATTGTTTGTGGCCATTTGACGTTTCGAAGATATGGCACTTAAGGCAGCACTCCATGAGGATGACGCCGACGAACGCCGAAATGCGTCATAGTATTAGTTAGAGAGTGTGAATTGGTGTATGAGAGATGGTACATTGAAGTTTGGTTTGATGAATACAAATAATTACGTTCTGATGTGTTTTAACTTACTAATTGTCTTTGGAATTGAAAGGATTGTCTCGGAAATGGAAGGAATAAATTATTCGATCGAATTTTAAGAAGGATAATAAAACCGACAATAGTGCGGATTGAGGCGTGTAACGTTTATCAGCTTAAAACAACATTTTATCCTGCATACTGTTTCCAAGTTTAACTCCGTATGTAGAAGAATTTATTGGGACTTTTATGAATTTATTCCGAAGTGACAGATCAACTACTGATCACGTACATTGTATCAATCAAAAACTTGAGAACAATACGGATACAGCAATACAGCTTATCGCATGTCTATAGACCTCACGAAAGCCAATGATTTTTACGAACCAAGAAGTTTATGTAACGCTCCCATTCAAGTCGGAATGCCTATGAAACAAGTTACGTTAATGAAAAATGTATTTAGATGAAACATTTTTTAGTTTTGGGCATACGAGTATATACCTGACACATTTTCTGTTCAGTCTGGTATGAAACAAGGATATACTATGTCACCATAAATTTTCAACTGTTTATGCTATGATATTCGGAAGGCTCCATACATCCAGGATAGACTGAAACCGATTTGGACTCACTGGTTCTGAACGTTGTTGATAATATTAATTTAATGAGCTAAAGTCCACACGCAACAAAGATAAACACAGACTTTTATCGGTTGCCCGTAAGGTGGCTGACGTAGAAGTAAATCCTGACGACACTAAGTGCATGTTCATGTCTTGTGAATATAATGTAGGACAAAATCGCGACATACGGCAGGGTAAGACATTCTCCAAGGTGCTGCAAATTTCAAATATTTGACAAAAATCATTCTAACAATAATTGTATTTATGAAGAAGTTCAGATTTGACTGAACTCAAAGTTTGCCTGCTATTGTGCTTTCCCGTTTATTAACCAGAAATGTACAGGTTAAAACACAGAGAATTATAATTTTTAGTGACAAAATTAAGTAGCACCTAACGGCCAGGGGCATGAGAAACGTACGGGGGACATGAGAGATGCATGCTGGGTTTGGTTGGCAAACCTGAGGGAAGGAAACCACTAGCATGAATTAAATTTAGAAGGTATATTAAAATTGGTGATAAGGAAGTGAAATGGGAGAACGTGGACAAGTTTGATCGGCATCAGGTTACGGACAATCTTCGGACTCTTATAAACATGGTAAGGAAATTTATGTTCTATAAAGTGACGGTAATTTGTGAACATCTGAGAAAATCTTAGCTCCTTCAGAAGGAATCTGATCCATTGTCTTGGGTATGGCGGTGCAGGTTGGGAAGGGAAAAAGGTAGAAAAAGTTTGATTCGAGTATCTGAAGAGGAAAGGCAGTTTTCGAGATTTGGATACATTTGGGTGTTATTAAATTGACTCTAAATAAAGATAATGTAAAGGGATATATTATACTGAGCTGGAGGACATTAAGAATCAGTAGCGTTTTGGTGAAAGTAAACCATGTTACAAATTTAATTAAAATCCGATCATGCAGGATAATGAAATTGAGGTTTAACAGGCTGTACTAGTGACAGACAACGGACAAGAAGAGCAGACCAAAGAAATGAAAGTAACTCCCTGCAATCACAAATGACGTAGAAGAAGAACACTTTTTATTTTTCTATATTACGAATCAGAACACGGAAACAGGATCACTTTTTACGCTGCAAATTTTCTCCTTTTCGTGATAAAGCTGTGTAGTTCAAGCAATACATCTACTGTGCAAGGGACGGGATTGTTCGTTACAGCTAATGCCATTATAATGACTTATTTTATGGCTATAAACTGAAAGAAACGAAGAAAGATGTGCATAACTTTAAATGTATTGTACAGTAGAAAGACTCGGAACCTCAACATTCGATGCCTGCACTGCACTCAGCCAACAAATAACCCAGCCACTTTACAGCACGCACCTGCCTCAGCGAATGATCCCCTGCCAGTTATTTTCCATACCAAAATAAGCGACTTTAGTGCGGATCACACTGTGAATATTTCCTCGTATGAGTTTGCCGTTTACAATGCTAGCTCTTTTACTGTAATTCGAAATTCGTAGATTTCCAAATTATTTATTAGACTATGAATAGAAAATGAGAAAAACCAATAGCAATTTTAAGGGTAAAGATTTATCTTAATTCAAAATATAGGCTGTGAACGTTGTTTGTGAGTTTGTGATAGTAAATCCTATTCATGAACCTCATCGCAGACTCATAAAGTAATTAAGTTCCTTGCTACAAAAAACGTGGAATAATGACCTTATTAGTGATTGTCAATAACTACTTAGTAAAGATGGAATAAGGTCTACTATGTACGGGAATTTTTTAAATTACCGAACTTACCCTCCGTCCACCTGTACTTACCGAAAGATAAATACTTCCACGTTAAAGAATATAATTTCATAATCTTTACAGTGAACAAAAGCTAGGACTATCCCTTTTTAAATCTCCCTGTTATCTAAAATATTATTCTTATGTGTACCATCACAGTCGCCATCGGTAAAAATTAGAACCCTGGCTTATATATAAAAATTTTTAATAAACATATAAGATTACACTAAAATATTTGCATTAGACTGAACACATATTTACTTGCTGAAATAGACGTCAGGCACCCAATTTCTTCTTAAAATATAATCTGTTAAGACGATTTTTTCTTTTATTAGACATGCTTAGTAGCTCCTAAATTAGTGACCCTAACTATATTTACCTCAGACACTGTAAGAAATACGCCGAATCATGTTTTATTTATTAACAGAATTTCTTAATATCGAAACTTTCGATGCACATTTTACCCACACAGCGTGATCTTCAGGTTATCTACTACAGAATTAATGTAGTTAAAATGCTTTTAAAAGAATTAAGAATGATCTAAAACATTATCGAGCAATAAAATAAGTTTCAGGGCTTAATTATTATTCGTTACACAATATTTAACTTAACACTTGTCGGGTGGATTTAAAATAACAGAATGTCTGCATGTAAAATTGAGTCTTACATTAGCACGGCAGAGCTGTAATATTTCTGCTGATATAACGCTCGCTGAATGCAATATTGGCACAATCCAAAAATTTCTATTCGGAATTGATACTGAGATTGAGCTCAAAAACATAACAATGATATATGACAATAATGGTACACTTAAAACCGGCAATAATGTCACACTTATACGCCATTATTGTCGGACGCAATTGCTACATTTTTTAGCACAATCGTAGTATTAATTCCAAATGGGAATTTTTGTGTTGTGGTACTATTGGATTCAGTGAGCGATATAAATATTTTCCATTTATTTGTCAAACCGCTTTCCATATCTCTTTAACTGGCTAAGTAATAAACGAAGTAACAATTAGTAACAAAACTGTCCTACTCGAATTGTTACACAGACAGTCAAGTATTCTTTTAAATTTATGGAAACCTAACATTTGTTATCGTGTGCACAAAAACACGCTCTTTAACTTACAGATCCACTTGAGTACTTTCCTAAACATCGCACCCCATTATCTTTAGGCTACATTTTCAAAATAATAATTTGGTCTGCATATAAAGTAGTTTCTTTTCTAGAGTTTTACTAATTGATATATTTGAGCGTGTATAAATTACCCGAAGCCTGATACGTCAATGACTGATATCAGGCTTAACAGTATGTTCGTTTTAGGATTATCAAACAAAAACGGTCCTCGTGTCGAAGTGTGTCACAAGTTTTGCTGAAACGTACCCATTTCTACGCCTATTCTGACGACATCACCTTCGTCAGATTTGATAAAATAAGATTTTGTTACACTTTTTTTTTTCATTGCAAGTATTTTGAAGTTCGTATATTTTTTAAATTTTGTCCACTTTTTCCATCGTTATCTTTTGGACCTATTTTGTTATTACTGCCCCTTTTTGGACCGTGTTAACTACCACGGTGTAGGTTGTACCTGTACAGTAATTTGTAGTGGTTCGTTGTTTTTCGCGTGACGTTACTTAACCTGTCAGGACCGGGACAGAGGTGTCGGTTCAGGGACTTGTTATAAGTCGGACGTTTCGGGTTTCGAACCTCTATAAAGGAAAGGAATTTTGTGTTCTCTAAAACCTGTTCCCTTCAGTCTCATAATATGCGCACCGCGGCTCTCTCCGGGCGAAAGTGACAGAGGCGTGGCTTTTACTACCCACCTCCTCCTAGCGCCGAAGTGAACACTAAGCAGCGCTATAACTCTACTCCCCTGTATGTGCTGCCTTGCATGTTAAAAGAATAAATTATCTTTTCTTATGTCTGTATATGTGTATATTGCACTAACACTGTATAATCTTTAGAATTACATTTTCGCTTCCTGCCACTATATTGTGTTATTTTCTTGTTGTGGTGTGAAAGAACTACACGAAGTGGACGAAATAAAGAAAGATATACCAAATTCTCTTTCTCCGCCCGTCTATTTTTAGACTTAAATTTTCGGTCCGTAGAAAGTATGCCTCCTCCCACGCAGGACAAAATCTGTCAGAAACAATCGGCCATTTTTTTATGCCTTCAGTGGAAAGAAAATGATGATCAAAGAATTTCTGGGGTTCGAAACCTAGGGTTACTCTGGAACTACAGAACAAACTGATTTATCTTTAAATAGGCTTTACTTAGATAAATATACCTCAAACTTCAAATTGCTGTCACTTTGAAGAAGGTAATACAGTTGAGATGTAGGTTTTCAACGAGTCCACTAAAACATTTGGAGGTGTTTCAGAATCTGTTCAGAATTTCCAAATTTCACCGCGAAAAAGGACCTATAAAAAAGAAAATTGCGCTAATAGTCTCAGATATTCAGTATGAATACTTTCTGTGACTTTGTATTTCACCTTTCATAGCTGCGTTAAATAAGAAAGTTCCACTAAAATAATCACAAGGAAATGAGTCTACGAAGTGTGATCGTGAAGATACTCCACATCCAACGACCATGTTAGAGGTTCGACATATATGCACTAGGAAATGAATGCTGAAAATGTGCAGTACATTATTAGCAGTGTGCCTGTGGTGATGTGCTATTTGTCGATAAGTCATGTAAGAAAACAAATCACTCATTGGAGAAAGTTATTCAATTTTTCTTCCAGAAACGTCAACACGTAACATTAAAAGCCTACATTCTCCTACAGGAATAACAGGTTCACAAAAACGAAGAACAAAACACAACAAACTTCACACTGTGTTCTGATGAACTGCACACTGCGGGCCAGTTATTGTTATTGTTATGAGTAACAACATTTTGTAACAAAAATATAAACTGTTTGACAAAAAATGCTACGTATTTTTTTAAATCAAGTCCAAGCAAGGCTTTAAAACGTTCACGTTTAAGAAATATTGTTATACGTGCTTCAAAATTTGTATTTTCCTGCCAATACCAACCCATTACTACTATTACTACTACTACTACTAGTACTACTACTACTAGTACTACTACTACCAACACCACCACCACCACTACCACTATTACTACTAATACTAGTACTAATACTACCACCACCACCACCAAAACTAAAACCACTACCACCTCTACCACTACTACTATTACTACCACTACTACTAGAACTACTACTACCACCACCACCACTACCGCTACTACTACTACCACTACTACTAGTACTACTACTACTACCACCACTAACACCACTACTACTACCAATACTACTACTACCACTACCACTACCACCACTACTACTACTTCTACCACCACCACCACCACTACTAATACTACTACCACTACTACCACCACTACTAAAATTACTACTAATACTAATACTACTACCACCACCACTACAAGTACTACTACTACTACTATTACTAATACTAATACTAGTAATACTACTACCACCAACACCACAACTACTACCACTACTACAGCTACTACTACTACAACTACCAACAACACCACTACCACCACTATTAATAATATTACTACTACCACTATTATTACTACTACTACTAATAGCACTACTACTACCACCAACACCACTACCACCACTACTAATACTACCACTACTACCGCCACTACTACAGCTACTACTACTACTACTACTACTACCACAACTACAACTACTACTATTCCTACTACTACTACTACCACCACCACCACTACTAATATTACTACTACGACCACTACTACGACCACTACTACCACTACTACTACTACTACTACTACCAACACCACCACTACTACAGCTACTAGTACTACCACTACTAATACTATTACCACTACTACCACTACTACTACTACTACTACTGCTACTATCACCACCGCCACCATCACCACAACCTTCGCTAATAAATTTAATAATAAGAATAATAAAATTATAAAGCATTTGTTAGGGGAAGTGACTTTACCTGCAACATAATTTTTAACCACGAAATAGCTGCAAATTTATGTAGTAATTACCCTACGAACATGTTTTTATTTCAGATATGTAGATATTCGGCGTAAAAGTGATTACAATTGTTGTTATTATTATTATTATCGTCATCATCATCATCATCATCATCATTATCTCCTTTGTACAGGGTATTTATACTTATATTCCTGATACAAACTACGTCCCTACGGAATACAGTGTTGCAGCTATTTTGTTGTTACTATTCATGGTGCTTATATCGTTAGTTTCAGTGTTGAATCTATTGTGCTTTTACATTAGTACTTTCCGAAGTGTGTGTGCAGTGACCAATATGGCTGTTGTCTGGAGTTCCTTGACTTCATGTTTCCCTGGTATGTTGCTCACGTATTTTCTAAATGACTTTGAAGTAGTCCCAGTCGCCCGTAGTATTACTGGTATCATCTTTGTTTTTACATTCCACATGCGCTGTATTTATATTTAAGATCTTTATACTTTAGAATCTTCTCGGCTTCCTTTTTAATCACATTTCTGTCTCCTGAGATTGCAACATCTGTTAACATACATGTTCCCTTTTCATTATCACGGATTATAAAGTCTGGTTTGTTGTTGGGAATAGTTCTGTCAGTTTGTACTAATTGATTCCACAATATGGTTATATTATTATTATTATTATTATCATTATATTCTACTACTAATACTACTATCTTCCGCATAGAATATTTAAGATGCAGTTACAAAAAAGATAATTTTAATAGAATTACCAATTTAATATGTTCAGTACAACCGTCTTGCGTCACTGCCTCAAGCATACGTGACAAAAATCAGTGATGTGATTTTGTATGGATAAGAAATATTTCCTTGACAATAGCAAGGCTTCTCAGTGACTAATCGGTACCTGAAGTTTCCAGATAATATATTGGTCTGATTTTTAATGGTCAAACTATCCAAGAATAATGTTTCGTGAACGCTTCAACACGTAAAGACGAGAATACTACGTTGCTCGAAACATAGGGTATCACTTAGTGACGCAAGATCTTACTCTCAGGAGAAATGATATATCGACTGCAATTTTGTCTTTTTCTACTACATAGTTAGTAGGTGAAAAACATCTTCAAAGGTGGAGTTTTGTTATTACCTTTAATAAGAAATTAATATTGTATTGAAACGTGAGTTCTCTTCAAATTTACTGTATCAGAAGTAATCTTCCTTCAGTCACCGCAAGGCACAGACAACCTATTTCACATTTCATTCTTGAATATCATCACATAAATCGTAAGTTACTTTAAGGTGATTACTGATTTGTGAGCTTGATGGAAGGCATCACGATGTTCTAAGAATGAACTAACATTAATTAATATACGTCAGCACAACTATTTTGTTATACAAGGCTACATGTTCCGACTTTATAAACGGTCATCATCAGGCCTTCTAACAGACTGAGTCAACAGATGTTGTGTAAAATTTGGGATCCCAATATGTGTACGTCAATAAAACACATAAAATAAGGCACGTAGTTTATTGATGTAAACATATTGGGATCCCAACATGTACACAACATCTGTTGACTCAATCTGTTAGAAGGCCTGAAGATGACAGTTTAAAAGGTCGAAACATGTAGCCTTGTATAATAAAATAGTTATGCTGACGTATATTAATTAATGATTTGTGAGACATGGTACTGAGTAGTTTGGTAGGACTCTCCATAGTTTCTGAAACAACAGCTGCCTATATTTTATGGGTTAAATACAGTTCATGTTCACAGTAAGATTACCTCAAATTTTGGGAAAATTATATGTCGTGTCATAAAGTTGACTCTTTTTCCTTGGTGATGTTTCGTATAAGAAGGAGGATGTGATTGTGTCTAGTGTACATTATAACAGGGATGCACAAATTTTCTAAAAATAAAAGGAGCCATCTCAGAAATCTAGGGGCTAGAATGGAGACATGGAGGACGCTTCGTAGTGGGGATCCAAATATTACGAAACACTGTATCAAATTTAGCTGCCAAGCCGACCTCCTTCCTGGGATTTGTGCAATCGTGCATGCAAAGGGCACGATACAAAAGACGTATAAAGATGTAGGTTGTAGAGCTTCAATTTTTGAGCATTTATAAAAGTGAAATAGGGGACCGCGGCAGCACAGTGGTTAAGGTGCTGTGCTACAATTCGGGAGGTCGCTGGTTCGATCCCAGTTAGTGTCAGTGGATTTTTCATTGACATAAAATTCTTCCGATCGCACTATGGCCCTGGGATCGAATCAGCCTCTAACAGAAATGAGTACCAGGAGTATTTCCTGGGGGTAAAGGCGGCCGGTGCGTAAGGCTGACAACCTGCCACCATCCTGTGCCGTTGTCACGAAATCTGGGAACCATAACTTCTTGGAACCCTCTGGGCCCCTCCGGGCCTGTAACGGGACTGCTTTAACTTTTAAAAGTGAAATATGAAAACTTACGGAATTGGTTACCTCTTAATATGTTAAAGCAATACAAAAATAAATTTTTACTTTATTCATCTCTCAAGTACCTACAGTTTCTAGAATGCGTCTGGGCAAGCGTGGACTTATGAGGCAATGTGGGCCGCTCTTCACGTCAAGTCGTGCCGACAAGTCATGCATAATAACGACTTGCGACGCCATTGTCTGGAATACTTGTTTTAGTTAAAGTCGGTTAAAGACGGTTCTTGGAAGAAAAATAAAACTGTGGAAGGGCTGTCCACACTTAGATTATTAGTGCCTTTTTCAGTCACTTTGTGCAAACGCCTGAAAATGTGCTATGCCTAACTCAGTTCTTACCCCATTAGTTTTAAATGACTTTTTTGAAATTGATGTGCGAAAAAGTAAATAAAATTTTGCTTAACTTCTGAAGTATTAAATTATATTTTAATTTTAATTTATACAAAAAAAGACACGTTGTGTCTTTGTTACAAATAATAACTTGTAAATACTTTGTAGGAAATTAATAGCTGTATGTTATTACAACCACATTTGGCTTGTAATTGTACTTTGTTGGTAAGATGCAGAAATTCTAATGTCAAGACATGTGGTACGTACTGTGATTATTGAGTTTTAAAGGATTAATAAAACAAGAATTAATGATGATAAACAAAGGTTGTGTGCAATTAAGTAAGAGAACTTCACGCTCCATTTAATGAAGCTGTGTGTAAAAAACTGCCCTAGGTTATATTTTTTCAGCGTCTGGACGCCGGATAACGACGTAGCAAGTGGCGTCAACGTGACTTGAACTGGCGTAGCGTAAGGAGCGTTAATAACAACGAAGAGGAAAGCGATGGCGGTCCGTAGAGACATAGGCTCTGCTTCTACAATGACAGTGAAGTATGGAAGTGCAGCAGGCATCCATATTATAAGAACACAGATACTAGCTGCACAAGAAACCAACACCCCTCTGCCCCCCCTCCCACTGCCGCAAAATAAATACCACAGCCAGTGTCATGCGTCTTGTATTAGAGGAACGTCTCTTGTAGGCCTCAAATGTTATTATCGGAAAAAGAATTTCCTGTTTCTACGATCACAACAAAGAAGAAGGACAGGGTGAGGCATGTAGCCGCAGGAACATGGCAGAGAAACATACGGAGTATTGGTTGGAAAACCTGAAAGAAAGAAGGAGACCACTTGGAAGACCTCGAAGTTCATGGGGGAATTTATTGGAACGGACTTAGGAAACTAGGATGGAAGGTAGTGGACTGGATTAATCTGGCTGCTGATAGGGAGAAGTGACGGGATGTTGTAAAAACGGCCATGAATCATTGGGTTCCCTAAAATGGGGGAAAGTTTGCGATTGGTTAAGAACTTGTTATGTTATCGAGAAAGACCCTCTCCCAGACAGTTTTATTAATACATTCTGCTCAGAAAATTCAACTTTCCACACTCGATATTAATTTCCATACCTTATTCTTGTAATACGGAACAATTTAAAAAGACAGTTTTGTATCAGTTTGTTATCGTACTTAATCCGCTTTTGTCCTAAAAAAAATGACGAATGTTTGCTATCCGCAAATAATGGATATGGTATATATATATATATATATCTGACAACTTCAACCTGACATGACCCGGAACCAAAGACGTAATGGTAGCTTTATCTCTTCCAAACAGCTGTAATTCTACCCTAGATATAGACCTACCATGTGTGTCTTCCTACAGCACAACAGAAAAAAATATTAGTAGAAATGTACATTTTAGAAAAGTATGAATATTTGGGTTTACATCGATTTCCTTGTAATATGATAAAGAAATAAAAGCAATATAAGGAACAAAGCAAAAAAGTTTTCCCTGAGTGATCGCAAGGCACAAAACAACGTAACAAAATCCAATGAAGGTATTAGCAAACTAGGAACATGGATTCGGACTGTCAGCACGACAAATCATATACTGAATAATGATTTGCAAATGAAACGTGAAAACTTAGGAGTTGAAATCATCTGTCTGTACAAATCCACAGGGAGGTAATATAAGCAACGTTGGATGAAATATTGGAGAATTCTAAGGAAAATGATGCTGACGGTGATGAAATTTTCCTTCATTGTAAGTGCATTTAGTTTTGTTATTTTGCTTGCATTCGACTCCATGTTTTGAATTCCCTGGACCCTCTTGTCTCTGAAGCAATCATAAGAACGCACAATCACTTTTCTTCCGAGTCAGGAATATGATAATGAGAAAAAGGCCGAAAGCAAATAAGGAATAACGACTGCTAAAATTAAATCAAGAGGGGACCACAAAACAAACATGGGAAAACTACAAAAGGAATGCATTGGATTAAGTAAATACCGAAACATCCTTTACTAGATTTGTGTCCCAGAAAGAAATATATTTGCTCCGTTGACAGAATAACAAAAGAGATAAAATGAAGACTCTATGGGACAAACTTATAAGGTGGAAATTTTAGATATTATTAAAAAACGTCAATACAGGTGGTCAAGGAATGGTACAAATCCTTCTCAGAAAGACAGTGATGGTGTTAAAGAAAGAGGACTGCGTTTTGAGGAGGCCTTGCATCTCTTCAGCTTCGAGTAATTGTTATTAATTTTGGATGTATTTTTCCAAGTTTCTATAAAAGTACTACAGTAGCAGGGGCCCTGCATTAAAATAATCCCGTACGTAAGGAGTCCAACAAAGTGTTAAATTTGATTATTACACGAGGCAGTTTAACGGTGGAACGTACCTGCTTTATGTATTCTCTCAGAAAAATAACAACGATAAAGAAGGGGACGATTAAAAAGAATAAGGAAAACATGATGATGGTAATGATAATAAACCTATAATAATAATAATAATAATAATACTTTTGGGCATCGTTTATTAGTTATATAAGAAAATTTCCATTACCGATAGAAAATTTTAATTGTCTATAAACAACATTTCCCTTAAAAAAGGATTTCACTTATACTGAAAAAACTTAGTGTTACTTATTTAGAAATTTAACATTCTTTAGCAAGACACCTTTTTAAAATAATGAAAGACAAGACATACAGATATGCATAGCAGCCTAAAAGTTGTATGACATTTTTAAAGAGAGACGAGAATGATGAAGACACTTTTAATTTGGCCTGCATCTTTTCAGTGTTAAGCGCACAGACAACCAATTTTAAATAATTTAATAATAAATACATGCAAATTTCCGTTAGAGCACACTAAATATTTGAAATAAATTTCTGCCTTTCAAAATGCATATACGAGAATGTTTCTTTGAACAAACTCTTTGAGTGTCCTTAGAGTGACAGATTGCAGATGATGTCTTGTAGTTAATGGAATGCCTGTAATGCAGTTTATTCCATTACTTCACACCAAAAAAAACAAATTCCATACACGTCTGACCAATTTACACCCAGTACTGCAGGCAGCTGGGCAGCGATAGACGCCACGGTAATCTCTCACTATTCGTTTTCTTTAATTTTTGTGCATCATCGTCTCGCTGTGTTTCCATCGAAATTATTCGTATATTCAGACTGACAACAAGAAGAATACTATACATTCTTTTTGTTCACCCAAACTTTATCGGCCGATATTTATTGCATCATCACACATTTTTTCAGTGTACGTAAAAAGAAACTGCATCAGGCAGAGTTCTCTGCTTTACAATCAGCGGATACCAAAATCAACATTGAAATTATTACTCCAAGTAACTAAATAACATTGAAATAAGAGAAAAGTTAAAAACTGGTTACAGTAAAACGTGTGCGCTGAGTCCTTTTTCCCATATATTTGCATTGCTCAGACTGCCCTCAGACCAAACAAGGTCCATCTTGTGGTGTGCAGTGGATAAAACGCATGACTAGCTTTCACTGGTAGAGCCACACACATAAAAAATGGCGATATAATATGGCGCATGCGCCTTGCATGCTGGGTAACTAAGGCTACACACACACACACACACACACTCACACACTCGAGAGTGTGTAATACTTATTGCTTTCCCACGGCAGCTCTTGTATCGCGGACGCACCAGAATGCTACGTTTATACGTTCATTGCGTGTCTTGTTTATGTAAATAAATACTACATGAATGTGCCTTAAGATTTTCAGTCGCTTTTGAGTAGAAGCAACTGCTTTGGTCGACATTTGGCAATTATATGGTGGATTTTAAAGTGTTAGAAGATGAAGTGCATTTTAACCATCTAAAAGATGTCGAGTATTTAGAAGCTGAAACTGAGAAGTGGATTTCTATTGAGGAAGGTTAGTTCAAACTGTATGAAGAAGCGACTGTGGGAATGGGTTCTGTTCATGTCACTAGTGCGTCCGTTTCTTGAATATGGGGCTCTGTACTGGGACCCGTACAGGGAAGGTCAGATAAACGCGTTAGACCGTGTGCAAAAGTAAGCGGCTAATTTTGCAAATCATACGAACGATTCGGGATGGGAAAACTTGGTGTATCGTAGCAAGATAGCTGACATATGAGCACTTTTCAAAGCATAACTGGAGAACGGGCATGGAAATCTACAGAGAACAGGTTAAAAGGTCCATGCTACCTGAGCAGGGTTGAACATGATCGTAAATTTAGGACCGGGAAACAAAGAACAGATATTGGTAAATACTCTTTGTAAACAGGACAATAAAATTTTGGAATCAACTGCCTGCAGAGGGACTAGTGACTGTGTCCTGTAAAACACATATTTTTAGAAAGACGGTTAGTGAGGAGAAGCGAAGGGTTATTGAAGCTTGGAGACGAAAAGTCCAAATGCAGAGACAAAAATGGGGAGTGAAGTGTACTGAAGTAAGGTGATGTGAAGTGAAGGGAAGTAAAGTGAAGTGATGATCTTGGATAAAATGTGTGTATTATAATGTATTTATATTTTTGTAGCTGTATGTAGGTTATGTGCAGTACGTTGTGTCATTAATATTTATTTCTGTTGGTTACTTTATAATTACTCGACTTGTGTATTTGATATTCTTTTTATGTTTGTATTCTTGTTTTTTTATATTTGTTTCATATTTTGTGTATTCTGTGTATGTTTATTGTTTCTCTTTGTGTATATAGGTGTCTCTGTCCTGTTTTGTGCAAGTTTACCGATCACTGCCACCAGATGGAAACCCAACTGCAATAAATAAGTATTATACCATATCTAATCATAACAGCATGTAAGGCACATTAAATATGCAGAGGGACAAGCGTTAGGACAGACTGCAGAATGGTCGCCTTTGTATTACAGTACTGAAAGGCAAATTCGACCAGTTTGAGTCCCCTGGTTTGATCATCTAACAAGCGGTAACTCTTGGACACAAACGACTGGCTTATCCTGAACCTATTTGCCATAGCTGTGCAATGATAGTGGTATAATAGCCTGAATATTCGAAGACCTGCGCTTGATTGCTGCCGCAAATGCTTAATGATACACATCGAGAAGGTATGAGATCGTGGCAACGAGGTAGCAAATGACGGTTTACTTTCGAAAATTTTCGCAAAGGATAAAACTTGGTTTCTCTGTTCTGAAGCCAATCAAAGCAGCAATAGACGTTAAGGCGCTAGACAGAATTTGTTAAGAAGAAGAAATTAAAGAGTATGGCTTTAGCAGCATTATCATAGCTACATTCTGCTGAGATGACAAGCCTGTTTTTCATTATTACTCATAACTTAGCACGAGAGAATTGAATTCCAAAAGCTATCTTTCAACACAAAGAATTCTGATGGCATGCTTTTCTTGAGATCGTCCCAGAAGGAAAATTTCAGACCTGCTGTTTCTCCATGACAACGGCAGGATATACAGGAGTGCGCAAACCGCTGAAACCATGAAAGTTATTCCTGCACAAAACATAGAGCACTTGTTCACCCGTTGATTCTTCACATTGCAGCTTGAAATGACACAGTCATGCTGATGGCCAGGCACTGAAGAATGCCGTATCTTGGTGGTTGCATAACAAGGAAAGAAGTTCTTAGACCGGAAAAACATTCTCATCTTTAACTTTGGAATAAGGCAGCTGAAAAGGATGGAGACTGATTTGGAAAGTAACTGTAACTTCAGCAATGTTGTCGTGAAATTATTTTTAATATAATTTATAAATAGCATAGAAAATAAAGATGTAAGTAATCTCTTTCTCCCTAACTTTCGCACAATATTGCCATTTATTTTTTATATTTTTCTGACCGTGCATCTTAGTATAATCTTAGTAATTAACCAACTGAATGCACAAATTCTTCTTTTATAATAAGTTTATTATATGCTTCTACATGTTTCGACCCCTATGTTCTCATCATCAGGAGGTCAAAATTGTATTATACAGCAGCTGCTATCATCACACCTATAGGTGGCCGTCTCGTGCACAGGTCGAGAGAGTCCTCTCTCAACCTATGCACGGGACGGCCACCTTCAGTTGTGATGATACCAGCTGATATATAATACAATTTTGACCTTCTGATGATGAGAACATAGGGCTCGAAACATGTAGAAGCATATAATAAATTTATTATAAAACAAGAATTTGTGCATTAAGTTGCTTAATTACTAAGATTGCCATTTATGTCGGAAAATACAATGGTTTATGGTAAAAAGAATGTGGTAATTTTATCTTCAGTTCTGCGACATGAATTCGCCCATAGTCGAAATTTTAAGAGGATTCAAGAGCTCTGCACTGCATGAACTGAATATCCTGCGATCCTACGAAAACCGCACAACTTTAGGCATCCAGCATCTTCTTCACAGTATAATATATAGCAATGAATATTAAAAAATTACTTAAAATTTTATAGCACAAAAAGCAGACGTGATGAATTTAGATAACATTTGTTGCATTATTTTCAAGTCACTGAGTGGTTTCTTGCTCTATAATATTCTTCCAGATGCTTGAGTTATCCTTCTTAATATACATTTCTTACTGCTCTAATGCCAAGTTACATAACACAGCCAATTTAAATTTGTAAATTAAAATTAGGAAACCACATACACACGTCATTCTTATTTTATTTTCATTATCGACAGATTACACTCTGTAGGACACCTCTGGACGAGTGATCAGCCCGAAGCCAGACACCCTTCATGACAAATCAAACAGAATACGGTTATCCAAAAAAACGGAAGATTTATTTTCGCAGTAAAGCTCAGTTCCTTTGCCACCTTGTTAACATGGACAGAGGAATTAAGATATTTTAAACCGCATGAGTGACAACATCTGGGTAATTAACCATGCTTTTTGATATGTGTTCAAGTAATGTAGTGTCTAAGTGGTAGAATGGTTTGTGAATTGCAAGAGATGTGGAAGGAAGCAACGTCGGACTATGTACCCGTATCTCCCCATTGGGGAATGAGCCAAAGCGGACAGACAGAAAAGCCGTCGTCTGAGGTGATTTTCGAAACCTGTGATTTCCCAACACGAAGCAACGTCATTAATTATTTATCTTGACATTCTTTTAAAATAAAACGGTTAAGTGGGAAAGTCAAAGTTGTTTGCCGGATTAATTGTTTCAGTTCAGTGGTAATTACGTGTATTATCTTCTGCAATACTACGAAAATCTGCACTTTGTGCTCAATTCATTTAAGTGTTTCGTATTTTCGTAACCAAAAACCTATTTTTTAAGCATTATTAACCGACTTTGCTTTATAAGGGAGACGGAGCGTGTTCTCTGTGAGATGGGAAATTAAGAGTTATAAATAATTTAGATAAACGTCGATATTAAAGTGCCATTGATACTGTAATGACTACAGGATCTTTATCGTTGGATGAAAAGTAAACAGTAGAAACATTTATGTATGGAAATAAACTGGAATGGATACATCAAAGGGTGAAGTTACAGTGCGTTGTGAATTATTTTATGGAAACATCTTGTAATTGCAAGCGAAAAATACTTATTTTGCTGAACTTGTGTTTTGTCGGAAAATCTAAGTGAGTACTTTCGAGAGAAATGCAAGGCAATACACACTTGAAGTTATCTTCCTTTACTGCTTACTGTAAGCACTGCAGTGGCCGAAAATAAAAAAAAATAGTTGCCTGAAGAATAAGGATACTTGATATGACATTTTTAGAACTCTCCTTTTGCCACCCCCAAACACAGCACAAATTATAATTCTAAAAACAATTGCTTCTGTAATTTATTGTTTAAAGTTTGGCGAATAAAATAATTACTAATTGTGTACTCTGCCATATAGTATGCAGAATTTACAAGGCCTTTTTCGTTTCAGACCACTTTACGATTTTGCCACGTACACGTACGTATGATTTATATAAGCTAAACTAGGATTTCGGCCCTTCTTGTTACGATTTACGAAAAAATTAATCACTCTCAGTCGCATTATATAGCGAAATATTGAGACAGATTTTCTTCCAAATTGGACAATAAATGTTATAATTACAAATAAAGAATTTGTTTTTGGTCCTCATTAAAGTGTATTTTACGAAACTCACATTCACCAATAAGTATTCATTGACAAATCTTGTAGCGAATTTCATCCGTATTGGGCGGAAAGAAAGGAAAATATGTTAAAATTGTATTTATGACATTCAATAAAGTATGAATCAGGACACTGATTTCTTAAAAACTACGTGGTAGGAAATGGAGATTCTTTATACCGAATTCAACTAAAACATATCAAAAGATATGGAAATTACGGACACAATTCCATTTGTATGCTTATGTAAAGCGTGGCTCTCACGGAGCCGATTTTCACAAAACTCACGTTAGCTTGACAACTTCTTGTAAAAATAAACCCCACTGAATTTGTTAAAAGTTTAAACAAAATGTTCGTCTCCGCTAGTAGGTCACCGCCACAGACAGGCAAATATATACACAGGCTGAAGTGGTATTTAGGCAGCGTGTCGATTTGAAGTTACAAAAGCTCGTGAAACTCCTTAAATTTTGTTTTATTTTGTCGACAATCAAACAAACCTTAGAGAGTTACTCTAATTTAACTGCTGGTCTAAGAAGTGAAGACGGTAACGTAAGTTATTTGAGAGCGAGCTCTGCTTGGACTGGTGTTTGGGCTGAGAGTGACATTTATTTTAACTATTGTAAATATGGAGGAAATTTACAATACGTACCTATTACAATGAATGATGTCATTACTGAGAGATGACGAGTGATTCTTTGACTCTAAAATTAGAATAAATTTGAACTTATAATTCAATTAATAAATTTTGATTTAATTGCAAGTTATACATTATAGTCGTGTTTTTTAATGTATACTTGGTTGATCTAGGTGTAAGTGAGAGGATAATATTAAGATGGATCTTATGGAAATGGCATGTGGGGGGGATGGACTGGATCGATCTGGCTTAGGATAGGGACAGTTGACGGGCACTTGTGAATGCGGCTTGTTCTCGTATTTCAAGAGACTTCAGCAAAGTAAAGTTTAAGAACTGTGATATGGGAAAGAAAATGAGTTACAGTTTACTGAGGAGAAAGTCTTGATTACTTTACTGTAATTTTTATAAGAAATAAATTCTTGTTAAATCATTTCTAAGGAGCATAATGCAGGACAGATCACATAAAGATAAGCGGTAAGTCCTTTCCAGTACAATCTCGAAACTGTGGAACAACCCTACGCAAAAAATTTCAATAATGAAGAATTAAGAGCACATTTAATACAGAGAATGCCTGCTACCATTTGGCCCAGAATCTTTTGGCTTCTAGTTTGCTATGTAAAACGTAAAGATTAAAGTACGTAAATGTTATTTTGCTTGTTATTTTATGCACGGGTTTGAGGGAGAGGAGAATGTGAAACTTGCTCTTTTACTTTAACAGGAGAACATAAGCTGTGGTTTTTTGAAAATAAAAAGCTTAGGAAGATATTTGGGCATAAGAGGATGAGGAAACAACAGGACTGGATGAGACAGCAATAGGAGAAGCTTCGTAACGTGTGCTCTTCACCAAGTATTCCTGCGTTTAATTCAAGAAGAAAGAATTTTTTCGGGGAATGAGGCACATATAGAGTGAGGAAAGTTGCATACAATGTTTAGCGGGAAGACGAGAAGAGGCCACTCGGGTGAACGAGGCGGAGATGGAAGAATATTAACAGTACATCTAAGGTAAAGGATAAAGCTTGTGAACTGGATTGATCTGGTTCAGGATAGGAAAACGTGGCCCTTGGTTTTGGGAACGGTAATGAAACTTCTGGTTTCGTAAAATGTGGGCAATTTCTTGGCTAGCTAAGCAAATGTTAGCTTCTAAGGCAGGATTCTGCTCTGTACATTTCTGTAATTGGCCCTTGGAGTTTAATTAAAATCGAAGCATAGAATTCCGTTCCGTTACTTCCTCCTTCTCTATACAAACCCAAAAAGTGATAGCAACGTTAAATAACATTCTGACGCGTAATTTTTTCCTCACATACTTGAAGGTTGCTAAGTCTTAGTGACAGTAAACGGAGCAGACTACGCAGAGCCCAGTACTTTCGCAGATACATCTTCTCTGGATCATTTGAAGTGAAATTTAAATTAAGTTACACTCTGCTATCATCCAACAGTCTCAACAATACTAATAATTGTCCAACGAGATGCAACACAAAACAGTCTACTGATTATTCTACAAGTTCACTCTTCATGTTTCGGGTGTCAACCACACCCATCTCCCTTCAACGTGGCTAAGCTAGCTTGGCTACATTGGAAGGAGATAACGCACAAAAAATATGACCAGTACCGGAGGCTGTAGTTACAGTTTTGTATACCCCTGATGATGGGTGTTGTTGACACCCAAAAGATGTAGAGTGAACTTGCAGAATAATAAATAGACAGCTTTGTGTTGCATCTCGTTGGACAATTATTAATGTAGATCAGAGATGCACGGAACCGTAAACATAAAAAGTGATCAACAAGTTTATTTTTCTATGTTCTGGAAATGTGGGAGCGCAGTTGTTCTTAAGTCAGTTACGTGACTGCACTAGAAGAAAATTAATTTCCAGTGTGTGAAAAGTAAGAGGTTATTCAACTTTTAATTTTTAACTCATCTGTAAAAGCAAGTGAATTTTGTGCTTGAACAATAACTCCTCACGTTCCGTCGAATGCTCAGCACTCCTGTTGCGCAATCGGGAATCCCCCGGTTCATATCTCAGTCCTTAAATTAAATAGCCAGCTTGGGCTAATATATCTGTCAACACAATACTTCAATTGAGGCCGTGAGAGCTTTCTTTTACATCCTATAAAATTAATTATTCATTCACTAATTACCCTACAATAAGACTTTCACAATCTCACAAATTGAAGCGTCATTACATTAAAAGACAACTACATAAACAAATAGAAGTAAAGATGCAGTGAATGTGTTACAGTCTATTAAATGTAAAGACAGAATTGTCTTTATACAGAAGCAGTGAGCCGAGACATAAGAGAAGAGCGAATATAAAGCTTCACGAAATTCAAGGAAGTGCACTAGATGGAACGGGTGACTAACTTCACGCTCCAGTTGCCTTACTTGTATCGAAAGCGTCATTCAGTGTAGGATAATGTGACAGTCTTTACCGGGTATCGAAATCCGGTCATCGATTCCATAGCCAGTTTCCTTATTTAGTGAAATAACGTAACTGCTTACTGAAAATCAATTCGTAATTTCAAGAAATGAATTGGACCTATGTCAATTAATTTGTAAAATTATAAAGAAATTTGCAATTTGCTATAGTTGTAATCTACGTGACTGAAAAAAACGCCGACGACGAGAACAAGATACAAAAGTCCGCTTGACGCCCTCAAGGTTAAAAACATTAAAAGTGAAAGAATTCCACGCGACAGAGGTGTAATACACCTTGGATCTGACTAGTGTGAAATATAGCACCAGAACGCTGTGCAGTGGGGAAAAGGAGAAAGTCTCAGTTCGAATTAACGCCAACAGCCCTATAATCTGAGAGAAAATGTTATCTACGTGGTAGTAAAAATGAAGCTTCGTGTCTGTAAACACACCCAGACTCTTTATGCAGTCCGAGCATATGACTGAAGATTCGCACAGTTTGTAATAATAAACAAGTGAGCTTATTTTTCTACCAAACGAAATTACTGTGGTTTTGTTGACTTTTAGTTGCATGTAAATGGAAATGCACCACACTCGAACACTGTTTTTATCAGACTTCAATAACCAACTGCCATGGAGGAATTTATATCTCGATATATTTTGACGTTGTATGCCAAGAGAAGGCAATTTGTATATTTAACCACATTCGGCAAGACGTTTATGAAAATTATTAAAAGAAGTGGTCGTTGTGGCAAACCTGATAACACCTTATACGGCGTCGAAATTGCGCCACGGTGACGAACAAGGGATAATCTGTTGGTCAGCTAACTGTGGAAACAGGTGACTTAACCTTTTGGCGCCGGAATTATTTTTTTAAATTGTAGCACACCCTGTATATAAAATGTGAATAAAATGTGAATAATACAGGAACCAAATACATTATAATTATGAAACAAACTGCATTTTGAAGAGAAAAAAACGGAGAATATATACCATGTTTAAAATATTCAGTATCTATATTTGTTGAATAAATATATAAAATGCAACTTTAGAGGTTAGCGGTGCG
>Ga0123352_10002957_pt1 | contig 24175 bp, 23 predicted proteins | sample TergutLab28metaG_FD_89700 | JGI IMG/M metagenome (GOLD analysis project Ga0123352, IMG submission 89700) | Labiotermes labralis P1 segment gut microbial communities from Petit-Saut dam, French Guiana - Lab288 P1 | ecosystem: Host-associated > Arthropoda: Insects > Digestive system > Gut ...
GCGATAAGATTGATACAATGCACGTAGTGCATCAATCTTGTCGCGAAAGTGCCCTCTTCTTTTATATAATAAGCGCCATCAAGCCATATATAATAAGAGCGCACCCAGAAATGACATGACTTACAACAGCAGGGATTCGCCTTACATGCTTTGTTCTTGCCAAAAAGAATGATAATGCTGAGTATACAAAATGCGCTATCGCAACCGTTAAAGGAATAATAAAAGTCGAACTCGGAAGAAAGATGAATGTTATCCCCATTGTTATCAGCATTGCTTCGATGCTCATTACCAACCCTACAATAACAAAAGTTTTGAGTGATGTGCCTTCTTCCCCTATATTCCCTTTACGCTTACATAAATGTACACAAATAAAATATTGAATAATGGTCCAAAACCCAAGGGAGATAAACGCAAAACCAACAACAAGGTCAGGGTCAATAGGTATAATTTCGTAAATCTGCCCCGCAATCAAAAAACCTAAAATGCAAAGCACTAAAAGAAAAGCGTTAATTATTGCAAGATACAGAAACTTGCATTTCTTTTGCAGTCCGAGGGAAAGCCCAATAAAAAAGGCATCCACCGAAACAATAAGCCCAGACAAGACAGGCATAAACATAAGACAGGCCTCCAAGTAATAAAATTAGCGTAAGGAAAACTTTTTTCCTTACGCTAATGTATGTTTACTTGTCTTAACTTGTTACGCTTGTTTTAAGGAGGGCAGCTATGGAAGAGAATAATAAGTTTTATACCCTAAAGGGCTATGCACTACTAGAGAACAATGCTATTACATCATCAATGGAAGATTATCTCGAAATGATATATAGAATCCACTTAAAAGACGAAACTGTAAGGATTAGAGCACTTGCCTACAGCCTCCATGTTAAACCTTCTTCAGCGACAAAGATGGTGAACAATCTGAAAAAACAAGGCCTAGTAATGGCTGAGAGGTATGGCTACATAAAGCTAACAGATACCGGAATTAAGCTGGGAAAGTATCTGGTTTTCAGACATGATACCCTACACCGATTATTATGTTATATTAATCAATCAAGCAATGAATTGGAGCAGGTTGAAAAGATTGAGCATTTTATTAATACAGAAACGGTAAACAATATCAAAAAATTCCTAGACCAATATGCACTTATAAAATAATGCATTATGCCCCGATACTTTGGCCATAAGCATTCTTCTGCACCTGATAATCCGCAGGACAAACCGGGTAACATTATACATAGATTATGCATATTTATGCCCCAAGACAACAATAGCAATTTATGCTTTAAACATTCTCAACCGAGTCAAAAATCGCGAGCATTTTGACGACAGGCGAGACTGATTTAAAGTGAAATTGCTAAAATGGAGTGATTTTGGTGTTTTTTTATTTAATAGGAGCCGCCGCATTAGCTTTTTCGGTATCTATTGATGCTTTTGCAGCGGCCTTTGCATATGGATGCAATAGAATTAAGATACCGCTAATATCGATGCTCATTATCAATCTAATCTGTACCGCCACGATAAGCCTATCTTTCATTTTTGGCACGGCATTATCTCAGTTTATCCCTGAATGGGTTGCCATTGGTCTATCCTTTACTATTTTGCTGATTATTGGTATTACAAAATTAATGGACTCTATAACAAAAACCATCATACGGAAGCATGCTGATATTAATAAAGAAATCAAGCTATCCCTATTTAACTTTAAGCTTATACTCCAAATATACGCTGACCCTGAATCTGCAGATGTAGATGAGTCAAAAAGTATTTCCGCGAAAGAAGCTACTGTGTTGGCGGTATCCTTATCTTTGGATGGCTTTGCGGTAGGATTTGGTGCTGCATTTCTTGGCTTTAATGTATGGGCTATTATTGTGTTTTCGTTGTTGGCTAATGGATTATGTCTGCTATTGGGCAGTGTGCTCGGCAATAAGGCCGCAAAAAATTTGCGATTTAATATTTCGTGGCTTGCTGGTGTAATCTTGATTGGTCTTGCTTTTATACAGTTACTATAGTTGCGCGGTGTAGACATTAAGTCGCTATCATATCAAGTTGATAGCGACTTTTTTGTTTTTTGGAACCTTATTTCAAGCCGCCGCTCTGTCAGACAGGTTTTAATTTGGAATCGGTATTAATTGTGTATATGCTTGAAAAATATATATAATCATGTCAGAATGTGGTTTGCTGTTTCCCAATGAAAAGAGGACAAAATTATGTTAAAAAATAAAAAATCACGCAGATTGATGATAAAGTCTTTTATAATTACGGTAATCGCATGTTTTGTTGTTGCTGGTGGCGGCTTTATTGGCTGGCGTAGTGTGGTACGTCCGCCATCTTTACCATCGGCTGGTGATATTATGCCTCAATTACCCAACCCAAGCATAAGCCCGGAAATTTCTGATGATGATCCGGCTTTTTATGTTGTAGAGCCTCATCCTGATGATGCACTGCTAAATATTGACTCTTACTTCGATTTAACAACTGAAGGCGGATGGGAACGAACGCCGAACTTTATTACATTTCTTATTTTTGGTTACGATGATGGCCTTAATACAGATACTATTATGGTAGCTGCGTACAATGCTGACACGCGACAAGCTTACATAATCAGCATACCTCGGGATACGCAAGTGGATGTGCAGCGTAATATACGAAAAATAAACTCTGCTTACCCAGCCGGACGCTTACACGGTAGAGGGCATGAAGGCGGAGTGGATCAATTGAGGCGTGAAGTTTCTACATTAATAGGCTTTATGCCGGATTTTTATATTGGCGTTGAAGAAGACGCCTTTGTCCATATTGTGGACGCGGTTGGTGGTGTATATATTGATGTGCCTTTTCATATGCACTATAGAGATCCGTTTCAAGACCTGTATATCAATATTCCGGCAGGCCGCCAGCGCTTAGATGGGGAGAATGCATTGAATTTTGTTCGTTATCGATATGGTTATGGAAGGAGAACATCTATCTCTAATCATCAGCGTATGCAGCATCAGCATCAGTTTATTGAAGCTATGATGCAAGAGTTGTTGACACCTCGGGTTATTACTCAGATTCCTCAGTTGATACGTACTTATCGTGACCATGTTAGTACAGATATACCTCTTCGTAGTCAGCTTTGGCTTGGTGAGCAATTTGTTCTTGGTGGAGTTACTTTACATGCTTACAATTATCCTGTTACTAGTGCCCGGACTATTCGGTGGTATGACTTTCCTGTTGGTTATGATGAGGTTTTGGAGTTAATTAATCGTACTGTCAATCCTTTTACGCAGGATATCACGTCTGAGATGTTGCGGTTGATGTCGCCGTAGGTGATCAATTGTGGGTTACATGCCAAGGCCGACAGACGAAAAACTCTCCTTGCCAATTATTTGATATTCGATTCAGAATAGATAGTGGAGATTCTCTTCAGATATTTCAAGGTAAAATAGCTTCCATACATTGTTGTGGTTAAAGACGGGTAAATACATCTGGTAAGTTCCGTGTGTTTTTACATATGTGCTTTTGTGGATTGTCATCCCTTTTAACTCGGGGCTGATTCTGTCAATTATTATTTCATGCCCGGTGCCAAAGTTTAGTCCATCAGCTGATGAGGCATAGAATAGTCTAAAGACTGGTTGATTATCCCAGTCGGCGCTTGTAAATAGCGCTTCGTATTTTTCTCCTGTAAATGATATATCATGATGCCATATGCCTAGACCGTTTAGGTCGGCTTGTACATGCCTTCTTTCACTCCAGTTAATCATATCTGATGATTCGATATAATACAAAATTGAGTTGAAATTAGTGTACCAAAGTCTGTAAACTGGGCCGTCATGGATTATGGCTACACTCATAAAGTGGTTTATTTTGCCGGGGCAGTCTAGCATTATTTCCGGCTCGCTCCAGTTTACTAAATCCCATGACTCGGACCTGAAAATACGGTTGTGGCTATTTCGACGTATTTTTTGGCCGTTGGTATTGAGGGCTGGGTTATATCTAAACCATAAATCTAGTTTTTCACCGTTTTGTAAGATGAAAGGGTCAGAATAATAACCGCCATGGGCAACATCATCTGGGGGGCCAAAAATCGGGTTTATTACACCTTTAGGCACTTCCCATGTAATACCGTCGTTAGAGCCTAGAATAGATGGGTTTTCGTGTGCGTCGTTGGAGAAAGGATATGGTGTCATCACCATAATATAGTGAAAACCAGCTAGTTTTTCTCGAAAGAAAAGAATATGAGGATGTGCTATCTGGCCACTGTTTTCATATGTGGGTATGTCTAAGAATCTTGCGTTAAATATTATTCCGTCTAAATTTTCTGGAACTTCTACATGATTTTCTTTACAAAGCAGCTCAATGTCTGGTGGCAGCGGAGCAGAACCGCAACTATCTCTATAGCAATTCACCTTTAAATCAACCCCGCCTGTCGCCGAAAAAGCGTTGATACGTCCGCTATTTTCGGCTCGGGCGGAACTGTTTAAAGGGGGAATTGCTATAACTAATGGACAACTAGAAGATCGAGACTGCTGGCCTTCTTGATATGCAGTAATTTCGTGAGTAATAGGGATAGAGCTTGCCAACGGCAGCTGTGGTTGATATTTCGCGCACGCAAACATAATAAAACTGAGCAAAAGTAAAATAGAAATAGCAAAAGTATTTTTTCTCATGCGATACCCCTTGTTAGTTCAAATCATGTATTGGTTTACAATATCTACATGATTGCGGTTTCGTCAAGGGGGTTGTGAAAATAAACATGCGAAAACCCTTACTATTATCATCAAAATTCATAAAAATGTGCGGCGGCATCTTCCTACCTATGCGACCCCAAAACAGCCTACTTGGAATTTGCCCTAACCAAAAGCGAATATGCAACCATAACAGGCCGCCCGGCAGATAAAGGGCATTGTAGAACAAGCGAAGCAAATCTTTTATTGATAATATAATTTCATAAATAACCGAGGGGGCGTTACTCATGGGCAAGAATACAACCTTAACTAGCGAGCGGCTGATATACCGCCCTTACAACATGGACGATATAGATACATTAGTAAAACTTTGCAACGAAAAAACATACCGCCGTTGGTTTTATTTTCTCCCAAAACTAAACGAAAAAAGAGCAAAGGTACAAATCGAAAACAATATTGAAATATGGTCAAGGGGCATTGATATCACTAAAGACCAATTCTATTTTGCCATAGAAGAAAAAAACACTGGAAAGTTAGTTGGCTCGGTTCAAGTATCAAGATATCACGGTAAGAAAAAATTAAAAGATTATGAGGTTGGATTTGATATAGGGGAAGCCTTTCAAAATAAAGGGTATGCTACCGAAGCAACGAAGGAAATACTAAAATGGGCTTTTCAAATGCTGTCTGAAATCGGAGCAACTCCTAAAATTGTCGGCAAAACAGAACATAAGAATTTTGCTTCTCGTAAAGTTTTAGAAAAAGCAGGATTCAAATTTATAAAGAAAACGCTGTTTTGCCACGTTTATGAGATTATTTTAACTTAAATACGGAGGTTTTGAAATGCACGCATGGGAATCTATACAAAAGGTTTTAGATTTTGTTGAGGAAAATTTAGCAACAAACCATTCTCCCGAAGAACTATCAAAGGTCGCCACTCTTTCGCCATTTTATTTTCAGCGATTATTTACCCGACTTGTTAAGCGTCCTGTAAATGAATATATCAAAATGCGTAGATTGGCAAAGGCTTGTGAAATGCTTGAAGATAGGAGCAAGCGCATACTGGATATTGCTATCGAATATGGCTTTAGTAGTCATGAGCACTTCACAAAAACATTCAAAAGTGCGTTTGGGATAACGCCAGAGATTTATCGTAATAATCCTATTAGGCTCAATCAAATCATGAAGCCAGATTTATTACTTGGCTACACAATGATTGACGAAAATGTGCCGCTGATTACCGATAGCATTGTTTTAGAAATATCACGCAAGACAATAGAAGCCCCTGAGTATTACATTGGTTTTTCCACACCCGTTTCTGTATCAGAACAAGCCCCACTTGGAGAAACCACAGGCATAGATGTACCCGGTTTGTTGTGGGATAAATTTCACAAACATAAAGACAGTATAAGGGGACTTATGTCAAATAGCATAGAGGCGGCTGTTTCTTCATTCGGAGATTCCAAAAGTGGTACTTTTACCTATTTTGTAGGAGCTTCTGCAATGCCTGGTACAGTTGCGTATGATGATTTTGTGATTTGGGAACTCCCTGCCGCAGAATATATTGTATGTTCTTTTGAAGCGGAAAATATGACTGAATTAACCACTTCTGCATTAGGTAAAAGTTTGAGCTACCTATGCAGTAATTGGCTTCCTAAACACAATTTATCAACGCAACCATTTTCGATAGAAAAATATTCAGCTGTAAGCCCTGAGATGTGCAAGATGGAACTATGGGTTATACCTGTGCCAGCTAATGACAAGAAAACAGACAACCGTCTGCAATGGAGCGAACTTTTTGATAGCACACATGAGCCGTTAGAAAGTCAACTAAGGGACTACGTTGAAACTCCTTTGTGGGATGATTTTGATAATTATTTACAACAAACATATAATGTCAAGCCTAAGTTGTCTTATAGCGGTTGTTCTATGCAAGGAGGTATTTGGGAAGGCTGGAACATTAAATATAAAAAAAGCAATAAAGCATTATGTACACTTTATCCAAAGCAAGGATATTTTATCGCATTGGTAGCGGTAGGTATACGTGAGATAAATGAAGCTGAACTGTTGATGCCCTCACTTACTGACTATACACAGAATCTTTTTGAAAATACAGTTTTAGGGCATAGCGGTAAGTCGTTAGCATTTGATGTGAAAAGCACAGAAATTCTTGACGATGTGAAGAAGTTAGTGGAATTGCGCTTGACTCAATAACAGAAATTAATTACATGGACTGGATTGAAAGAATAAATTCAGTCATCAATTATATTGAGGAGCACATAATAGAAGAGCTAGATTTTTCAAAAATAGCCCAAATTGCGTGTTCTTCCGCTTATCACTTTCAACGGATGTTTATAGGCATGACTGGTATGCCATTATCTGAATATATTCAGCGCAGGAGAATGTCTTTAGCTGTAGTATTTATATAACGTGTGCTAAGACCACGTATGAAGTTCGCAGGTACATGCAATATAAGGATGGAGATGAATAATCATAATGAACAAAACAATAGCTTGGCTGATTGTTTTTGCTTTCGCTTGGTTTTTTATATACGCTTTTTTCCACGAGGCAGGTCATGCTCTTGTCGGCATGGCTTATGGAGGAACAGTCGAACGATTCGTTTTTTGGAACTTTAATGCTCATGTCGTGGTGACAGACGCGGAGTTTACTGCATTTGGGCGTGCCTTGTTTCATGCTGCCGGCAACCTTTTTCCGATTTTGCTAACTACGGTTGTTTTTGCGTTTTATAAGCCCACTATCCGAGCGAAGGCGTATCATATATGCCACTTAATTCCTGTTATAAGTATAATCGGCGGAGCTTTGATGGGTTGGGTTATTATACCTATACGCACTATATTCGCTCCGGTTTCTGGTGAAGATGCAGCACGATTTCTTGATACGACAGGCTTCCATCCGCTACTTGTTGTGTTGATGGCAATTTTAATACTATCAGCGTTTGTCCTTTTTGCACATGCAAAAGGTATATTGTATAACGCAGTCATAGTTTTTTTTTCGCTTTACAAGGATACAGAAAAAGCAGAAACTCATTTTAATTCAAAATATGGTATTGTTTCTTTAGTGCTTGTTTTAACGGCGGTTGGAACACTTGGTCTGGCTCAAATAGTGCCGTATATTCCATCAAACGTGATACATATCCAGCTTGAAATAGCTGATGTGCGTGATGAAGTGCGATATGAACATAGATTCATTGTCGTTGAAGGACGTTCACATACAATAAATCTAAATGTACATGGTAAAGGCTTTCTCACGGGATTGCGCATTTCAGATGAAGAAGGGACTCAAATCCTTGGAACTTTTGGTGAAACGACATTTTCTGTAATGGGAATAACACTTGTTCCTGGTGTTTATTTTGCCACTTTCTATTTTATGACTGATTGGGATACAGTAAAGACTTTCTATTATGCTGGAGAGGCTGAGGAATATCTTGTGGATAAAACCGCACATCCTTCGTATGAAGTATTCGCTAGAGCAACTGGAGATTATTCTGTCGTTATTTCTATGACAGTACGCTGATAAGCACAATGCCGTGAACGGCTGAAAAATCTGCCGTTTCGTGGGTATTGAGATTAGCAGTAATCGTAGTTTCGTTGTAAAAATATTAGGAGTAACGAGGCTTGGCGACAGATATTACTCCGGCCTTTGGCCCCTTACTCCGAGCGAAGCCCCTCCGGGCAATGGGTGCCGCAAAGCGCCGGCCATCCGGCTGGGATGTACTTGCAAGAAGGACAGCGGTGCCTTAGCACCGTGTTTGCTGAAAGCAAACACACTGAATCTGAAGGTGCAAGAGGACAAAACCGACTCTGAATTATTTTACGGTAGCATGTGAAAGGCTGTTTGCTTTTGGGCCCCTTGCGGAGGCGCCAAACAGACTTAGGCGGCGGAAAAACGCTGTTTATGCGGGTGATAACCCGTAAGAAACAGCATTTTTCCCCGCCTAGGGCTGTTTGGCATCAGCCGGAGCCTAGGCCCAAAAGCAAACAGCCTTTCACATGCGGTCCCTATTCGCAAACCTACCGCACAAATTAGATTCACATGACTGTGTGAAATTTATTGTTGAAACCTAGAGAAAATTATGGTATAGTGCGCACCAGAAAGGTCAGTGGCATCGTATTCACCTGATGTTACCTGATTTTCCCCAAAAAAAGCAATAAAAGTACCGCGGAACCGTGAAAGTGTCGACCAAAACACTAACACGGGCTCGTAGGGATGACGCAACATCGCCTAAGAGCACAGGACAAACCTGCCACCGCAGCAGAGTAAGTTTACAATATTCGCCCACATACTTCAAGCGATGCAGCATTAGCATGGCGTATTGTTTTGCTTTCACTCGAGAGTGGATAGGCTGGAGAGTTCTTTGTGTACACGTACATATTCATGCGTGTAGGCGATGATGGGATAATACCCATCTTCCCTACACGCATTTTTTTATTCTCCTTTGCCCTGGCCTTTCTAATACAAAAAAAGGAGGTGAATTATGAAGGCTATAAAAATAAGACCCATTGATGATTTATGCAGGATCAGTATCCCAAGAGAAGTAAGAGAAATTAAAGGCTGGCAACCAAATGATAACATCGGATTCTACAACTACAATGGTGTCATCGTACTTGAACAAACAGGGCCGCCCCGGGAGCCTAAGCAGATAGAAGAGATTATGCGGCTTCATAGTCCTCAAGTCCAGGAATAACCTCCTGCACACCCACAATGCTAATGACGTAGTAAATAACATTCCAAGCCCGACAGATGAAAAACTCTCCTTGCCAATGAAAAAATATTGGCGCGGAGAGTTTTTCGTCTGTCTTTGTCATTGTGGTTTTTATTGCTAGGGTTGTGGATTATTAGCTTCGAAAACTCGTATGCTTAGTTTCGTTACAGCTCTATTGTTTTATAGCGATATCTAAACGCTTTTTATAAAGGCTATTTTAAATTACCTTCTGGTATAAGTAAACTCCATGCCATCAATAAGTGTGCTAGCTAGTTCAAGCTCGTTGCCTGTAACTTCGTAGTACCATTCTGTTGGTGCGATACATCTGTTGCCACAGATATCAGGTGTAGCGCATATTGATAATACGCCATTATTGGTTGTCCAACGGATTCGGGTGCCTGCCATTGTGCCTTCACCATCTTCATTTAATACATAGTACTCTGTTCCTAGCCATAACCATGTTCCTACTAGGGGATCAAGATTATTTTCTACAGCAGACTCTTCCTGTACAGGTTCCGATTCGGGGATAGACTCCTCTTCTTCCTCTTCATAGTCAGGTTCAGGGTCGAGTTCTTCTTCGATAGCCTCATAAGGTTCTTCATTTAATTCTGGCTCAGGTGTGGGTTCGGGGGTTGGCTCGGGGGTTTCTTGAGTGTACCCGGCAAGATTGCCGTTATCGTCTGAATCTGAATTATTACATCCAGCCAAAGCAGCAATTAGTAATAGCAAAACCATAGTAATACCTATAAACTTTTTCATTAAAAATCATCCTCCTATGGACAAAACTTCTTGTAATTGTCATTTTTAGTTGTTGCATGTGTTATTGGCAAAGCAACCATCATCGCCAATAGAGCTGTAACGAAATTAAGCATACGATTGCAATTCATTTTGATATAAATTTGCCCGCTTTCTGCCACCTTCCTACTTTATAACTTAAATAATCTGCATATGCAAAGGTCAATTATAGACATTTTTTCAGAATTTTGCAAGTTTTATGGAATATTGGCTATTTTTCATGCATTTCTGTCAGCTCATACGGACTCCAAATAAAATCCCCTTAGCTATGCTAAGGGGATTTAGTTTTATCTCTATCTCTTCGGTTACGACATCATCAAATCTGTATAATCTGCCTTTGATGCCCTGCAAAAATTAAAATCGGTAAAATTGGTCTACCTATAGTTCATTCCTCCTTTTTAATAATAGCGTACCATACCAAACGTGACATCATATATGTCTTATTTCATCAGAACATCTATCTATAAACGTAAATAGCCTGATTTGCACCATCCCATCGAAGTTGCATACCAAAGGCATTTGCAATATACCTAAGTGGAATAAAAATGTGTCCATTGGCGTTATGCGCCATTCCCATGTTGTGTGGCAGTGGTTCAACTGCTGATACCGCCAAGCTTATATCTCCAAATACGATAATTGCGGTTTGAGTTTCTTCTATCCAGTCAATCTCTGCGCCAAATATTTCTGCAACAATACTGAGGGGAATCATCGTGCGGCGATACTCACTGTCAAGAAAAGGTGCGCTTTCCATTTGATGAGGGGTACCATTGTGAGTAAATTCGGTATTGCCTATTACGAAGCGCAGTTGGGTTGTCGTTGTCTCTGCTGACTCGTCGGTGCCTTCAATAGGACTGCTTGCCCTTACAAGTCGGAAGCCGCTATATTGCATAATTGCTGTGTCGCCTTCCATGCTGAACCTGACAACTGAACCAAATTCCCTAACCCGGCCTGGGTAGTGGAATGTGTTTTCATCTACTTGGTTCATAAAAGCTATGAGGCCGCCGGAACTAGAGTAGGCAAGACCTTGCTCGTTTATTCCGATAGATGATGCGCCTATAGTTTCGCCGTCAGCCATAATAAGATAATAGTCACCAACCCACTGTGCAAAACCAGGAGATACAGGTGATAATTCTATTCTTTCACCAACTAACACTGGAGCGGTTTGTACGCTGCCAAGGTGCATAAACACTATATCTTCAATTTCTTGAAACCATAAACGGCCTATCATGGATTCAAAGCTGCCATCTGCCGCCGGGGCAAGAGGTATTGCCGGCAAGCCAGGTATGCCTGTCATATAAAGCAATCCATCTTCGCTTTGGGCAATTTCCACTGTGCCCAAAATCAAACCAGCGTACCATCCGGTTATTTGCTCTACATCTGTAAGCGGGATCAAATTTGTTGACGAAGTGGCAGGCAATGGGGTGCCTGTTTTTTCTTCTACGGCGGCACGCAAAATGAAATTTGCAAGAGGGGTGGATGCACCGGCTGCGGTTATGCTGTTACCGGATACAAAAACACCAATACCATTGTCAAAATCCAATAAAAATTCTGTATGGTGTAATAAGTTTCCACCATGCCCTGTTGTTACAACTCCATCTGCATGGATTACATGCATAAGCCCAAGCCCCATTGGCGTGTTGGGCATATCATTGGGGAAAGGAATACCAAAATCCTGAGGTTGACGCATTGCTTGTATTGTTTCGGGCAGAAGAATATCGCCGCCGCCGCTTAACATAATATGCATAAACAGCGCCATATCATAGGCATTTGACACCATACCACCCGCTGACGTTATACTTGAATATTGATAAGCGCCAAGGGGGGTTGTAGCGTCGAGATGCGCCAACGCAATATTTGCCCTATTACTGTCGTTTACATCAAAGCTGCTAGAAAGCATACCTGCGGGGATGAGTATATTTTCATAAGCATAATTTACAAAACCATCAAAATAATTTTCGCTGCCTGTCAGACGCGCAACAAGAATTCCAAGCAGTGCATAGGCTGTATTATTGTAGGTAATGCGGTTGAGTTCCTCGTTTTGCATGTGCAGATTTGAAAGCGCTGGGAGGAGTCTGTTCATAAAATCGCGGTCTTTACCATCAATTGAGAACGCAGTATCCCCTTGAAATTCGTGTATACCTGAAACATGGGTAAGCAGCATCCTCGCTGTTATGTTTCTATAATCTCCGCCATGGACAGGGTTTGGTAAAACGCTAAATTCAGGAAGATACGTAGTAATCGGCTCGTCAAGGTCAAGCATGCCCGCTTCCACAAGCTGCATAATGGCCACGGCCGTAAATACTTTTGCAGTCGAAGCAATGTTAAAAAGGGTTTGCTCCGTTACGGGGATTTGATTTGCCGCATCGGCATAACCTAATGTGTGAAGCCACGTAAAATCGTTGTCTATATCCACCACGGCTATGGTCATACCGGCTATTGACAACGCTTCCATAAGCCCAGTTGCTTGCTCAACAGCTATTTGTCTTGTTACTTCGAGATGTTCCGCCTGTTCCTCTGCACTTACAACAATAGGGGTAAGTACCATTGTTGCCGCCAGAAAAACGGCTGTTACTTTTTTCAAAAAATTTCGCATAACAATATGCCTCCTTTTAGTTTGTCGCGCATAATATGAGCCGATAATATAGTTTTTCTTGTTTTAGTGATATATATTCCAGACCCAGAGAATAACCTCCCTTCAAATGTTGATGATTATATAGCGAACGACATTGAGAAATGCGACGATTTCGAAAGTCGTTCGCAATAAATATACATAAACAGTTCTTTCTTATGTGAAAATACCCGTCAACGTTTATATACGAACGTTGGCGGGTATTTTCACGCAAAACTTCTGGTCTGTGATATGATTCTACATATATATATAAATGGAGGTACAACTTGCATGGATTATTATTCCGCAAGCCCATTATGGACATTGGTAACGGTGTGCGTATACACCGCAAGTGTATATATTGTCTTGTTTAATATATGTAAACAGAAATTTACGATTATAGAACGCTTATTAGCAATAATATTAACATCTATACCTTTCGCCTCACTGATGTTGATATTTAGAATTTTTGACCTTAACGATTTCATATTTTTAGTTGCATCTGGTTTAGTAGTTGTCGTATGTGTGATGATAGTTGTATCCAGAAAAATCAAAAATAAGATATTGGTTGGCTACTACAGCTTTTTTGCAATTGTTGTTCACTATCTTATTTATCCTCTTACCGGTTTTCCTATAGACATTGTGATGAATATTGTTGCTGACTCGCATCCTGTGCCAGCGAGCTGGTCATATTGGTTGATTCATGGAAGCTTTATTGTAAGTGCCATTTTGCTGTGCTACGTTGTTTCACGATATATTGGGAATCAGTTGGACAAATATTGCGCCCCCTTATCATCAGAAATGAAATATAGATTTTCCAAACATAGTTTTATTTTGTCGTTGCTGGCGTATCTCCTATTTCATATAAATTCGTTTGCGCAGTTAATCGGACTTTGGTCCCTTGTTCTGCTTTCTAATATGTCATTAATTGCCATGATTTTCTTTACCGCCATTCTAATGATGGCGTCCAACTCATTCAGCCAGCAAAAACAAGCTGAAACCGATTTCAAAAGTAAAGCCGAACAAGAACTCGCCGACCATACCCGCCAGCTTGAGCAGGCATACAATAGTATGCGCAGCTTCCGTCACGATTACCGTAATCTTCTATCTGCCCTAATGGGTTATGACAATATGGAAGAACTTAAATCGAATCTGTCTAAACATCTAGGATACGCCGATGAGGCTCTCAATAGCCTAGACAGCGTGGAAGGGCGCCTTAACTTAATAAACCTACCAGAACTAAAAGGCCTATTATGGGTAAAATGCGCCCAAGCTCAAACCCAGGGCATTGAGATAGAACTTGATATCGCCGAACCCGTATACAACATACCCCTAAACACAGAAGATTTGTGCCGCATTGTAGGAATTGTGGTAGACAATGCCATCGAAGAACTGCTGGGACATGACAATAATCCAAAAATTTTAAAGCTATCTATAGTCGACGACGAAGGCGATATAATAATAGACTGCTCCAATCCATACCAAACCGCACCCCTATTGAAGAAAATTTTCGACAAAGGTTACTCTACCAAAGGCCCTGGAAGGGGACTTGGTCTATTCAATTTAAAGAAAATACGTGAAAAAAACGCCAATGTATTCTATACTGTACGCATAGCAGACGGTGAGTTTGCCATAATTATAGTGGTAAGGCGTGAATGAATATGATATCTATTTTTATATGCGAAGATGATCTCCGATTTTTACTGATGCTGTCAAAGTGCGTCAAGGACTATATTTCTATTGAAGATTACGATATGAAGCTAATTTTATGTACTCCAACTCCCGCTGAAATCATTGACTATATAAAAAGTAATGAGGTCAACGGGCTTTATATTTTAGATGTAGAGTTGGAAAATGGAGAAAACGGCGTAGAGCTGGCTCGTACAATCAGACAATATGACCCCAGAGGTTTTATCGCTTTTGTTACAGCGCATCCTCATTATATTCAGAAAACCTTCGAGTACCAGGTAGAGGCAATGGCCTATATACAAAAAACAGACGATGAAAACATCGTCTGCCAAAAAGTCGCTGACTGTATTAAGAATGCCTATATCAAGCATGTTTCCCGCGCATATGCCACCCCATTTATTTTCAAATCCGCAAATGGACGCACAGTTTCTTGTGAATACGGGGACATCTTATTCTTCGAAACAGATTCGCATAAGGGTGCAAAACGCATTATTCTACACACAAAAAGCAGGCAATACACCTTTTACGGCACTATTAGTGAATTGGCAAAGGATCTTCCTAATGGGCACTTTTTTCAATGTCATAAATCCAGCATAGTTAATGTAGATAATTTAACAAAAGATTGCAAAGAGGATTTGGAACAAGAAAGAGATTACATGCTAATGTCCAACGGCGCAGAATGTCCAATCTCGATTCGCAAAAAAAGAGCATTACTTAAATTGATTGAGGCACTCAAGTAAACTTTCGCCTAATTCCATTTGCAAGCATTTCAAGGCAGAACATACATATAAAGATAATCAAGATTAAAGCGGTGATAGATGGATAATCATGTTGCCTTATAGCCCGAAAAAGAAGCGTGCCAATGCCCCCTGCACCCACTACACCTAGTGCAATGGATTCAGCAACGGACATTTCTAGACGAAGAGCAATCCAAGAAAGAAAACCCGTAGCAACGGCGGGCAAAAGCCCGTGAATTATTATCTGCCCGCGGCTTGCGCCAGCGGAACGCATAGCTATTATTGCGCCTGTTCCCTGCTCTTCAATGGACGCGATAAAGGCTTTTGTAAGGTAGCCCATTGTAGAAATTATAAGGACTGCCACGCCCGTTGTATAACCGAAACCTATTGCGGCGACAATCATAAGCATGATTACCAGCGAAGGCACCGCGCGGACAATACTAACAAAGGCCCTAATACAAATAGCTAACGGCATAAACGGTGCTATATTTTCAGCGGCTAAGAAAGCCAAGACAGCTGCCAAAATACCACCAAGCACAAGCCCTGTAAAACCCATTACAAGTGAAATAAGAAATTGCCTTAAACCCGGGGCTATTATATTTAGATTAATCTGTAAAAGTAAACGCATTATTCTTGGGGCATTTTCAAGTCGGCTTATAAACCGTGCTGTATCAAGGTTTAAATAACTTAGACAAATGACAAAAATAGCCGCGGCTGCCAATATCATGAAAACCCTAAAAATACGAGCATTCGTAGGAATGATTGATATGTTTTTAGGGTTAATACTAAACTGCTGCCCCCCGTCAGATATCACTTTTTTCCTTACAAAGGCTGAAAAAAATTCCGCACACAGTACAGCAATAATTAACAAAAGTATCAGCGTTGCTGCCCCTTGAAAATTCCGAAGAGTCAAATGCCTTTGAATAATAATACCCATGCCTCCTGCGCCTACCATCCCCAAAACCGCTGACGCGCGAATATTTAACTCAAAGGCAAAAAGCGTCCAGTTTACCCAAGCAGGGAAAAATTCAGGCAAAACACCATGAATAATAATTGAGTGAGTTCGAACACCACTTGCTTTAAGTGGCTCAAGTTTCTTTGCGGCAATTTCATTTATGCTTTCGGCATAAGAGCGTGATAAGAAGCCTGTCGTGGCAACCACAAGTGCTACAAGCCCAACCATGCTGCCTATCCCAAAAACAAAAACCATAAGGGAAACCCAAATTATCACAGGGATGTTGCGCACAAATGTCACAACAAAACGCACCCCGTTACGCACCACAGCAAAGGGCATAACAACGTCGGACATCAAAAGCGCAAAAATAAATGCAAAAAAGGAAGAAATAAATGTACTAACCACGGCAAATGCTATCGCTTGCAATACCGCGGCTATATTGGCTTGAAAGTTTGTAAGCGAAGGCGGAAGAAAATTGGCTGCGATATACCCAATAAAGGTAGGTGCTACGGTGATTAACCCCACGGGATCTAAACTTAGAAACAAGAAACAAAAAATAATCGCGGCAATTGCAATAGAGACACAAAGCCCAAATTTTACACGATAACTTTTTTCATACATACACTGGCTCCCCATATATGTTTTCCGCAATTTCATCAGTTAACTCTTCGGGATAACCGTCAAAGACAATTTTGCCAAGCTTAAGCCCAATAATTCGGTCGGCATAAGCTTTTGCAAAGTCAACTTGGTGCAGATTGATTATGCTTGTAAGCCCGCGGGCCTTTGTTAGCGTTTTCATCAAACTTAAAACAACATGCGCACTTGCAGGGTCCAACGAAGAAATAGGCTCATCCGCAAGAAGCAGTTTGGGGTTTTGCATCATTGCCCTGCAAATGCCAACACGCTGCATTTGCCCACCTGAAAGTGCCTGGGCTTTTTTGTACATGTTTTCTTCAAGGCCGACAGCGACTAGAAGCTCGTGAGCTGCTACAAGATCAGCCTTTGAATAAAGCCCTAGCCCGGATTTTAATAATCCCATTTGTCCCAGCCTGCCATGCAATACATTTTGCATAACATTACTGCGGTTGATAAGATTGTAATCTTGAAAAATCATACCAATTTTGGTACGAAGCTTGCGAAGTGCAGCGCCTTTTAGGCCATTTGTAGGCTTGCCCTCGAAATAAATCTCCCCGCTGTCTGGGGTAATCAAACGATTAATGCAGCGAATAAGCGTGGTTTTACCCGACCCTGACGACCCAATAATCACAACAAATTCCCCAGCATTAACGTTTAGGTCTATGCCTCGCAAAACCTCGGTATCGGGATTTGTATAATTTTTCACAAGGCTACGAATTTCAAGCATCGTCTACTCCAATCCAAGTGTGCGTACAATCGAACGCACATGTTCATAACCTTCTATATCGGGATATGTGAAACGCAAGCTTCCATCACCCCAATTTTCCGCAAAATATGCGGATTCATTAAACTGTAGAAAGAACTCTCGGATTTGCGCAATAAGCTCGTCACCCACACCACTTCTTATGATATAGCTCGGGTTTGGCACAGGCGGCGTGTAAGCCACAATCTTGAAATCAGCAGCGTTGATGAGTCCCCGGTCTTCCATGTTTTCTAAAAACATTGCGCCAACTGCGGCACCGTCAAAATCCCCCATACCTACACCCAAAATCCCGTTTTCATGCCCTCCGGAGAACGTAGCTGTGTCAAAGAAATAACCGGAATTAAGTAACAAGTCCACATCAAGTCCAAGCTCTGTTACTAGAAAATACTTTGGAAAAACAAAGCCCATCGTTGAAACAGCATCCACAAATGCAAATGTTTTACCCCTAAAATCTTCGATTGAATTAATATCATCACGGCTTGCGCATGTTATTAAAGCAGAAAAATTGGATGCACCGGGACGCATAGGTAATGAAACAAGCAGCTCTACATCAACCACCGCAGATGTGCGGATATAGTTAAACGCCGATACAAGCATTATGTCCAAATGTTCGTTGCGCATAGCTTCGATGCCCATTAGATATGAAATATCCATCACTGGCTCTACGCGTACACCAAGAAAATCCTCCATTGCTTGCGCAAGTGCGCGGCTTGCCGCTTCTCCCGCGACTGGGTTTGACTCGTCAATGGTAAGGCCAATACGGATAACCGTTTCTTCGTCTTCACCACTGCAAGCTACTAAAACAACCACTAAAAACATTAATATTGCCGAATACAAAAATCTCTTAACCATTTAAACCTCCTTTAAATAACAACTTAGTTAGAATTGCAAATTGTTCGTCTATAATTTCCTCAGGCAGTGCGGCCCCGAGGGCAAGCACGCTTAAGCCATCAATAGTAACAATAAAATGCACCGCTATTTGCGGAATATCTATACCTTTAATAACGTCTTGGCTTACACCATAGTTTAAAATTGCCTCAACCGAACCACGCAACTGCGTAAGCTGTGTATCGCGGAGTACACGAATTACCTCCTTTGGCTGCGAAAATATATATTCACAGTATGCGCGGAACAAGCTGTTTTCAAAATTCATAAGCCGCTCCTTTTGCCGTGCCATAAAATTATCAAGCACAACTTCAAACGGCTCGCTCCACTTGGTCACCACCTTGTTACGTTGCTCTAATACCGCCAAGAAAACTTCCTCAACAGATGAAAAATAAACATATATCCCTCCTCGACTAATACCACATTCGTCAATGATATCTTGCATTTTTACCGCTAAAAAACCCTTCCGGCAAAACACCTGCCGTGCAGCATCAAGGATTTTTCGTAATTTATCCTTCCGCTGCTTTTCAAAATGTGGGCGGGAAATTGCTATCACCTCCTTTGATAATTGACATTGACATCAGTGTCAATAAAAGTATAATATGGTATCTCTTCTTTATTGTCAACAACTTTCATTTTTATCAGGCATTGTGGCTTTAGGTATAGCGAACGCTATATGCTATTGACTCGAACACGATGTCGCAGTTTACACTCCTTAAAAGATTAAGAAAGGAGGGCGCAAACATGGAATTGCGAACAGTCAGCACAGTTTCAAAGGAGTATGGCATATCCACAAGAATGCTTCGTTATTATGAGCAAAATGGCCTAATAAAAAGCATGAGGAAAGAAGGTTATTCCTACAGGGTTTATGACGAAGCAAACCTCAAACGCTTGCAGCAAGTTATTATCCTACGCAAATTACAAATCCCGATAAAGCAAATATGCGTTATCTTAAATAACCCTGATGCTGCTACAATTGTTGAAATTTTTAAGAATAGCATACAGGCATTGGATAATGAAATTACAGCGCTATCGACCATAAAAATGATTTTAGATGATTTTGTGATTGAGCTAGAAAAAATAATCAACTTTGATTTGAATCTTGACTTTATAAGCGGCGATTCTGTAATCGAATTAACCCGCTCTCTCTCTTTAATCCAAAAAAATATTAAGACAAACTTCGACGAAGCCGGCAATGCGGAGCGGTGGGCCGTCCGGCCAGTGAGCGAAGCGAACGGGAGGGAGAATATAACTATGAATGATTTACTCAAAGCGGCAGAGGTTTTGAACAAACTGGAAAATGTGCGGGTGGTGTATGTACCACCAATGACTATTGCATCTGTTTATTGCACAGGAGAAAACTCTGAAGAAAAAGCATGGCAAGCAATAACTGACTTTGTAACACAGAGCAACCTAATAGAAGTCAAACCCGATTTAAGAGTGTTTAAGATTCCATATATTAACGCAACAGGTAACAGCTTCGGAGATGAGGCATGGGTTTCGATTCCGGATACGCTGGCAATACCAGCAGCTTTTGTTAAAAAAAGATTTCTTGGCGGGCAGTATGCGGCACATGTTATGGACGATAATAATGGGTTTGAGATTGCACTGGGAATGCAAGACTGGATTAATGAAAGCGATATATATCAATATGACTACGATGGAAACTTATCGCGCTGCCACCCACCTATAAATGAAATTGACAGCTTTGGCGGTATGCATCTTGATTTAGTAGAAGTGTTGAATTTCAACAGCTTCCAAAAGCCTAATTTCAAAATTCAAATCGATTACTTAACACCGATAAAAGATTATATTATGACGGAAGAAGTGGTGGTGGAAATACCCGATAGCAAGGATAAATGCGGATTCAAGACAAGCATCGTCACCAAAAATAAGTTCAGGATTATGGGGTTCACTAAAATAATGGGTGGCGATGCGAGTGTTGACGGATTTATTGATGAGATCAGAAAAGATGGACGATTGGATATTTTGAATAAACACAGAAAACCTGGTGCACCCGTATTGGGTTTCGGTTCACATGACATGGATTCTCAAATGAGGGGTGGATGGCGGTATACGATTTGCATGGCTGAATCAGATATAACAGATACACATGCATTTATGGAACATAATCTTTATATAGAAAAAATTGACGCTTCAAGGTGGCTGATTTTTGAACATGCAAAAGAGGATATCTTTGATGACCATGCTGTGTGTCCAAAGTTGGGATATACATGGAACGGCATTATTTCAGGTTCGTTTACCGCGACTTATGACGGCGAGATTTGGAAGCCCGACCCAAGCGATGAAGCTGGAATGAAGAGCATTGTCTATTGCTGGTATCCGGTAAAATAAACGGAAGATTGTATGAGTGTTGAGCGGATGCATATTGATGTATCCGCTTTTTTGTGCAACGTAGGATTTTAATTGGAATCGGAATAAGCATTATATGTCAAGGAAAATTGTTTTGTTTTTTGCTACAATCCACTTAAAAGGAGGTGTTTGGCATCGAATCTTGGATGTATATTCAAAACGCGATTGATTGGATTGAGCAGCATATTGATCAAAAACTAGAGATATCCAAACTTTCCAATGTTGCATATTTATCGGCCTTTTATTTTCAAAGGCTTTTTAAGCGCATGACGGGTCGGTCGGTAATGGAGTATATCAAGCTGCGGCGTTTGGCCTATGCGGCTGATTACCTGAGTCGTTCAGATTTAAAAATTTCCAAAATCGCATTAAAATCGGGTTTTGAAAACCATGAAACGTTTACACGCTCTTTTAAAGAGGTTTATCGTATGACACCAACTGCTTTTCGTACAAATAAATTTCCGGTTGCGGCTTTTAATGTTCCGGACTTATCTACGCAGTATTTCTTAAAGGAATTGAATATCCCTATTGTTGCTGGTGGGATTGTCTTTGATATCAAGCGTGTGCAACAACAAACGGAGCGTTTTTTCCAGGTTTCAACCCAGGGCTTTGCCGATGCTGTGACCGAGATTGATACTGCGTTTAAGCCAGAGGATTTTACCGGCTGGTATATAGAAATTGGAGAGTATATTGTTTGTTGCCTTGAAGGTGAGAGTCTTGATTATGTATTATCAGAAGGATGTCCTGTTGTTAGGAGCTATATTTTAGATGTCTGGGCGAAAAAAAACATGGCACATCTTGATATGAATGAAAAAATTGTTGTATACAAGAATGTATTAGATGCTATTTATGTGGAGATGTATTTCAAGATTAATAACATAAAAAAAGGGGCGCCTGATATGTATAATCCCAAGAGTGAGGTAGAGCTTATAAATTTAACCCACGACATTAAAATAGTAGGGATTAATCTACAAAAAAGCGGATTACCCATAACAATCGAAGGTGTCGGAAAGATGTGGGATAAAAAAGAAATATATACCGAAGAGATTCAAAACAACACAAAAAATACTAAGCGGCCGGTAACGGAATATGGCATTGGCATGAGTAACCCTCATGACTATCTAGTCTAGCGCGTATGCCAATTCCGCCACAACTGCGTGATAACAACGTAAAAACGCCGTTTCTTTTATGTTAATCGTTCAAGCATACAAGATTATTGGTGTTTCCCATACTTGATTGAAATCTTCTATCCCCAACCAGACAAGTATACTAATTGCCAGTCATGATGTCAATACGCTTTTCAAAGCCTTTTTTGTATCTATCATTATAGTGATTGCTTTTTAGGCTCTTTGAGTATAATTAATTCATCTACAGTACAATCGAAAATATCGCAAAGCTTACCAATCATTTCAAAGGAAATAGACGTGGTTTCATTCTCTATAAGCTTTGTTACAAACCTAGAATCTGTTGCTAGTTTCTTTGTTAACCAATATTTTGACCTATTATTTATAGACATCAAATGTTTTATGTTCAACTCAGATTCCATTATCATCACCGATAAGATTCTAAGAAAAGACGTACCGCAATATAACTGTACTGCAATACGCTGAATTACAGTATTGACTTGGAAAATGATATGATGTAAAATCCATTTAAGAAGTTTGGCAAATACAATGTTGAGACGGCGAAAACCACGTTGACATGATTGCTTAATTTTGTCAGAATGTGAAATATACAAAGTCCTAATGTTATGAACTTTACGACTTTGTAATTACTGTAACATTTCATTGCTATTTTTTGTTACATACAAATTATCTACACCAAGGATAAGGAGCAATGGTCAATATGACAGCGAAAGGTTTGGTTGTCTTTATAATAGCTGCGTTAGTTACTATAGTTATTATTATTGCTTCTGATATAGGAGCAGATGAAGCCCGCTATGAGCTAATGAGTGGATTTTTTGAAATGCTAGGAGATATTAGGGACTTTGCTACTGATACATTTAGCAGAGCTAGTACTACTACAACTGATAATGAAGTATATGTTTCAACGTCCGATGTTGTGCGGGGGATTGGTAACATTGCTGGTAGGTATGAAAACTATCAATGTGAAAAAGCTTCTCAATCTATCCAAAATTACTTAACTGAACTTGGGTTAGAGTTTGAAGTGGTTTCTATACAGTTTTGGGATATAGCGAATAATAGGTTAGTAAATTCTAATGTATCTAGTTTCAGTAGAGGATTTATTGTAAGTGTAACTGGGTTTCATGTCGGTGTTTTGTTTAAATACAATGTGCATTGCAATATTCACCCATTTGGATTGCCACTTGAAGAATGGCTTAATGATTTTGTAAGTCTTAGTGGTTTTGGAATAGTTACGCCAGATGTATATCAAGGATTGAAATGGAGACATAGTGGATTGGAGGGATAATGGATAAGTATGCAATGAAATGTAGTGAAAGAAATACAAATGATTACAATGAGATATTAATGGGTATTCGCAAACGCCCAAAAATGTATCTTGGAAAAAAGTCTTTAAGAAATTTGCATATGTTTATGGAAGGATACAAAGTGAGTATGTATCGAAAACCATGCACTTTTATTCATGATGAGGGTTTTATGGAATTCATACACGAAAAATACAATGATTATGTTACATTACATTATTTTCAAGTTATAGAAAGACATTCAAATAGTGAGGAAGAAGCTTTTGATAAGTACTTTGAGTTGTTAGACGAATTTACAGAGCGAAAAAATTCAGATAGTAATTTTATTCCAACTCTGACCAAAAACTGGCAGAAAAGACTTGGTATCGGTATTGGTTATGAGCCATGGGAAATGACTGTAGACGAATTGGATGATATTCCACCATTAAAGTAATAGAATCACATAAGATACTACCATAACTAACAAAAATGGAGGGCTTAAAGTGGAAAAATTATTAGCATCAATGAGTGGTAAACATTTAAAAGGAAAGGTGGTTGGCCGTGCATTATCAATTCTAGGCAACATAGCATTTGCTGTTGTTGGCCTTTGGTTTAGATTTCAGTATCTTCCATCACTTCCACTGGCTACAAGAAGAGCAAATGCACAAACAATTGAAATGATTGAAATAATTACTATTGTAATGATTATTGCGGGAATTTTGGGAGTTATTTATGGGGCATTTGTAGCATATAAAACCTTTTTGTCTTATCAGACAACAATTAAGGTCTATGATACTGGCGTGCGAGGAAATGCAGTAACAGGAGGTGTTATCGGACAGGTGCAAGAAATTGATATTGCATTTAAGGACATTAGGGATGCAAACGTCATCAATAAAAATGGTATTGAACTCCTAACAGCATATGGACGATA